>JACCDH011224787.1_pt1 | contig 11907 bp, 8 predicted proteins | sample 7442481 | NCBI WGS metagenome assembly JACCDH01 (sample SAMN15323433, study PRJNA562643) | freshwater metagenome | isolation source: river surface water | place: USA:Blue River Watershed | collected 2017-08-15 | reverse complement strand
GTCTCGAACCCACGGCCTTCAGTGCCACAAACTGACGCTCTAACCTACTGAGCTACGCTCTCCGTTTAAGGGAGTGCAAAAATAAGGTAATTGCGCATTTTACAAAATCTCATTTTGAACTTTCTTATTTGCCGCTTATCAAAACCTTTGTTAATTTGGCTTAAATGCTGTTTTTTGGTACATCTTTTCAGTTATTTTTGATACTTACCATATTTCCAACATGGAAAAATTTAAAGCATTTATGAAGACTAAGAAAGGTATACTATTAGCTGGGATTGTTTTATTTGGCGCTATTTTTTTTGCATTTAATGTAAGTAACAGTTCGCCTGAACTTCAGCCATCACAACGTCAAAAATTATTGGCAACTGTTGGTGCTTTATTAGAAGCGCAACATTATAGCCCAAAAGTTATTGATGACGCGTTTTCAAAAAAGCTTTTTTCGGCCTATTTAAAAGCATTGGATCCAGAAAACACTTTGTTTTTGCAATCTGATATAGCTGGCTTTAAAAAATTTGAAACAAGTTTGGATGATGAGATAAAAGGTGCGCCTATTACTTTTGTTCCTGCTGTGAGTGCAGTATATACAAAGCGTTTACAAGAAACCATTGTTTTATATAAAGAAATATTGAATGCTCCGTTTGATTTTAGTGCCAATGATTCGGTGCTATTAGAAAATGACAAGCAAAATTTTTCGAGTACAGCCGCCGCTCGCAAAGAGCGTTGGAGAAAACAATTGACCTATGCGGCACTTGAGCGTTATGCAGATTATTTGGATCAAAGAGAAAAAAATAAAGGCAAAAAAGATTATGTAGCAAAGCCTGATTCTACACTCGAAAGAATGGCAAGAGAGCAGGTTTTAAAAGCAACCAATAAGCGCTTTGATAGAATTCAAAAAACATTTAATGAAGACCAGCGATTTACAACATACATTAATGCGATCACTGGTCTTATGGATCCCCACACCGATTATTTTCCACCCATCGAAAAACGTGCATTTGATGAAGGAATGAGTGGTCGTTTTTATGGCATTGGAGCACAATTAGGTGAAGATGAAAATGGGATTAAAATTGCATCGGTGCAACCAGGGGGCGCTGCTTGGAAGTCTAGAGAAATTGATGCCAATGATGTGATCTTAAAAGTAGCACAAGGAAGCGCTGAACCTGTTGATGTAGTAGGTTATGCAACCGAAGATGCGGTTAAAATAATTAGAGGCAATAAAGGAACTGAGGTTCGCTTAACCATTAAAAAAACCAATGGTATCGTTAAAGTGGTATCACTCATCAGAGAAGAAATTGTACTGGATGAAACATTTGCAAGAAGTGCGATTGTTACAGAGGGAACTGATAAAATTGGATACATTTATTTACCTGAATTTTATGCTGATTATGAAAGAGAAGATGGTAACAGATGTTCAGAAGATATTGCAAAAGAAATTGTGAAGTTTAAAGCTGAAAATGTAAAAGGAATTGTTATTGATCTACGCAATAACGGTGGTGGTTCTTTGTACGAAGTGGTTCAAATGGTTGGACTATTTATCAATCAAGGACCTGTGGTACAAGTTAGAGATAGAGAAGGTAAATCTAATATTTTAAGTGATCGTCAGTCGGGCACATTATACGATGGTCCTTTGGCGGTTATGGTGAATGAATTTAGTGCTTCTGCAAGTGAAATTTTTGCTGGCGCCATACAAGACTATAAAAGAGGCGTTGTTATTGGAAGCACGTCTACTTATGGTAAGGGAACTGTTCAGCGAACTGTTCCATTTGGCAATCCTATCGATCAGTTCAGTGGACGTACCGATATGGGTGCTGTAAAGCTCACTTTTCAAATGTTTTATCGTGTTAACGGGGCTTCTACGCAACTTCGTGGGGTAGAATCTGATATTGTTTTGCCTGATAGTTACGAGTATTTAAAAATCAGGGAAAAAGACAATGAGTCGGCGCTTCCTTTTCATAAAATTGCTACCGCACCTTATTTTTTATGGAGCCAGAGTGCGGTATATGAGTCTGCTATTGCAGCCGAAAAAGAAAGGGTACAAAAAGATGCTAATTTTAGTACACTAAAAAATAACCTTGCTTGGATTGCCAGTACTTCTGAAGGGTATGCGACATTAAACCTGTCTAATTATCAGGCTTTACAAACAAAAATTAAAAAAGTAGTAGAGCAAAATAGCGCCCTTTTAAAAGTTGCAAAACCTTTAGTGGTTAAGCCGGTAGCGGTTGATAACAATAAGTTTTTCAACAATCCAGACAAGAGTAAAGGTGAGCGCTATAAAGCATGGCTTACTGCCCTTGCATCTGATATGCCAATTAGTGAGACCATTAAAGTGATGAATAAAATGATACTAGCTAAATCTAGTTTTGTATTTAAATAAACGCCCCATTTTTTGTTTTTATAAGTTTGAATTTTTGTATGGAGCAACAGAAAAAATGGTATGCAGTTTATACCAAACCAAGGTGGGAGAAAAAAATAGATACGCAACTCAAAAAAAAGGGCGTGGAATGTTGGTGTCCGCTTCAAAGAATTGAAAAGCAGTGGACTGATCGTAAAAAATTTATTGACGAGCCGCTTTTCAGGTCTTATGTATTTGTACATATCGATGATACTGAAACGACTAAAGTTAAAATGACTGATGGCGTATTAAATTTCGTTTTTTACTTAGGAAAGCCAGCAATTATTCGAGACGAGGAAATTGATTTGATCCAAAAATACCTTGGTGAAAAAGAAGCGACATTACAATTAATTTCAGACGAAGGCTTTAGAGAAGATACAAAAATTCGAATCAATTACGGTGTGTTTATGGATAGGGAAGGTGTTGTAACCTATAGCGATAAAAAGAAAGTGTTTGTTAGGTTGCAAAGTTTAGGGCAAATAATGGTTGTGGAGTTCCCGCATTCGCACGTGAGCCTTATATAGCATGGATATTAGCGCATTTCCCAATCAATAATTTGATTGGCCCACGCTGCTCTGTAAGGTGTTGTAATTCTAATATAATTATCGGTGTAGCCTTCCATCATTCCATTTTTATTAAAGTCTTCAAATAGTACTTTTCTTGAACTGCCCACCTGTGCTGCAGTAAAATATTGAAGCTTCATAAAGGATAAATTGCGAAGGGTTTTATTCCGTTCATTTCTCGTGGCAATAGGAATTACAGGTTTTATTTCTAATGCTTTAGTATTGTCTCTTTCGGAGTACGTAAATACGTGCAAGTAGCTTATATCTAAATCGTGTAAAAAGTCAAAAGTTTCTTTAAAGTGCGTATCTGTTTCTCCAGGAAATCCCACAATCACATCAACACCAATGGCACAGTGTGGAATCATTTTTTTAATGAGTGACACTCTTTCTTGGTAGAGTTCTTTTTTATAACGTCTACGCATAAGCCCTAATATGTCAGCACTACCGCTTTGTAAGGGTATATGAAAATGCGGCATGAACTTTTTACTCTTCGCAACAAATTCTATAATTTCTGGCGTTAGTAAATTGGGTTCAATAGATGATATTCTAAAGCGTTCTATACCGTCTACGTTATCAAGCGCTTGTATAAGGTCAAAAAAGGTCTCTGTATGCTTTTCGCCATTCGGGCCTTTACCAAAATCACCTAAATTAACACCCGTTAAAACAATTTCTTTGGCACCACTCGCTGCCACGGCTTTGGCCTGCTCCACTACATTCGCCACTACATCACTTCTACTTTTACCCCTTGCCATAGGAATGGTGCAAAAAGAACAGTTATAATCACAGCCATCCTGTACTTTTAAAAAGCAGCGGGTTCTATCATTTTGTGAAAATGAAGCGGTAAACCCTGTTACATCTGCAATATCACAACTGCATATGGTAGCTGGGTTTCCTTTGGATAGGGTACTTATATGGCTTGCTAGGTTAAACTTTTCGGAAGCGCCTAGTACTAGGTCAACTCCAGGGATGGATGCTATTTGCGCTGGTTTTAACTGCGCATAACAACCCGTAATTACGACAAAACTTTCGGGGGCTCTTTTTTGAATACGACGCACAATTTGACGACATTCCTTGTCTGCATTGTCTGTCACAGAACAGGTATTGATAACATAAACGTCGGCAAGTTCTTCAAACTCTTTTTTGTCAAAACCTTCCTGTTCTAGCATTCTAGAAAGGGTAGAGGTTTCTGAAAAGTTAAGTTTGCAGCCGAGTGTATGAAAGGCTACGGTTCTATTTTGACTCATGAGCCCACAAAGATAGGTAGGATAAAGGATTTTTTAACCCTTCACACTATCTTAAAATCAGAAATAATAGCCATTTGGCTTTATATTTTACGATTAAAAAGTTATGTTTGTCTGTCTTTTAAAACGAAGAATTATGCTTTTTACAAGAATTAATAATTTGATTGGCTGGTTGGTGTTTTTCATTGCTGCTGCTGTTTACATTATGACTGCCGAAGCTGGTGGTAGTTTATGGGATTGTGGTGAGTTTGTGAGTAGTTGTTTTAAGGTTCAAATTCCGCATCCGCCGGGCGCTCCTTTATTTGTAATTATTGGTCGTGTATTTATAATATTATTCGGTGATGATCCATTAACGGCTGCAAAAGCAGTTAATATTATGAGTGCAATAGCTAGTGCCTTTACTATCCTGTTTTTGTTTTGGACCATTACTCATTTTGCGCGCAAAATTATGGGTCTCAAAACTTCAGAAACACTAACAACAAGTCAAATGATTAGTGTGATGGGTGCTGGTGTTGTGGGTGCACTTGCGTATACATTTAGTGATTCTTTTTGGTATAGTGCAGTTGAAGGTGAAGTATATGCATTGTCTTCTTTCTTTACAGCGATTGTTTTTTGGGCCATTTTAAAATGGGAAAATCAAGCGGATGAAGCGGATGCAGATAAGTGGATCGTGTTCATATTTTTTATGATGGGTCTTTCTATTGGCGTTCACTTATTAAATCTATTAACTATTCCTGCCATTGTAATGGTGTATTATTTCCGTAAACAAGATAGTTTTAACTATGCTGTTATTCGCAAATGGTTTGTGCGCATTATTGGAGTAGGCGGCGTGCTTGCCTTTATTGGTGGACTGGTTGTTGCAAATGCCGAAGTAAATCCAGAGCGTGGCGTTGAAATGGATAGTACACTTGGTGGTGTTATGTTGCTCGGAACTATTGCAGCCATTGGGTTATTATATCTTTTAGAATCGATGGATCAAGGTGTTAAAAAAACCTACGGCGGTATTTACATATTTTTTGTAGTTGCTTGTGCCATTACGGGTGTTGTTCAAGTAGGGGTTATTCAATACACTGTAAAATTTGCAGGAGCGTTTGATCGCATTTTTGTTAATGATTTTGGGCTGCCATTTTTTACTGGTTTTGCCACATTCTTTGTTTTAATCGCTGGCCTTATTTGGTATGGATTAAAAGTAGCTGCTTCAAAAAGATGGTCAATGCTCAGACTAGGAATTTGGTGTTTAACATTTATGTTAATTGGTTATAGTAGTTACCTGACCACCATGATTAGAAGTAGCGCCAATCCATCTGTGGATATGTATAATGTTGATAATCCAATAAGTTTAGTGGGCTATTTAGGTCGTGAACAGTATGGTGATTTTCCTTTACTGTATGGTCAAAAATTTAATGCTAGGCCCATCGATGTGAAAACAACAGGCATGCGTTATCAAAAGTCTACAGACAAATATATAGAGCTAGGCGAAGACCGTAAATATGTTTTTGCAGCCGAAGATAAAATGATTTTTCCGCGTGTGTGGGATATGAGTAATGACCAAAATCACGCAGATTATTATGCCTCTTACTTGGGTATTAATCGTCTTCAGGATGGTACCTATGAGCGTGCGCCTAATCAGGCAGATAATATCAAATACTTTTTTGGTTATCAATTAAACTGGATGTATTTCAGGTATTTCATGTGGAATTTTTCTGGTAAACAAAATGACAACCAAGGTTTGTTTGCTGGTAATGTTAGAGATGGTAACTGGATTACTGGTATTTCATTTATTGATAATTTAATTTACGGTGATCAGTCTGCAATGCCTGATAGCTTAAAAAACAACAAAGCCAACAATAAACTATTCGCACTTCCATTTATACTTGGGTTGTTAGGTATGTTTTTCCATTACAGAACAAAGAAGGCGGATTTTGGTATTAATTTTTTAATGTTCTTTTTTACTGGATTTGCAATTGTACTTTATTTAAATCAGGCAGGGTATCAACCCCGTGAACGTGATTACGCATATGTAGGTAGCTTTTATGCATTTGCTGTTTGGATAGGACTTGGCGTATTAATGATTAAAGAATTATTTGTAAAAGCCATTGCAATCGAGCAAACTGCTGCTGCTGGCCTTGCAACAATTATTTGTTTATTATCTGCCCCAGCATTAATGGCAAGTCAGGAGTGGGATGATCATGATAGAAGCAACAAAGTAATTGCTAGAGATTTAGCTAAAAATTATTTAGAAAGTTGTGCGCCCAATGCAATCTTATTTACATTTGGTGATAATGATACTTATCCACTTTGGTATGCACAAGAAGTAGAAGGTATTCGAAAAGATATTCGTGTAATCAATTATAGTTTACTTGGTATCGATTGGTATATCAATCAACTCCGTTATAAAGTAAATGAAAGCCCAGCTATTGATGTGATCTGGTCTGCAGATCAAATTGAAGGCAGTAAGCGTGATTATATCGAGTACAGACCAAACGCATCTATGCCAGATGACAAGTTTTACAACTTGTACGACGTGATGAAAAATTATGTGGGTAAGGATAATCCAGACAATGATTATAGTTTTCCTGTAAAAAATGTTACTGTGCCCGTGGATGTTGCAGCAGCTATTAAAAATGGTACAGTAAATGCAACGGATAGCGTTTTATCTTCACTCGATTTTTCGTTACCTCGTAATGCCCTAATGAAAAATGAATTAGCTGTATTAAATATTATTGCTGCTAATAATTGGAAGCGTCCTATATATTTTACCAACGCTGGTGCAGAGCTTGGTTTTGATCAGTACTTACGTAGAGATGGATTAAGCTACCATTTGGCACCTGTTAAAAACAGTAAAGTAAATACCAATTGGATGCTCGATAAGTTAACCAACAAGTTTGCTTTTGGTAATGCAGATAAGCCAGGTGTTTATTTTGATGAAGAAAATAGAAGACACTTAGGTGGTATTAGAGCTGCTTATGCAGAACTTGCGATTGATTTAGCTGGAAAAAATAGAAAAGAAGAAGCTAAAGCAGTGCTCAATAAGGTGGACAAAATGATGCATGAAAGCAATTTCGGATATGGATTAACAAGCAGAGGTAATTTACACAATAGAAATTCCTTATTATTTTTAGAAGCTTGTTATTTAGCTGGAGATCAGGCCCTCATTAAAAAAGTAAGTGCAGCTATTAAAAAAGATTTGCAGCAGCAAGTTAATTTTTACAATTCACTTTCTGGTATGAAAGCTGAAAACATGGGACAAGAAAAACAAACAGCAGAATACTATTTACAAGCACTGGGTCAAATGCAAACTATGTACAACCCATCTGTTGAAATTCCTGGAAAAGTAATGTCTAAAGACACGAGTAGATAAGAATACTTTATATCATTTCCTTTAATTTGGCAACCACAACATCAATTTCATTTTTGGTGTTGTGTTTGCTAAAGGAAAATCTTACGGTTGTAATATCAGGGTTGTTGTTAATGGCTCTAATTACATGTGAACCTGCATTGGCGCCACTACTACAAGCGCTACCGCCACTTGCACAAATATGATGAATATCTAAATTAAAGAGCAGCATTTCACTTTTACTAGAGGTTGGAAAATTAACACTTAAAACAGTATACAATGCCTTTCCAAGCGGGTCTCCATTAAAGGTAACACCTGCAATATTTTGTAAAAGCGCATCCATCATATACTGCTTAAGTCCACCAATATAAGCACTGTCTTTTTCAAATTGTTCTGTAGCAATTTCTAATGCTTTTGCAAAGCCAACTATTCCGTATAAGTTTTCGGTACCTGCTCGCATATTGCGCTCCTGGGCACCGCCATGCACAAAAGGTTTAATTTTTATAGATTCATGGATATATAAAATACCCGCGCCTTTTGGTCCGTGAAACTTATGTCCAGCACCAGTTATAAAATGAACAGGTGTATTTTTTAAATCAAAAGGAAAGTGTCCAACCGTTTGTACCGTATCACTATGAAAAATGGCATTATAGGTATTGCATAAATTGCCAATCTGATGCAAATCGATCATGTTGCCAATTTCATTATTGGCGTGCATAAGGGTTACCAAACATTTGTCGGTACTATTTTTTAATTGGGATTCTAAATCTGAAATATCGATATGTCCATTTGGTAATAATTTGACATAACTTAATTTAGCAGCTCCAATTTTATTCAAATGCTCAACCGTATGACTGGTTGCATGATGTTCAATTTGGGAAGAGATAATATGGGTGCAACCTAAATCATAGACTGCTGCATGAATAGCGGTATTGCTACTTTCGGTGCCACCACTTGTAAAAAAAATTTCTGATGGGCGGGTGTTTAATAAAGCGGCTACTTTTTTTCTTGCATTTTCGATAGCTAGGCGTGTTTCTCGGCCGTAACTATAAATAGAGGAAGGATTTCCAAAATGGGTGGTTAAATACGGCATCATAGCCTCCAAAACCGATGGGTCTAAAGGGGTAGTGGCCGCATTATCTAGATAAATCCTTTCCATGCTATCAAAGATAAGAATTTGTTATTTATTGAGTAGATACACCTGCTTCTTGGATGTCCTTCATTAATTTTTGAGCAATATTGTCAGCTACATTTTGAGAATTACTTTCGGCGTAAATTCTGATAATGGGCTCTGTATTGCTTGTTCTAAGGTGCACCCAATCGTTTTCGAAATCAATTTTTAAACCGTCTTCCGTGTTGATAGAGTGGTTTTTATATTTTTCCTTGAGGTTGTTAAATATTTTCTCTAAATCAAATCCTGGGGTGAGTTCTATTTTATTCTTGCTCATAAAATAGTCCGGATAGGTGTTTCGGAGTTGTTGTACCGTTTTTTTCTCTTTTGCCAAATGTGACAAAAATAAGGCGATACCAATAAGGGCGTCTCTTCCATAATGTAATTCTGGAACAATGATACCGCCATTGCCTTCGCCACCAATTACAGCGTTTGTTGCTTTCATTTTAGCTACCACGTTTACTTCACCAACTGCACTTGGGGTGTAAGTGCCACCATGTTTTTGAGTGATATCCCTAAGTGCTCTTGTAGAAGACATGTTACTGACCGTGTTGCCTTTTTTATGTTGTAATACGTAATCTGCAACTGCTACAAGGGTATATTCTTCGCCAAATAATGTGCCATCTTCACAAACAAAACAAAGCCTATCTACGTCTGGATCTACAGCGATTCCCATACTTGCGTTTTGCTTTAATACCTCACTACATAAAGCCCTTAGGTTTTCGGGGAGTGGTTCTGGATTGTGGGCAAAACGGCCGTTTACTTCTTCATTGATTACCGTTATTAGGTTTACGCCAAGCGCTGTTAATAATTGAGGCACTGCAAAAGCGCCTGAACTATTAATCGCATCTACAACAATTGAAAAATTGCTTGCTGTAATAGCAGCAACATCTACAAGCGGATGCGCTGTAATTGCTTTAATATGCTCGTCTAGCGCCGTTTCATTTTTAGTGACTGTTCCTAAATGATCTACACTCGCAAAATGATAGTTGTCTACTTTTACAATATCTAATAAAGCAGCTCCATCTGATCCACTAATAAATTCACCTTTGTGATTGAGTAATTTAAGGGCGTTCCACTCTTTTGGATTATGACTTGCCGTTAATATGATACCGCCCGCCGCTTTTTCAAAAACAACGGCCATTTCTACAGTAGGCGTGGTGCTTAAACCAAGGTCTATAACATCTATGCCTAAACTCACGAGGGTGTTTACAACAAGGGATTGAACCATTTCACCACTTATTCTTCCATCTCTTCCAATCACAACTTTTTTATTGCCATCCGAACTAGCTAAAAGCCATGAACCATAGGCTGCCGCAAAACGAACAATATCTAGTGGACTTAATGATTCTCCTGGGACACCTCCAATAGTGCCTCTAATGCCTGAAATGCTCTTAATTAATGCCATATCACTTATTCATTAAAGCTGCAAACATAAATCAAATTTGTTGCTTTGCTTACCCTAATTTCGCATGAGTTTTAAACATTTATATGAGCAAAAAGGGTTGGTTTTCAGATTGGTTTAATTCTAGCTATTATCATACATTGTATCAACACCGTGACGATACGGAGGCTTTGCAGTTTATACATAATTTAATTACTTATTTAAAGCCAATGCCGCACGCGAGGATGCTTGACATTGCCTGTGGTAAGGGAAGGCATAGCAAGGCGCTTTTTGATGAAGGCTTTGAGGTAACAGGGATTGATTTGTCGCCCGCTTCTATTGAAGCAGCATCAAATATGAAAACCAAGGGGTTGCAATTTTCTTGTCATGATATGCGGGAAACCTTTAAGGCAAACTATTTCGATTATGCCTTTAATTTTTTTACAAGTTTTGGTTATTTTGATACAAATGATGAACATCAATTAGCCATCACTGCCATGGCGGCAAATTTAAAAGAGAATGGCACTCTTGTGTTGGATTATTTAAATGTTGGTGTTGTTGAATCATTTGCTGATGCAGATGCTGTAACTCAAATTGATACATTTATTTTTCACACAAAAAAGAGGCACGATGATTTGTTTTTATTCAAAGAAATAAGGGTTGTTGATGCAGTTTCTAGTGAGGTTTTAGGCGTTTTTGAAGAACGCGTGCGAAAATATAGTTTAAATGATTTTACCCTATTTATGCAAAATGCGGGCCTTGAAATTGTAGAAACCTTTGGCAACTATCAACTTCAAGCTTACCAGTATGAAATGTCTGACAGGCTTATTATGGTTGCTAAAAAGCATTCAATTTCTTAGTATCTTTAATTATTAAGTTATTGTTTATGCCGGCTGTTTTTGAATCCCTACAATCATTAGATCAATCTTTGTTTGTGTTTGTCAACCGTTTAGCAACGCATCCTTTTTTGGATACCATCATGCCTTTTTTTAGGGAGTCTACTTTTTGGATTCCACTCTATTTATTTATCCTTGTTTTTGTATTTATAAATTTTGGTAAAAGAGGGTGGGCTTGGCTTTTATTTGCGCTGCTTACCGTTTTGCTAACCGATCAAACAAGTAGTGGGTTAATAAAAAAATGGGTACAACGTCCAAGGCCATGTGCTGATCCATTGTTTTCGGATCAAGTAAGATTACTCCTTGATCATTGTTCGGGCGGCTATAGTTTCACTTCTTCCCATGCTACCAATCATTTTGGAATTGCTACATTTTTATTTGCCACCCTTGGCCGTTATTTTGGTAATTGGAAGTACCTATTATTTATTTGGGCGGCACTCATTAGTTATGCGCAGGTATATGTTGGCGTACATTATCCACTCGATGTTTTATCTGGGGCATTGCTTGGCCTAAGTTTGGGTAGTTTTGTTTACTGGGTATTTCAAAAATCGGATCCTTTATATTTTTCTGTATGAGTCAAAAGTATTTCACTTTCGCCTTAATTGCAGCCTGTGTTGTGTGTTTGATAGGGATGTTTGGCATTCCATTAATTGATATAGATGCTGCGCAGTATGCCTCTATGAGCCGCGAAATGGCCAGTACAGGTAATTATTTACAACTCTATGATTTAGGAAAAGATTATTTAGATAAGCCGCCTTTATTATTTTGGTTATCCTCCATTAGTATTCAACTATTTGGTGTACATGATTGGGCTTACCGTTTACCCTCCATTTTGTGTTTGGGTTTGGCACTATGGTCTATCTATAGGTTTACACTTTTACACTACAATACTTTAACCGCGCAGCTTGCAACACTTGTGCTTG
>JACCDH011144472.1_pt1 | contig 11907 bp, 12 predicted proteins | sample 7442481 | NCBI WGS metagenome assembly JACCDH01 (sample SAMN15323433, study PRJNA562643) | freshwater metagenome | isolation source: river surface water | place: USA:Blue River Watershed | collected 2017-08-15 | reverse complement strand
TTTGATGGCTGGTTTTGTTTATACGCAAATATTATTAGCTTGCGTTCGAATCAATATTTTTAATCTTCTCAAAGATGGACCGCTACAGATTCATTTGATCAAACAACATTGCAATCTTGAAGTACTTGCATTAAACAAACTACTTGATGCTGCTGTCTCTATTAATCTTTTGGAGATGCGCTCACAAGAGCGTTACGGCTTAGGAACTCTTGGTGCGCCAATGGTTGGTAATACTGCATTGTCGGCCATGATTGAACACCACACTGTTCTCTATGAGGATCTAAAAGATCCCTTGTTATTACTTTCAGGTGAAATTAAAAACAAAAATCTTGAAAAGTTTTGGCCCTATGTTTCTGCAAATAAAGAAGATCAAGAATCTCTCTTGGATAAAGAGCGCGTAAAAAATTATTCCGATTTAATGACGGCCTCTTTGCCTTTGGTGGCTGATCAGGTAGTCGATGCTTATGATTTTTCTGCCCATCAATGCTTGCTTGATGTTGGTGGCGGTCAAGGTACATTTTTAAAACGGGTACACATGAACGCGCCTAAACTTGGGCGTAAATTATTTGATCTTCCTGGTGTGGCTAACCTCGCTCAAGATGGGTTTTCTCAAGATCAACATCACAAAGATATTGTTGTGCATGGAGGTGATTTCTTTAAAGATCCGTTGCCTCGTGGTGCAGATCTCATTACTTTGATTCGAGTCATCTTTGATCATGATGATGAGAGAGTCAAAATACTTTTACGAGCCATTTATGAAGCGCTGCCCCCTAACGGCAAGCTATTAATTGCTGAGCCGATGGCAGATACCCCGGGTCATCCGGCGATGGGGCGCGCCTATTTTGGCTTTTATTTACTGGCTATGGGCCGTGGAAAACCCAGAAGTGTTGCGGAAATCTCTACTTTAGCCCTCGAATCCGGGTTTAAAGGGGTTCAAGTTCTCCCCTCAAATATGCCCATCAATGCCCAAGTTTTGTTAATAAGTCGGTAATTTAGGGTAAATACCAATATGCATACTTTTATAAGTGTATAAATTCGTTTACATATAAAAAAGTAAACGAAAATATACAAATGCCCAGTCAACTTCATTCGACAGCAGTGCTTCTAGAGTCTCCAGGCGAGCTCCGGTTAAAGCGTCTTGTGCTCGATGAGCCCAAGGATGATGACGTTGTTGTGCAGATTGAGTGGAGTGGCATTAGCACTGGTACAGAAAAATTATTATGGAATGGCACCATGCCAGATTTTCCAGGAATGGGCTATCCCTTGGTGCCTGGATATGAATCAGTTGGTCGTATCACCAGAGTTGGCAAGAACTCAAAATTCAATCTTCATCAAAGAGTCTTTGTACCCGGCGCTAAATGCTTTGGTGATGTGAAGGGATTGTTTGGTGGTGCATCTTCTCATGTGGTGGTTCCGAGTGATCGCATTATTGCGCTACCAGAATCTATTGGTGAAGAAGGTGTTTTGCTAGCCTTAGCAGCAACTGCTTATCACGTCACCCAAGGCAAGAAAGCATTGCAACCTGATCTGATTGTCGGACACGGTGTGCTGGGACGTTTAATCGCCAGAATTGCAGTGATGTTAGGGGGTCATCCGGTTGTTTGGGAAATAGATCCTGATCGTATCGGTAAGGTTGATGGGTATACCGTAGTTCACCCTAGCGAAGACCAAGATAGCAAGTACAAAAATATTTGCGATGCTAGCGGTCAGGTGAGCGTCTTAAATTCCTTGATTAGTCAGCTTCTACCAGGCGGTGAAATTACCTTAGCTGGCTTTTACGACAAAGACATCCAATTTAATTTTCCAAAGGCTTTTATGAAAGAAGCCAAATTCAGAATTGCTGCTCAGTGGGCACCACAAGATTTAGCCGACGTAAAGCAAATGATCTCAAGCGGGCATTTAGATCTACAGGGATTGATCACGCATCAAAGAAACCCAAGCTCAATTGGTGAGGCTTATCGCACCGCATTTGAGGATCCAAGTTGTCTAAAAATGATTGTTGACTGGAGAGAAGCATCATGAATGCGCCAAGTATCCCAAAAGAAATTACGATTCAATTCGCAGCATTAAAGAAAGAAGCTGCTATCGAGCCTGATCAGGTTCATACCGGCGAGATCAAAAAGGAAACTCAAATCATTGCCATTTATGGCAAGGGTGGAATTGGTAAAAGCTTTACCTTGGCAAACCTGTCCTACATGATGGCTCAGCAAGGTAAAAAAGTATTACTGATTGGATGTGATCCTAAAAGCGATACAACATCTTTACTCTTCGGTGGTAAAGCTTGTCCAACCATCATTGAAACATCATCGAAAAAGAAGCTAGCTGGCGAAGAAGTCAAAATTGGCGACGTCTGCTTTAAGCGCGATGGTGTTTATGCCATGGAGCTAGGCGGTCCTGAGGTTGGTAGGGGCTGTGGTGGTCGCGGAATTATTCATGGTTTTGAAACTTTAGAAAAGCTCGGATTTCATGATTGGGGCTTTGACTATGTCTTGCTAGATTTCTTGGGCGACGTAGTGTGTGGTGGTTTTGGGCTGCCAATTGCGCGTGATATGTGTCAAAAAGTGATTGTGGTTGCTAGTAACGACTTGCAGTCCCTCTATGTGGCCAATAACGTTTGTTCAGCAGTCGAGTATTTCAGAAAGTTGGGCGGTAATGTTGGTGTAGCCGGTATGGTTATCAATCGAGATGATGGCACTGGAGAGGCAACCGCTTTTGCAGAGCAGGTTGGCATTCCGATTCTTTCAGTGATTCCTGCCAATGACGACATCAGAAGAAAGAGCGCGAGCTACGAAATTATTGGTAGACCAGATTCGCAATGGGGCCCACTCTTTGAAGATCTCGCCAGCAATGTTGCCAAGGCTCCTCCCGTAAGACCAAAGCCAATGGCACCAGATGACTTGTTGGGTCTATTTTCAGCAAGTCAAGTTGGCAGAGATGTCGTACTAGAGCCAGCAACAATTTTTGACATGGTCGGCAAAAATGAAGTCATTAAGCCGACCCTCGAAGTGATTTATGACAAAGCATAAAGGCTGAGAGCAAAGTGAAAACATCTAAAGTAATTCCAATTCAAAATGCATCTACGGATGTATCAGGAATTACTTGCCATTCTGGAGCTGAAGGCCTGCTAACAGCAGCAAAAAATGCCAGCAAGAGTGAGATCCTGGGTCAATATGCCCAAGATTATCCAAAGGGGCCACATGACCAACCGCAGAGCATGTGTCCTGCATTTGGATCTTTGCGAGTTGGCTTGAGAATGCGTCGGACATCGACCATTCTTTCAGGTTCTGCTTGTTGCGTTTATGGCTTAACTTTTACTTCGCACTTCTATGGCGCACGCCGAAGTGTTGGCTATGTACCATTTAATTCCGAATCCTTAGTCACCGGTAAGTTGTTTGAGGATATTCGTGAGGCAGTTTACAAAGAAGCAAATCCTGAGCTCTACGATGCCATAGTGATCATCAACTTATGTGTGCCAACTGCTAGTGGTGTGCCATTACAGCTGTTGCCAAAAGAGATTAATGGTGTACGCATCATTGGTATTGATGTTCCCGGATTTGGCGTACCAACGCATGCTGAAGCTAAAGATGTTCTGGCCAGCGCAATGTTGCGTTATGCCCGTGAAGAAATTCAAAGTGGCCCAGTTCAAGCGCCGCGTAATGGCGTCTCCAATAAGCCAACGATTACTTTGCTTGGAGAGATGTTCCCGGTAGACCCAATTAGTATTGGCATGATGCTAGAGCCAATGGATTTAGCCGTTGGCACTGTAGTGCCGACGCGAGAGTGGCGTGAGTTGTATCAAGCGATGGACTCAAAAGTAGTTGCAGCAATTCATCCTTTTTACACAGCCAGTATTCGAGAGTTTCAAACTGCTGGTAGAGACATTGTGGGCTCTGCCCCCATTGGTTATGATGGCACTGCAGACTGGCTTGATGACATTGGTAGAGCCTGTGGTGTTAGTGCTGAAAAAATTGGCAATGCGAAATCCAAGTTTTTGCCTATGATTAAGGCGGCCTTAAGTACCAAACCGATTTCGGGGCGAATTACTGTCAGTGGCTATGAGGGCTCGGAATTGCTCGTTGCTCGTCTACTGGTAGAGAGTGGAGCAGATGTTCGCTATGTGGGTACAGCCTGTCCTAAAACAATCTGGAGCAGTAAAGATTTAGATTGGCTCGAATCTCGTGGAGTGCATGTTCAATATCGCGCTTCTCTTGAGCAAGATCTTGCCGCTATGAAGGAGTTCTCTCCAGATCTAGTGATTGGAACTACGCCAGTAGTCCAAAAAGCCAAAGAATTAGCAATTCCTTCTTTGTACTTTACGAACTTAATTTCTGCACGTCCATTAATGGGTGCTGCAGGAGCTGGCTCATTGGCTCAAGTTGTTAATGCAGCACTGGCCAATAAAGAGCGATTTAATAGCATGACCGAATTCTTTGAGGGTGTCGGTACGGAGCACGCCACAGGGGTTTGGGAGGGTGTTCCTTTAGATCGTCCAGAATTTAAAGCAGAAGTCCGCCGCAAGCTTGAAAAAGCAATCGCCAAGCAAAAAGCAGAGGAGATGGGTTAATGCTAGTCATTGATCACGATCGCGCTGGCGGCTATTGGGGTGCTGTGTATGTATTCACAGCCATTAAGGGATTGCAAGTTGTTATCGACGGGCCTGTCGGCTGTGAAAATTTACCAGTGACTTCAGTATTGCATTACACCGATGCGCTGCCTCCCCACGAGTTACCGATTGTGGTAACTGGCTTGGCTGAAGAGCAATTGGGTAGAGAGGGCACAGAAGAGTCAATGAAGCGAGCACACAAAGTGCTCGATCCTGATTTGCCGGCCGTTGTGGTGACCGGTTCCATTGCTGAAATGATTGGTGGCGGAGTTACGCCTGAAGGTACTGGAATTAAACGTTTCTTGCCTAGAACCATCGATGAAGACCAATGGCAGTGTGCTAATCGCGCAATGAATTGGTTGTGGACTGAATATGGCCTAAAAAAGATTCCCAAGCGCGTAAGAGTGGCTGGTGAAAAGCCAAGGGTCAATATTATTGGCCCAGCGTATGGCAGCTTCAACTTATATAGCGATCTTGCAGAAATTAGGCGTCTAGTAGAGGGCGTTGGCGCAGAGGTCAACATGGTCTTTCCATTGAGCTCACATCTTGCTGATGTAGCAAAGTTAGTCAATGCTGATGTCAATATTTGTATGTATCGCGAGTATGGACGCTTGCTCTGTGAAACTCTTGAGCGCCCCTATTTGCAAGCGCCTATTGGCATGCAATCGACTACCGCCTTTCTACGCAAACTTGGTGAACTCTGTGAGATCGATGTTGAGGGCTTTATTGAAAAAGAAAAGCACACCACACTCAAGCCTGCCTGGGATCTATGGCGCTCTGTAACCCAAGACTTCTTTGGCACTGCCAGTTTTGCGATTGTTGCCAACGAGACTTATACCCGTGGCGTAAGAAATTTCCTGGAGGAAGAGATGGGTCTTCCTTGTAACTTTGCTGTTTCTAGATTACCAGGCAATAAAACAAACAATATAGAGGTAAGAGAGTTAGTGCAGAAGAAAACTCCATTAGTCATGTTCGGTAGTTATAACGAACGGATGTATGGCAGTGAAATAAATGCACGCTTTTCATATATTCCAGCTTCATTTCCAGGAGCTATTATCCGCCGGCACACTGGTACGCCATTTATGGGCTACTCCGGTGCTGTGTACCTCATTCAAGAAGTATGTAACTCATTATTTGATGCGCTATTCCATATTCTTCCCTTGGGTACTGAGATGGATAAGGTGGATCCAACACCTGCTCGATTGCAAGATCAAAACACTTCACTTCCATGGGAAGAGGAGGCGCAAGCATTGCTCAATAAATTGATTAGCAGTCAGCCTGTATTAACCCAAATTTCTGCTGCAAAAAGAATACGCGATGAAGCTGAGCATGAGGCGCGTAAACAAAATATTGAGAGAGTCACAGTCGATTGTGTTCAAAAGTCAAAGTTATCCAATGCTAGTGGAGTAACAGCATGACTTTTGATCAAAGAAATTGCCCAATAAATGGGCTCAACGTATATGGCGTAGTCAAGCTGTATCCCCAAATCTACAGGGGTGATGTAGAAAAGACCGTAAGGTCAGTTTCAAGGAGTAGTCATCATGAGTGAAAACAGATCTATATCTGGGCTTACCGATGCAGAAGCTCAAGAATTCCATGCATTTTATGTGCAAGGTTTACTTGGATTTACTGCTATCGCAGTCGTCGCGCACATACTTGTATGGGCATGGCGTCCATGGTTCTTTTGATGCAGCAGTAAGTACATAGTAAATAGATTCAACTAAAAGGAGTGTTTTATATGAAGACCAATACGGAAGTAATGAATAAGAATCATCTGCCCGATACAGTGTCGTTCAAGATTATTTTTGTAATTAGCTATGTAGTGATCTTTATGGCCGCTCTCTTTTTGGTTGTATTACCTGGCTCTCAGAAGACGTGGTTATTTTCTGGGTCTGATGGAGGATCTTTCTTCAAATCAGTAGAGTCAGGTGTTTACGGTTTTATGTCTTACTTAAATTAGGAGAAATATTATGTGGAGAATTTGGAAGTTATACGACCCACTACGTGCGATGGTTGCGCAAGGAGTTTTTCTCTTTGCTTTGGCAGCGATGATTCATCTCATTTTATTGAGCACCGTTCAATACAAATGGTTGGATGGTATGAGTCAAGAGCAGTACAAAGCAGCAATCTCTGCAGCGAAGAAGTAAGTAGATGTACCAACCGTAGGCGAATTTCTAGAGATAGTGATTCGTCTACGCAATATTAATTAATTATGAGAAAAAATCTCATAGTGCAAGGAGCGCTAAATGGCCATGCTCAACTTTGAAAAGAAATACCGCGTCCGCGGTGGAACGCTTATTGGCGGAGATCTGTTTGATTTCTGGGTAGGCCCGTTTTACGTGGGATTTTTTGGTGTCACGACAGTCTTCTTTACATTCATTGGAGTCGCAATGATTTTCTGGGGCACTTCCCAGGCAGGGGTCTTTAATCCCTGGCAAATCAACATTGCCCCGCCGGACCTGAAATATGGTTTGGGACCAGCTCCCATGATGGAGGGTGGACTTTGGCAGATTATTACGATCTGTGCTTTAGGTGCATTCGGATCATGGGCGATGCGTGAGGTGGAGATCTCTCGAAAGCTGGGTATGGGCCTTCACGTACCACTCGCCTTTAGCATGGCAATTTTTGCGTACTTTTCGCTAGTGGTGATTCGGCCGGTATTAATGGGAGCTTGGGGCTATGGATTTCCATATGGAATCTTGAGCCACTTAGATTGGGTATCCAATACGGGTTATCAGTACCTTCACTTTCATTACAACCCTGCGCATATGATTGCGGTGACATTATTTTTCACCACAACCTTAGCGCTTGCCTTACATGGCGCTTTAATTTTGTCCTCTACCAATCCAGCTCCTGGTCAGCCTGTCAAAACTCCGGAGCATGAGGATACCTTCTTTAGAGACATTGTTGGGTATTCAGTAGGTACCTTGGGTATTCATCGACTTGGATTGTTTCTGGCATTAGCAGCGGTATTTTGGAGTGCAGTCTGTATCGTCATCAGCGGTCCTTTTTGGACAAAAGGATGGCCTGAGTGGTGGACGTGGTGGTTGAATTTGCCTATCTGGGGGTAGTTTTCAGCTGAATTGAAAATGCGGAGAGCATCATGGAATATCAAAATTTATTTACACAAACTCAAGTAACCGGACCCGCTAGTCATGGCGTGCCCATCAACGCATACGACATGCGTGAGCGAACTCGTTCAATTGGCTTTAGCCATCTGATGGGTCGCCTTGGAAATGCGCAGATTGGGCCTGTTTATCTTGGGCGTCTTGGAGTGGCATCTCTGATCTTTGGTATGACTGCATTTTTCATCATTGGTATGAATATGCTGGCACAAGTCGGTTGGAACCCGCTACAGTTTGTCAAAAAACTGTTCTGGCTTTCATTGGATGCCCCTTCGCCAAAATATGGTCTAAGCTTTCCGCCATTAAATGAGGGTGGTTGGTGGCTCATTGTGGGTCTCTTCACCACTATCTCCATTATGTTGTGGTGGCTGAGAACCTTCCGTCGAGCACAAGCATTAGGCATGGGTAATCATGTACCCTGGGCTTTCGCTTCTGCTATCTGGTTGTTTTTAGTACTTGGCCTGATTCGACCAGTGTTGATGGGCAGCTGGAGTGAGGGAGTGCCATTCGGAATTTTCTCCCATCTAGATTGGGTATCTGCATTTTCGATTCGATACGGTAATTTGTTCTACAACCCATTTCACATGTTGTCTATCGTGTTTCTGTACGGCTCTGTCCTATTGTTTGCGATGCACGGCGCAACCATTTTGGCAGTTAGTCGATTTGGTGGTGAGCGAGAAATTGAGCAAATTGTCGATCGTGGTACAGCATCAGAGCGAGCTGCACTATTTTGGAGATGGACCATGGGCTTTAATGCAACGATGGAATCGATTCACCGTTGGGCCTGGTGGTTTGCAGTGCTTACCCCATTAACTGGCGGTATTGGTATTTTATTAACCGGAACAGTAGTTGATAACTGGTATTTATGGGGTGTGAAGCATGACATTGCTCCTGCTTATCCAGCAATATATGGAACAGTAGCAGATCCAGCCCTTTCAGCACCTGTTGCTCCAGTAGCTATTGGGGGAGAAAAATGAAGAACCTACGACATAAATTAACAGTTGCACTCGGAATTCTAGGTATTTTGATGCTCACCGCATGTGAGCGACCACCAGTAGATTCAAAGCAGACCGGGTTCCGTGGCACTGGTATGGATCAGATTAATAATCCAAGAACCGATGCTCAATTAGCAAAGTTAAATGAAGTGCCGCCTGGAATACCTGCATCTGCCGATGGACCAAAAGCGGGTACTGTGTATAAGAACGTCAAAGTGTTGAATAACTTAAGTACTGAGCAATTCGGCGCATTCATGGTGTCTATGACATCTTGGGTCTCACCAAAAGAAGGTTGTGCTTATTGCCATAATGTTCAAAACTTTGCTGATGATTCTTTGTATACCAAGACGGTTGCTAGAAAAATGATTTTGATGAATCAAGAAATCAATAGCACCTGGAGTAGTCACGTGAAGACTACAGGAGTGACATGCTATACCTGTCATCGTGGCAATAATATTCCACAAAATGTATGGTTCAATCCCCATGAAAAGGCGGGCGGTAATATGCTTGGTAATTTAAATGGGCAAAATGATCCGTCTAGTACGGTGGGATATACCTCTTTGCCTAATCAGCCTTTTGCGAGCTATTTTGTAGAAAAATCTCCAGCTGCTAGAGTGATCGGTAATACAGCATTGCCAACAGGCCATAAGGCGACTCTTCAATCAACTGAGAATGTGTATGGTGTTATGACCCATATGTCTACATCACTGGGTGTGAACTGTACTTACTGTCACAACACAAATAATTTCGCAAGTTGGGAGCAAAGTACCCCGCAGCGTGTTCAGGCTTGGCACGGTATTCAGATGTTAAAAGATGTTAATACAAACTTTATTAGCTCTTTGACTGATGTATTTCCGGCAAATCGTTTAGGTCCAACGGGTGATGTTGCTAAGGCAAATTGTGCAACTTGCCACCAGGGTGTTAATAAGCCCCTGCTAGGACAAAGCATGCTGAAAGATTATCCTTATCTTGCGCCTGCTAAAGCGAAACCGAACGATAGTATTCATAGCGCTAAGTAATGTTGTAAAGCACCCCTTCTGATCATCGGGATCAAAAGGGGTGTTCACCAAAGGAAGTTTGATGGACCAAAAGGTCGATCTGTTTAAGATTCCAGAGCAAATAGAGGCCTGCAAAGATGGTACTCATGCTGAGCGCGTTTTAGTGATTGGCTCAGGCTTTGGGGGGTTGGCCTCAGCCATTCGGATGGCATTAAAAGGATATCAAGTTCAAGTATTAGAAAGGCTTGATAGTCCAGGTGGTAGGGCATTTGTTCATCAAAAGAACGGCTTTACCTTTGATGCAGGACCCACCATTATTACTGCACCATTTCTTCTTGAAGAGTTATGGGGGATGTGCGGCAAGAAAATGTCCGATGACGTAGATCTACGCGCCATGGATCCCTTCTACCAAATACGATTTGCCGATGGCCGTATCTTTAATTACACAGGTGACCTGGAGCAAATGAAGCAGGAGGTTAGTAAATTTAACCCCAATGATTTGCCGGGCTACTTACGATTTTTAGAGGATGCGAAGTATCGCTATAAGTTAGGCTTTGAAGAGTTAGGCGATGTCGCATTCGATAGCTTGACGGATCTCGCAAAAGCATTTCCGAGTCTAGTCAAAATGCGGGCATGGGAAACCCTCTATAGCCTGGTAGCAAAGCATATAAAAGATCCTCAGTTGCGAGAGGTGATGAGTTTTCACCCTCTATTGATTGGGGGGAACCCATTTTCAGTTACTGCAGTCTATGCCCTAATCAACTCTCTCGAGAGTAAATGGGGCGTGCATTCTGCAATGGGTGGGACTGGCGCGATTATTAAGGGCTTGGTAGGCTTGCTTAAAGGGCTTGGAGTCCCCATTCGTTATAACAGTACGGTTAAGAAAATCAATATCGTTGATCGTAAAGTCACGGGGGTCACTTTAGAGAGTGGCGAGGTGATTTATGCTGATAAGGTGGTATCCAATGCGGATACTGCATGGACCTATAAAAATTTAATTGATCCGCAACATCGAAAAATATGGACCGATAAAAAAATAAACAATGGCAAGTACTCTATGAGTTTATTTGTTTGGTATTTTGGGACCAAGAAAAAATATCCCCAAATACCTCACCATATGATGTTGCTAGGCAAGCGCTACAAAGAATTACTCGAAGATATTTTTAAGCGTCACCATCTAGCAAAAGATTTCAGTCTTTATTTGCATCGTCCAACAGCTACGGATCCAAGTCTAGCTCCAGATGGTTGCGATACTTTCTATGTTCTATCTCCAGTGCCCCATTTGGATAGCGGTACAGATTGGCAAAAAGAAGCTGAGCCCTACAGACAGGCTATTGCCAAGATGCTGGAAGAGACCGTACTGCCAGGCCTAGAAGAAAATCTGCTTGAGTCCTTTGTGATGACACCAGAAGATTTTAAGGATCGACTGTTGTCATTGAAGGGTGCCGCTTTTGGTCTTGAGCCATTGCTAACTCAAAGTGCATGGTTTAGGCCTCATAATCGGAGTGAGGATATTGAGGGTCTTTATATGGTTGGCGCAAGTACCCATCCTGGCGCTGGAATACCGGGAGTACTTTCTTCTGCCAAGGCGCTCGATTCATTAATTGAGCCTATCAAGGTTGAAGGTAGCCGTGCACGATAGAGCCATTACCGCTGAATTTGGATTTCAGCAGGATCTGCAGACTTGCGAAAGTCTGATGAAGGAGGGCTCCAAGTCATTCTTTTCTGCGTCACGCATATTGCCCAGCAAAATACGCGATTCTGCCATCGCACTTTATGCTTTTTGCCGTTTATTGGATGACATGGTCGATGATCCTGATGCACCCGATGATGTCATTAAGCAAATTGAGTACCGACTCGATTGCATTTATGCACAGAATCCTGCTGACATCCCCGCGGATAGAGCGCTAGCCTTAGTAGTTGAGCGATTTTTAATACCAAGAGAGCTGCTAGAGGCCCTAGTTGAGGGATTTAGGTGGGATCGCCATGGTAGGCAATACGATACGATAGAAGAACTCTGTGATTATTCAGCAAGAGTAGCTTCTACCGTAGGCGTTATGATGACTTTAATTATGGGTGTCAGAGATCGTGTGGTCTTAGAGAGAGCATGCGAGCTCGGACTGGCAATGCAGCTAAGTAATATCGCCAGAGATGTTGGTGAAGATGCATAAAATCAACGACTCTAT
>JACCDH011242384.1_pt1 | contig 11908 bp, 9 predicted proteins | sample 7442481 | NCBI WGS metagenome assembly JACCDH01 (sample SAMN15323433, study PRJNA562643) | freshwater metagenome | isolation source: river surface water | place: USA:Blue River Watershed | collected 2017-08-15 | reverse complement strand
TGGCGTGAAGAGCGGCAAATTATCGGTCCGGACGGTGAACGTGGGGGCGAGGGCACCCCCAGCGCCTGATGGACGGCGCGGGCCAACCCAAACAACGCCAACAACACCAACCTGAAGTTCAACGCCAACACGGCCGAGTTCCACCTGGGCGCTTTCCCGGTCGGCCTGGGTGGGCAGGTGGCAGGCGGTGCAGGGTCGAGCGCACTGACCGCCCGCAGCCACACGGTGGCCGAGGGCGAGAGCCTGTCTTCCATTGCGCTGTCTCAGTACGGCGATGCGCGGCTGTGGTTTCGCATTGCGCAGGCCAATGCGCTGGACGTGGCGCCCACGGCCAAGCTGATGGCCGGCCAGGTGCTGCAGGTGCCCGCCGCACTGGCCGCCGGGGCCGATGCGCAGGGCTTTCGGCCCTACGACCCATCGGCTGTGATTGGCGACCAGACCGCTGCCCTGCCCGCCCCAGCCGCCGACAACGGGGGCTGCGGCGCGCTGGGCAAGATCATCATGGTGGTGGTGGCGGCGGTGGCCGCTGTGGCCACCGCTGGGGCGTTGGCTGGGGCCAGTGGCTCGCTGGGCAATTTGTTCACCACCGGCATGCAGGCGCTGGGCGGTGGCGTGGGCAGCGCGGCCGGCGGGGGAATGGCGCTGGGCCTGACGGGCACGGGCACCTCGCTGGGGCTGGCGGGCTTTGCGGTTTCGGGGGCCGTGGGCTCCATCGCCAGCCAGGTGGTGGGCATGGGCTTAGGCGTTCAAGAGGGCTTCAGCTGGAAGGGCGTGGGCATGGCCGCGCTCAGTTCCATGTTCAGCGGCCTGTTCAAGGGCGATTTGCTGGGCACCACAGCAAACACCTGGCCAAACGCCATGGTGCGCGCCGCCGTGGGCAACGCGCTCACGCAAACCAGCGCGGTGGTGCTGGGCTTGCAGCCCAAGTTCGACTGGCGCGGCGTGGCCGCCTCGGCCGTGGGCGCAGGCGTGGGCCATGCGGTGGGTGACGCTTTGGGGTTGAGGGCCGACACCACCGGCCAGAACCCCGGTGTGCTGCTGGCCAAACGGCTGGCCACGGGCCTGCTGGCGGGCACAGCCGCTGCCGTGGCGCGGGGTGGCAAGGTGGCCATTCAGCAAGTGGCCACCGATGCGTTTGGCCAAGCCTTGGCCGATGGCTTCATGGACGGCCTGCGCGAGCCGGTGCGGGCCGGTGCGGGCCGGTGCGGGCCGGTGCGGGCCGCCACAGTAACGCTGATGTGGGTCACATCGCGCAACCCTCCACCTCCTACGTACCACCCAGGAAATGCAATATACCGTAACGATTTCGGCGACTCACGGCTTCAATATCAGCAGCTCCCGGATGACTTCATGATGCGTGTTCTTCATGGGCACCGGCTCAATGCGGAAGCCGTGACGCTCCGCCATCGAGCGCACTTCGGGCGCGTCGTCATAGGTCAGCATCACTGAACCACGCACCGAGGCCATTAGCGCGAACAGCCCTTCATGGTCGATTTCGTTGTGGGTGTAAAGCCGAGCCCCGGCCTTCTTGCCGCCTGCGGTGTATGGCGGATCAACGAAAAAGAACGCATTGGCGTCATCTGCGTAGCGATGCACGACCTCGAAGGCGTCGGCCTGCTCGAAGGTGATCCGGTCGCGCATGGCCTGCAAGGCTTCGATGCGACGGGCCAGCGTCTCGGGATACCAGCGGGAATTGAGGCCGCGCCCGGCCTCTCCGGTCTTAACGAGGCCAGCGCCTGCGGCCATGATGCCGCCGCGCTGCATCCGGTTCTTCACGATGGTACGGAAGGCCCGGCCGCGAATGCTCTTGGGGTTGCCGTCGAGGATCGACCGGACGTTTTCAAGGTTCACATCGAAGTCGATGATCTGCTTGCAAAGCCACTTCACGTCAGCGGGCTTGCCGTGGAAGATGGTTTGCCAGACAGCGGCCACATCGTCGTCCAGTTCGCCCAGAAAGACGTGTTCGGCCAAGCCCTCAGCGGCGGCCGACAGGCCCGCCATTGCTCCACCCGCGAAGGGTTCCACAAACACCAAGGGCATGATCTTGGAGGCCGTCAGCCACTTGCGCACTTCTGGGACAAGCCACGTCTTGCCGCCCGGATAGCGGAACGGACTGAGCTGGCGAACCTGCGCAACGTTCGTCGGGGCTTTCTTGTCGTGGAGCTGTTCGACCAGTGAGGCCAGCGCTTGCGCTTTGTCGGGGTCAACGAAGTGATGCCGCAGCCCTTCAAGGGCCGGTTTGCATTCGCTGTGAACCAGTACCGTGGCGCGGGTGACGCCTTGCTCTTTCAGGCGCTCGATGCGGCGGTTCTGCCGTTGTAGTGCGGTAGCGTCGGTTGTCATTGTTATTTTCTCCGTGAACATTCACGGATCGTAACAAGGACGCATAGGCGCTTCAAGGACCGTGAATATTGACGGCCTTGTCAAACAAGCAACTTGTGGTCAGTTTGCAGCGTCGGAGCCGTTGCCGTTCTCAAGCGGCAGACCGTCCTCGACCGGCTCAGTGATGGGGGCCGGGTGAACGATCTTGTCAGTGATGCGAGTCTCAAACACCGGCAGGGGAACCGGCTTGCCACCCGTCAGTCCTTCCACCGAGCGCTCAAGCGTGGTGTAGCGGACTTCATCCCGCACGATGCGCGTGCGCTTCTGGCCTTCGACCTCTTCAAAGCGGACGATGAACCATGCAATGTCAGCATTGGATATGTCGGCCACGTTGTCCATCTCACCGATGGAATCGAAGAAGGCGCGATCAACGACCACGGCCATCTTCTTGCCCCAACGGCGCAGCGTCGGGACTTTGATTTGAAGCTGCGGCATCAAGCGCTTGGGGCCGCTGCTGCGGTAGTCGGGGCGACGACGACCGGCCGGGAAGATGACCCAATCCACGGCATCGTCGTTGAAGGCTTCAAACTCGCCTTTCATGGCGTTGCCGCTGAAATAGACGGCCTGAATCTCAAGGGCGGCCCAATTCATCGGGGCTTCCTTGGGCGTCTTGGAGCTGACCAGAACCATGTCGATTCGGCCCACGTCATCACCGCCTTCGCTGTCGGTCGATGCCCCGGCTTCGAGGAAGCCGACTTCACCGACCAGCAGCGGGTCAGGGTCGCCAAGGATGGTTTCGCCTACCCACTTGAACACGTCGAGTTCATCGTGGAAGCGATACGGGCAGGTGGCGCGAAGGTCGCCTTGCTTGCCCTCAACAGGGACACCGACCGCCCGGCCGTTGTCTGGGTGTGTGTCGTAGGAGTAGAGCCGGAGCGAACACACCCCGCCATCCTTGGAGCAGACAGCGCCTGTCTTGCGCGCCTGAAAGGGGCAGGGTTGTGGGGTTCGCTCTTTTTTCGGCTTGAGGACTTCGGCTGCAAGCTGGCGGCGCTCCTCCCCGGAAAGCTGCGTCAGATTGAAGCCGAACCACTCGCCTATCCCGAACCGTGGTGTTATGTCTTTTGGTTTTTTCGCCATAGCCCCGCAAGGTACCATGAAGCCTCCTCGAAAACTTAGGCGACGCAGGAGGCGCCCCAAACTTCACCGCCGAGGACATTGAATCTTGGGGTAACTGGGAGCGGATTCTTCAGTGGAGCTGGCTACACCCGATCAAGAAGATCAAGGTGTGGAAAGTGCGCGCGTGAGCTGATGGCATACATGGTGAAAGTCAAAAGTAAGACCTTGCGGGAAGCGATTGAGCGTTACGCACTGAGGCTCTATGACGTTTTGAGTGGAACTTGGCATCACACACACCTAATGATGCGGCCCTGAATGCGAGGTTTTGCGGCTTCAAACGGATTCGTCGGCAAGTGTGCCAACTTGGACATACGCAGGTAAGCAATCGCGCACACCCTCATTCACTCCCTCGCTATCGAATTAATTAAATAGCAAACAATTGAATCCAGCCGTGCGCCAGCTGCCAAAAAAGCTTTAAACCCATGCGCAGCCGGTGCGCCCAACGCATGGCCCACACCCAGCGCGACGAAACCGCCCTGGTGCGCAACCGCTACGGCGCCAGCGGCGAACTGCTCTGCAGCGTCAACGGCAACGGCGAAGTCACCCACTACCTCTACGGCCGCGGCGGCCGCGTGGTGGCCGGCGTCGATCAGGCCACCTCACCGTCCAAGTACCACCAGCGGCCGTCTTCGTGCACAAAGCGGCTGCGCTCTTCTTGCCGTTGCCCACGGCCCGCGATGCGGGAGCGGGCCACGAAATGGACCTCGCCGTGGGTGTCGTCGGTTTGGCGGGCGCTGCGCACGGTCAGGCCCAGCCAGCGCACCTCGGGCGGCAGCGCCAGCTCGGTCGGGCGGGTGCTGGGGTGCCAGGTGGCCAGCAAGTAGGCTGTGTCGGCCCGCACAAAGGCGCTGTAGCGCGAGCGCATGAGCGCCTCGGGCGTGGGCGCCGGTTGGCCCCGGTGCCAGGGCTGGCAGCACCGGCCGTAGGGCAGCGGGCGCTGGCGCGCGTCGGTCTGGCCGCAGGGGCAGGGCTGGGCGGCGGCCGCGTCGGTTGCGGGCGCGGGCGCAAGCGCGGGGCCTGGCGTGGGCGCGGACGGGGCCGCTGGGGGGCGTGGGGTGGGCCGGGTCATCGCCGCCAGAACGCCGCGGTGAACAGCACCAGCACGGTGAGCAGCTCCAGGCGGCCCAGCATCATGGCGTAAGACAGCACCCACAACTGAAAGTCGCTGAGCACGCCGAAATTGCTGGCCGGCCCCACCAGGCCCAGGCCGGGCCCGATGTTGTTGACCGTGGCCACCACGGCGCTGAAGGCGGTGACGATGTCCAGCCCGGAAAACAGCATGAGCAGGGTGAGCCCCATGGTGGCGGCGCCGTAAATGAGCATGAACCCCATGACCGCCGACATGACGTGCGCGGGCACCACCTGCCGCCCCAGGGTGACGGGGTTGACCACCCGGGGGTGGATGATGCGCACCAGCTCGCGCCGGGCCTGTTTGACCAGCAGCACCATGCGAACCATTTTGATGCCCCCGCCGGTGGACCCCGCGCACGACGCGAAGCAGCCCAAAAACATCAGCAGCACCGGGGCAAACACGGGCCACTGCGCGTAGTCGGTGGCGGCGTAGCCGGTGGTGGTGGCCAGCGACACCACATGAAAGGCGCTGGCCCGCAGCGCCGCGCCCCAGGTGGCGTAGGTGCCGTGGGCCAACAGCAAACCGGCCAGCAGCACCACGGCCGCCAGCAGCACGAGGACGTAGGTTTGAATCTCGCGGTCGCGCCACAGGGGCTGCAGGCTGCGGCTGCGAATGACCATGAAATAGCGCACAAAGCTGATGCCCGCCAGCGCCATGAAGACCACGGCAATGGCCTCCAGCGTGGGCGAGTTCCAGTGGCCAAAGCTGGCGTCGTGCGAGGAAAACCCCCCCAGGCCCATGGTGGTGCACATGTGCATGAAGGCGTCGGCCCAGCTCATGCCGCCCCAGCGGTAGGCCAGCATGCAGGCCACCGAAAACCCAAAGTACACCGTCCACAGGCCGCGGGCGGTTTCGGCAATGCGGGGGGTGAATTTGTCGTCCTTCATGGGGCCGGGGGTCTCGGCCTTGTAGAGCTGCATGCCGCCCAGGCCCAGCAGGGGCAGCACGGCCACCACCAGCAGCACAATGCCCAGCCCGCCAATGAGCTGCAGGAAGCACCGCCACACGTTGACCGAAACGGGCAGCGCGTCCAGCCCCGACAGCGCCGTGGCGCCGGTGGCGGTGAGGGCGCTCATGGCCTCGAAATACGCCGTCACCCAGCCAATGCCGGGCACGGTGAACATGAGCGGCAGGGCCGCATAGGCCGGCAGGATGAGCCACACCAGGTTGACCAGCAAAAACCCGTCGCGGGCCTGCAGCTCGCGCCGGTAGCGCTGGGTGCGCCACCACAGCAGCGCGCCGCTGGCCAGCGTCAGGGCCCAGCAGCCCAACCACACCCAGGGCACGTGCGTGGCGTCTTCGGTCCAGGCCCAGGCCAGCGGCACCCAGAAGGCCAGCGAGAACGCCACGATCACCCGCCCCAGGGTGAAGCCCACGGTCAGAAACAGCGCGCCCATGGTTCAGAAGAAGGTGGCGCTGACCTGGAACAGGCGCTCCACCTCGCGCACCAGGCGTTTGTTGGGAATGAAGACGATCAGGTGGTCGTTGGACTCGATCACGGTGTCGTGGTGGGGCATGAGCACGCGGGCGGCCTCGCCCTCGCCGCGCACCAGTGCGCCAATGCGGGCGCCTTGCGGCAGCTTCACGTCTTGCACCGCCCGCCCCACCAGGCGGGAGCTGCGGGCGTCGCCACGGGCCACGGCCTCCAGCGCCTCGGCGGCGCCGCGGCGCAGGCTGTGCACGGCCACCACGTCGCCCCGGCGCAGGTGGGCCAGCAGTTCGCCAATGACGGTGTGCGCGGGCGACACGGCAATGTCAATGGCGCTGCCTTGCATCATGTCGGCGTACGCGCGGCGGTTGATGAGCGCCAGCACCCGCCGCGCGCCCATGCGCTTGGCCAGCATGGCGGACATGATGTTGTCCTCGTCGTCGCTGGTCAGGGCGATGAACAGGTCCATGTCGCCCACGTTTTCTTCTTCCAGCAGGCCCTCGTCGGCGCCGTCGCCTTGCAGCACCAGCGTGCTGCTGGGCAACTGGCTGGCCAGGTATTCGCAGCGGTTGCGGTCGCGCTCGATCAGCTTGACCTGGCATTGCCCCTGCAGGCTGCGCGCCAGCCGCAGGCCCACCCGCCCGCCACCGGCCACCATCACCCGCTCCACGGGGCGGTCTTTGCGGTGAATGGCGGTCAGCACCAGCGCAATGTGCTCGGTGGCGGCCAGCACGAACACCTCGTCACCGGGGAGGATGCGGGCGGCCTTCAGGTCGGGCACCTCGGCGTCCTGGCGGTACAGGGCCACCACGCGCATGTCCACGGTGGGAAACAGGTGCCCGATTTCGGCCACCGTGTGGCCCACCAGCGCACTGCCCGCAGCGGCCCGAACGGCCACCAGCGAGACCCGCCCGTCGGCAAAGGCCATGACCTGCAAGGCCTCGGGGTACTGAATGAGCTGGTGGATGTAGCGCATCACCGACTCTTCGGGGCAGATCACATGGTCCACCGCAAAGCCGGTGCGCCCCAGCAGGGCGTCGCCCTCGACAAACTCCGGCGAGCGCAGCCGGGCAATGGTGCTGGGCACGTTGAACAGGTCGTGCGCCAGCTTGCACACCACCAGGTTGGTTTCGTCGGCGGCGGCGCAGGCAATGAGCATGTCGGCGTCGGCCAGACCGGCGCTGCGCAGCACCGAGGGCTGCACCCCATTGCCCACCACGCCGCGCAGGTCCAGCCGTTCTTCCAGCAGGCGCAGGCGGGTGGCGTCGGTGTCAATGACGGTGATGTCGTTCTGCTCCGACACCAGGCTTTCGGCCACGCTCTCGCCCACGCGGCCGGCCCCCAGAATGATGATGTTCATGCGATGGACAAGAAAGCCCGAAAGGCCCGCATCATGCCAGCCTTGCCGCCCACCGCCCGCTCACGCGCAGGCCCCGTTCACAGCAGGGCGCGCTGGATGAGGATTTTCTGCACGTCGCTGGTGCCTTCGTAAATCTGGCACACCCGCACGTCGCGGTAGATGCGCTCCACCGGAAAGTCGCTCACATAGCCGTAGCCGCCCAGCGTTTGCAGCGCGTTGGTGCAGACGAACTCGGCCATTTCGCTGGCGAACAGCTTGGCCATGGCGGCTTCTTTCAGGCAGGGCTGGCCCGCGTCGCGCAGGGCGGCGGCGTGCAGCACCAGGGCCCGGGCGGCCTCCAGTCGGGTGGCCATGTCGGCCAGGCGAAACCCCACCGCCTGGTGCTGGGCAATGGGCTGGCCAAAGCTTTCGCGGTCTTTGGCGTATTGCAGCGCGCAGTCGAACGCGGCCCGCGCCATGCCCACGCTTTGGGCGGCAATGCCAATGCGCCCGCCCTCCAGCGCCGAGAGGGCAATTTTGTAGCCCTCGCCCTCGGCGCCAATGCGCTGGTCGGCCGGAATGCGGCAGTTCTCGAACAGGATTTGCGCCGTGTCGCTGGAATGCTGGCCCAGCTTGTCCTCCAGGCGGGCCACGGTGTAGCCGGGCGTGTCGGTGGGCACGATGAAGGCGCTGAGCCCCTTTTTGCCCGCCGCCCGGTCGGTGGCGGCAATGACGATGGCCACCTGGCCGTATTTGCCGCTGGTGATGAACTGTTTGACGCCGTTGATCACGTAGTGGTCGCCGTCGCGCTGGGCGGTGGTGCGCAGGGCCGAGGCGTCGGAGCCGGCCTGCGGCTCGGTCAGGGCAAAGGCGCCCAGCCACTGCCCGCGCGCCAGCGGCACCAGCCAGCGTTGCTGCTGCGCAGGCGTGGCATGGCGCAGCAAAATGGCGTTGACGGGGCAGTTGGTCACGCTGATGGCGGTGCTGGTGCCGCCGTCGCCGGCGGCAATTTCCTCCAGCACCAGCGCCAGGCTGCGGGTGTCCAGCCCGGCGCCGCCCAGCGCCTCGGGCACGCAAATGCCGTAGCAGCCCAGCTCGGCCAGGCCCCGGTGGACCTCATGCGGGAAGGTGTGGGCCTTGTCCCACGCCGCCGCGTGGGGGGTGATGCAGTCGCTCACATAGGCGCGAACGGCGTCGCGGATGAGCAGGTGGTCGGGTTCAAGCAGCATGGGCAATTCCAAAAGGGTTCAGCAACGTTCGATGGCCACGGCGGTCGCCTCGCCACCGCCGATGCACAGCGTGGCGACGCCTTTGTGCAGGCCGCGGGCGGCCAATGCGTGCAGCAGGGTGACCAGCACCCGCGCGCCCGAGGCGCCAATGGGGTGGCCCAGCGCGCAGGCGCCGCCGTTCACGTTGACCCGTTCATGCGGCACGCCCAGTTCGCGCATCAGCGCCATGGGCACCACGGCAAAGGCTTCGTTCACTTCCCACAGGTCCACGGCGTCGGCGGTCCAGCCGGCTTTGTCGAGCAACTTGCGGGTGGCGCCCACCGGCGCGGTGGAAAACCATTCGGGCGCCTGCGCATGGGTGGCATGCGCCACGATGCGGGCCAGCGGCCGGCAACCCAGGCGGGCGGCGGTGCGCGCGGTCATGAGGACCAGCGCCGCTGCGCCGTCGTTGATGCTGGAGCTGCTGGCCGCGGTGATGGTGCCGTCCTTTTTGAAGGCGGGCTTGAGGGACGGAATCTTCTCCAGCTTGATGGTTCCGGGGCCCTCGTCCAGCGCAACCAGCCGCTCGCCGCGGCGGTCTTTGACGGTGACGGGCGCGATCTCGGCCACAAACGCCCCGCTGGCCATGGCGGCTTGCGCACGTTGCACGCTGGCGGTGGCAAAGGCGTCCTGCTCGGCGCGGCTGAAGCCGTAGTGCGCGGCGCAGTCCTCACCAAAGGTGCCCATGCTTCGGCCGGGCTGGTAGGCGTCTTCCAGGCCGTCGAGCATCATGTGGTCGAACAGCCGGTCGTGGCCGATGCGGTAGCCGCCCCGGCCCTTTTGCAGCAGGTAGGGGGCGTTGGTCATGCTTTCCATGCCGCCGGCCACCAGCACCTCGTGGCTGCCGGCGCGCAGCATGTCGTGGGCAAATTGGGCCGCGCGCATGCCCGAGCCGCACATTTTGGACAGGGTGACCGCCCCCGCGCTCAGCGGCAGCCCGGCCTTCAAGGCGGCCTGGCGCGCCGGTGCCTGCCCCTGCCCCGCCATCAGGCAGTTGCCCATGAGCACCTCGGTGACCCATTGCGGGTCCACCCCGGCACGTTGCATGGCGGCGGCAATGGCCACCCCGCCCAGGTCGTGGGCGGCCAGGCTGGAAAAGTCGCCCTGGAAGGCGCCCATGGGCGTGCGCGCCGCACCGACGATGACCACCGCGTCGTCCCCGTCAAACGGGCCCGCCGCACCGCCGCTGCCCAGCGGCCAGGGGGTGGGGCCGGTGGCCAAAGGTGAACCGGCGGGCGCAGCGGTGGGCTGAGGGGCAGACGCAGAAACAGGGTTGGGGGAGGAAGGGACAGCGGACATGGGAGGGGCTCGGTTGAATCGTTCGGTTGAAAAAAATGAACAAAAAATGGCCCTGCCGCACGTCCCAATTGGCTTTTAAGCTCTTATTTTTGAGAAATGTGCAGGCGTTTGTCGGGCTCGTAGGGGTACACGTCGAACACATGGCCGGCCAGGATGCGGTCTTTGTGGTGCTGCCAGAAGGGGGCGTCCAGCAAATCCGCGTGGTGGCGCATGAACACGTCGCGCACCCGCGCATTGCCCAGCAGGAAGGGGCCGAAGGTTTCGGGGAACACGTCTTTGGGGCCGACCGTGTACCAAAGCTCGCCCGACCATTCGTCCTCCTCGTGGCGGGGGGGCGGCACGCGGCGGAAGTTGCAGTCGGTGAGGTATTCGATCTCGTCGTAGTCGTAAAACACCACCTTGCCGTGGCGGGTGATGCCGAAGTTCTTCCACAGCATGTCGCCGGGAAAAATGTTGGCGGCCACCAGGTCTTTGATGGCGTTGCCGTACTCCACCACCGCGCGTTCGAGCTGGCGGGTGGCCTTGTCGCGGACGTCGGGCGGCGTGTCGGGGGCCTGCAGCAGGTCAAAGGCTTCCTGCAGGTAAATGTTGAGCGGAATCATGCGCCGCTCGATGTAGACGTGCTTGAGGATGACCTCCACCTGCCCGTCGCCGTCGCGGTCGGAGATTTCAATCTGGCTGGGCGCGTAATGCTGAATTTCTGCGATCAGCTCGGGCTCGAAGCGGTCGTGCGGAAAGGCCACGTTGGAAAACTCCAGCGTGTCGGCCATGCGGCCCACCCGGTCGTGCTGCTTGACCAGCAGGTACTTGCCGCGAATCTGCTCGCGGGTGGTGTCCTTTTGCGGCGGGTAATGGTCTTTGATGAGCTTGAACACAAAGGGAAAGCTCGGCAGGTCGAACACCAGCATGACCATGCCCTTGATGCCCGGCGCGATGCGGAACATGTCAGTGCTGTGCCGCTGGTGAAACAGGTAGTCCCGGTAAAACAGGGTTTTGCCTTGCTTGGCCAGCCCCAGGGCGTTGTAGAACTCGGCCCGGGGCTTGCGCGGCATGAGGCTGCGCAGAAACTGCACGTAGGCGCTGGGCACTTCCATGTCCACCATGAAATACGCCCGCGCAAAGCTGAACAGGATGAGCAGGTCGTCCTCGCCGTGCAGCAGGGCGTCGATGACGAGCTGCCCCTGGCCGTTGTGCAGGATGGGCAGCGCAAACGGCAGCTCCTGAAAGCCGTTGATGAGCTTGCCCACCACGTACGCGCCCTTGTTGCGGTAGAACAGGCTGGAGAGCACCTGGATTTGAAAATTGGCGCGCAAACGGTGGTGTTCGTACAGCGGCTGCAGCCGCTGGTGCACGGCCTGCACGTCGCGGTCCAGGTCTTCAAACGGCACGTGCAGCTCAAAGTCCTGCACCATCTGGCGCAGGGCATCGCCCACGGTGGCGGCGCTGGGGTAGTACGAACGGTAGGTGGAACTGCGGGCGGGGTCCTCGTTCTCGATGTATTCGGTGCTGACCGCCGGCCGCACAAAGATGAAGTCGTTCTGGAAGTAGGTGCGGTCCAGAATTTTGGTGGTCACCGAGTTGAAGAACGACTCGGCCAGCTCGGGCTGTTTGTGGTCGATCAGCATGCCCACGTACAGCAGCTTGACCTGTTGCCACACGTCCATGGGCTGCTGGCTGGCGTTGAATTCCTGCTGCAGGCGGCGGGAACATTCCTTCACCCGCAGGTCGTAAAACTCAATGCGCTCTTTCTGCGCGCGCTGCTGGCCGTGCCAGTCGGCGGTCTCAAACCGGTGTTTGGCGCGGGCGGATTCGGCGCGGAACAGCCGGTAATGGCGGTTGAAGCCGTCCATCCTGGCCTTGGCCATGTCCACGGCAACGGGGGAATCCAGGCGTTTGGGCAGCATGGCGGTCCCCTCGTCTTAGGCGCCAACGGTCGGGCG
>JACCDH011139360.1_pt1 | contig 11908 bp, 11 predicted proteins | sample 7442481 | NCBI WGS metagenome assembly JACCDH01 (sample SAMN15323433, study PRJNA562643) | freshwater metagenome | isolation source: river surface water | place: USA:Blue River Watershed | collected 2017-08-15 | reverse complement strand
GTCTTCAAAGAATACCTCTGTGGTAGAATGGTTCATCATCGTTTCAATCGGGCGAATAGTCAGACCGTTACCGAGTGCTTCGTTCACATTGACAAGGAATACCGACAGCCCATCAGTCTTCTTCGCGACCTGGTCGCGAGACGTGGTGCGCGCAAGGAGCAGCAGCAGGTCGGAATGCTCGATCCGGCTGGTCCAAATTTTCTGGCCGTTGACGACATAATGATCGCCATCCAGTTTTGCTGTTGTCCGCAGAGCCAGCGTGTCGGTGCCGCTTGTCGGCTCGGTCACGCCAAAGGCTTGCAGGCGCAATTCGCCCGTTGCGATTTTGGGTAGATAGGCTGCTTTTTGAGCGTCCGAGCCGTGGCGCAGCAATGTGCCCATGATATACATTTGGGCGTGGCATGCTCCACCATTGCAGCCCTGACGCTGGATTTCCTCTAATATTGCAGACGCCCCCGAAATCGGCAGGCCAGCCCCGCCATATTCTTCGGGTATAAGGGCAGCTAGATAACCAGCCTCGCCAAGTGCAGTTACAAACTCGGTCGGATACGCACGTTCGCGGTCCTTGGCGCGCCAATATTCGCCAGGATACTGCTGGCACAGCTTCGCGACTTCCTCGCGAATGGCGGTGTAATCTTCCTTCATGAATTTCTGCCTTCCAATATGCCGCGCGCAACTACCTGCGCCTGAATTTCTGCTGCGCCTTCAAAAATGTTAAGGATGCGGGCGTCGCACAGCACCCGGCTGATTTCATATTCGAGCGCATAACCGTTGCCACCGTGGATCTGTAACGAGGCGTCGGCGTTTACCCATGCTGTCTTGGCCGCGAGCAACTTCGCCATGCCAGCCTCGATGTCGCATCGTTTTCCCAAATCCTTTTCGCGCGCGGCAAAATATGTCAGTTCGCGCGCCATGACGATATCGACCAGCATCATCGCCAGCTTGTCTGACACACGCGGGAAATCGATAATGGCTTTGCCGAATTGTTTGCGATCAATTGCATATTTATAACCCAGTTCAAAGGCGCGCCGGGCAACGCCCACCGCGCGGGCGGCAGTCTGAATACGTGCGCCTTCGAATGTGCACATCAACTGCTTGAACCCGCACCCTTCTTCATCGCCCAACAACGCGTCGCCCGGCGCAAGCATGCCGTCAAAGCTGAGCGCATATTCGCGCATTCCGCGATATCCCAACACTTCTATCTCGCTACCGTGCATGCCGTTAGCCGGGAAGGGCTCGGTTTCGGTCCCGCGCGGCTTTGGAACCAGCAGCATTGAAAGCCCTGCATAACCCGCCGTGTCCGGCTTCGTCCGCGCCATCAGCGTCATAAGGTCGGTGCGCGCTGCATGCGTGATCCAGTTTTTTGCACCGGTTATTTGCCAACCCTCGGACGTCCTGACGGCGCGGGTTGACAGGCTGGCCATATCGGAACCGGTATCGGGCTCGGTAAAAACGGCGGTGGGCAGAACCTCACCTTTTGCGATTTTTGGCAGCCATTGGTGTTTTTGGCTTTCGGTGCCGCCAAGCATGATGAGCTCGCCGGCAATTTCCGATCGGGTTCCAAGCGAGCCGGTGCCGATCCAGCCACGCGAAAGCTCTTCTGTAATGATGCACATCACCAGCTTACCCAGACCAAGCCCGCCAAATTCTTCGGGAATGCACACCCCGAATGTCCCCAGCGCAGCCATTTCAGCAACAACGTCATCGGGGATCAGCGCGTTCGCCAGATGCCAGCGATGCGCATGAGGCAATATACGGTCATCAGTGAAGCGGCGATATTGATCGCGCACCTGATCGAGCGCGTCATCATGCAGGCTGTCGCTGATCGCGCCACCAGCCCGGATAAAGCCAATCAGCGCTAACCGGTTGGTAGCATCGTTCCCTCTGGCAAATTGCGCGAGAATGTCTGCATATTCAGGCAGACCGAAATCGGCTGGGCGAACAAATTCATTCTGGCCCATCGGCAAGCCGCCAGCCAATTGCGCCAGTGTTTCGCCATAGGCTATTTGCAGCACCAATTGCTCGCCGACACCTGGGTGGCGCGATGCCCAAACCGATAACGCGTGCAGCGCGTGGACGCTCGTTTCGATCCATGCGAGGCCGTGCACGACGCGTTGCTCGCTGTCGGTTTTCGCACTTTCTAGCCTCGCGCGTACGCTCGCTTGCGCAGCAGCCGCGTAATGTTGAGCCGCAAGTAAGCCTGCTTCGATCATGCAGCCTCAAATATAGCGGCGAGGCCTTGCCCTCCCCCGATGCACATCGTCTCCAGTCCGTACCGTCCGCCGCGCCGTTTTAGTTCGCGCGTCACGTTGGCAAGGATCCGCCCGCCGGTGGCGCCAATCGGATGGCCAAGCGAAATGCCCGAGCCGTTTACGTTCAGGATATCGTGGCGGCTGTCATCATCGCTCCAGCCCCAGCCTTTGAGCACTGCAAGGACCTGTGACGCAAAGGCTTCGTTTAGTTCGACGACATTGATGTCATTCCAGCCCAAACCGTTGCGGGCAAAGAGCCGCTCGACCGCTGGCACTGGCCCAATGCCCATATGTGAAGGCTCGCACCCGGCCGCCGCCCAGCTGTGGAACCATGCAATCGGTTCAAGGCCGAGTTCTTCCAATTTATCTTCCGCAACCACCAGACAGGCCGCAGCTGCGTCATTTTGCTGACTGGCATTACCCGCCGTCACAACACCACCTTCAAGCGGGCGAAGTGCGGCCAAACTCTCGGCGGTCACATCTGCCCTAAATCCCTCGTCTTTTGTGAACATGAGCGGATCACCGCGCCTTTGTGCGACCGCTACTGGCACTATCTCGTCATCGAACAGCCCACTTGTCCACGCAGCGGTCGCACGGGCGTGGCTACGCGCGGCATAAGCGTCACATGCTTCGCGGCTGATGTCATAATCTTTGGCGAGATTTTCAGCCGTCTCGATCATGCCGCTAATGACGCCAAATCGCTCAACCGGCTGAGACATCACGCGTCCACGTGCCAGCCGGTCATGAAGCGTGACATTACCTGAGCGGACACCGCCGCGCAGGTCAGTTGAATAATGCTCGACATTCGACATGCTCTCGACACCGCCTGCGATCACAACGTCCGCAGCGCCAGTTTGCACCATCATCGCCGCGTCGATGACCGATTGTAACCCCGACCCGCAACGCCGGTCCAATTGATAGCCCGGCACCGAAATCGGAAGGCCTGCGGCAAGTGCCGACCAGCGCGCAATACACGGCGCTTCGCCGTTTCCGTACCCTTGGGCAAAGACTACGTCGTCGATGCGGGTGGCATCTATACCGGTCCGTTCGACCAGCGCGCGCAGGATGACAGCTCCGAGCTCGCCTGCATTGACAGGAGCAAGGCTACCTAGAAACTTGCCAACCGGCGTGCGGATCGGCGATACGATAGCTGCGCGGCGTAGTGTCATGATACCGTTCCTTGATGAGTCAATCCGACGATCCCTTTGGCGTGCAGGTCGCCAATCACAGCAGACGTCAGCCCTAGGCGCTCAGCCAATATCTCTTCGGTATGTGCACCGAGCGACGGGGCAGGCTGCGGCAAGCCGCGTTCCGATTGCGGAATAGTTGCCATCGAACCCGCTGCCGGATAATCAAAGCCGCTGGGATTGTCGGTGCGGCCAAATATCGGGTTTTTGCCAACCAATTCGGGGTCTTGCGCGGCATCATGCATCGTTTGATAAGGGCCGTAACAACCGCCCACCGCATCAAGAGCGAGCTTCAGTTCCTTATAATTCCATTGACCAACTTTTCTTTCAACGAGCGGGAACAGAACATCGCGGTGTTGAAAGCGCACGCCTTCGTCGCGGTCGAAACTGACGCCGCGCTCCGCTTCGATGGTGGCTATTTCGCCAGCAATGTCGAGTACCTTGACCAGCCCTGTCCACTGACGCGGGGTAATCGCCATCAGCATCAGCCGTGTCCCGTCGTGCGTCACAAAATCGCGGCCAAAGGCACCGTATACGCTGTTGCCCAGACGTTCGCGGTTAGCGCCAGTATAAAGCATTTCGGCAATGCCGCCCAGATTGGAGACAGTGCCAATTGCAACATCGGAGAGCGGGATACGTACCTCTTGGCCCTCACCCGTTGCTGTCCGGTGATACAGCGCCGCCATCATCGCAAAGGCCGCATAACCGCCGGTGAGCAAATCCCATGCGGGCAGGACATGGTTTACCGGTTCCGGCCCAGCTCCGGTGAGATCAGGATAACCGACCGCTGCGTTCACGGTGTAATCGAGCGCCGGACTGCCGTCGGCCATCCCCATGACGCGGACGGTTACGAGGTCGGGGCGGGCGGCACAAAGTATTTCATGAGACAGAAACCCGTCGACTGGAAAATTGGTCAGGAACTGCCCGGTTTTACGCACTAGCTCCTGTAACAATTCACGGCCTTCGGGCGCACCCAAATTGAGCGCAACAGACTTTTTAGCGCGGTTCAGATTCTCCCAATAGAGACTGTTACCCTCTGTTGTTTTGGGCCAGCGATTATAATCGGGGCCGCCGCCAATCTGGTCCACGCGAATGACCTCGGCGCCCATTTGTGCGAGATACAGGCCCGCGCTGGGCGAGGCGACAAATGATGACGCCTCAATGATGGAATGGCCATGAAGCAGGTTATACATGGCTTATAACTTGCCCGCATATTCGCGCAGCATGTTCTTTGCGATCTGCAATTGCAGGATTTGCGTTGTGCCTTCGTAAATGCGGTAGATCCGGCTATCGCGGAAAAAACGTTCCGCGTCATATTCGGCCAGATACCCGGCTCCGCCATAGATCTGCACGACACGGTCCGTTACACGTCCGCACATTTCAGAGGCAAAGACTTTGGCGGCAGCGGCCTGACGCAGAATCTTTTCCCCTGCATCGGCGCGGCGGCAGGCGTCGTCGAGCATACACTCGGCTGCGTAAATCTCGATTTCGCTGTCGGCGAGCATTTGCTGGATCAACTGGAAATTGACAATCGGCTCGCCAAAGGCTTTGCGCTCATTGGCATAGCGCATTGCGCTGTCGAGTGCGCGGCGTGCATAGCCAGCGGCTGCCGAACCAACCGAAAGCCGTCCATTGTCGAGGCTTTGCATTGCGGTGGCAAAACCCTTGCCCTCTTCACCGCCAAGCAGCGCGTCGCCCGAAACATGCACATCCTCCATGATAATGTCGGCGATATGCGATCCGGCCTGACCCATTTTCTTGTCTGACTTGCCAACCGAAATGCCGGGCGTGTCCATCGGCACCAAAAAAGCTGAAACATGCGCGTTTTTTGGTAAAGCTTCTTTCGACGTTCGTGCCATGATGAGCGCGACATTGGCGAAAGGTGCATTGGTAATATAGCGTTTGGTGCCGTTTAACACATAGCCATTGCCCGAACGCACCGCCATAGTCTGCATAGCGGCCGAATCAGAACCCGAACCCGGCTCGGTAAGCCCGAACGAAGCGATTTCGCCGGCGGCGAGCCTTGGCAACCAATTAGCTTTTTGTTCGGGCGTTCCGCCTTTCATGATCGCCGAACAGACCATTCCGATGTTTATCGACGTGATCGAACGATAGCAGGGCATCGCGTAAGACAATTCCCGGATCGTACGGCAATATTGGCTAACGTTCATGGCAGCGCCACCATATTCCTCTGGCATGGTAATCCCGAACAGGCCCATTTCTCGCATCTCGGCCATGATGTCATCGGGGATACGGTCGGCGTCTATAATCGCGGCCTCTGCGGGGATGAGCCGTTCGCGCACATAGCGCTTGAGCTGTTCAATAAACTGATCAAAAATTTCGGGGTCCATGCCAGACATAATCATGCTCTCTTGGTTAGATCGGGTCCCATGCGAAGACATCGCCCGAGCGTTCGTTGGGATAGAAACTGGGTCGGAATGCGGGCAACATTTCGGCTGCCAATGATTCTGCAGTCCAGCCATCCGATTTGTGGATAGTGCGGATCGGACGCGGCTTTGAAAAGAGAAATATCTCGTTTTTGCGGACACCAAAAATCTGGTTAGTGACTTCAGCCGAAGCGTCGGACGCAAGAAATGCAACCAAAGGTGCGATCTTGTCTGCGCTCATGGATTGCAGTCGAGCGATACGCGCCTTTTCCTCGTCAGTGGTGGCGGGAATCGAAGCCGTCATTCGGCTCCAGGCAAAGGGCGCTATGCAATTAGACCGAACACCGGCCCGTTCCATATCGAGCGCGATCGATTGCGACAGTCCGACAATCCCCAGTTTGGCAGCGCTGTAATTGGCTTGGCCGAAATTGCCGATCAGGCCGCTGGTCGAGGTGAAATGGATGAAACTGCCCGAACCCTGGTCTTTGAAGTAGGGTGTCGCAGCCTTCGACACGTTGAATGCGCCGTTCAGGTGGACGTCGATTACCGCGCCCCAATCTTCATGACTCAATTTATGCCAGATGCGATCGCGCAAGATGCCCGCATTATTGACCACGGCATCTATCCGCCCGAATGCCTTAACTGCATCTTCGATGATCGAAGCCGCTCCTACTGGGTCTGCCACGCTGGCTAGGTTGGCCAGTGCCTTGCCGCCTGCCGCCTTGATGTCGTTAGCAGTGTCTTCGGCGGGGCCGGCATCGCCGCCATCACCTTCTTGCGCTACACCCGGGTCATTGACCACCACCGCCGCACCTTCTTTAGCGCAGAGCAATGCAATTTCACGCCCGATCCCGCGACCAGCGCCGGTCACAGCGACTACCTTACCGTCAAGCATGCCCATATCGGCTATCCTCTATCCTGTTGGGATGGTCCGTTATCAAAGCTTACCTAGTTATACAAGTGAAAGACTCATTGCTGCCCCCCATCCACACGAACAAGTGCGCCGGTGGTAAAGGACGACGCCGGGCTGGCAAGCATCAATGCGGCAGTGACGATTTCGGGCGGAAAGCCCGGTCGGCCAACAGCAACTGGTTGCTTCTCACGGCTCTTTGGGTCCCATGCTTCTGCAATGTCCGTCAGGAAAGGTCCGGCCGATATCGTATTTACTCTTACCTTGGGCGCATATTCGCGGCTCATCGAAACTGTCATCGCGTTGAGTGCCGCCTTGGCCGCGCCATAAGGCACCACACCGGGGAGCGCCATCAATGCACCCGTTGAACTGATATTGATAATGCAGCCTCCATGGCCGTCAGCCATCCGCTTGCCGATCTGGCTGGCCAGACGGAACGGACCTTTGAAATTGAGATTCAGCACCGAATCGAACAGGCTTTCGGGGATGTCATGGCTTGGATATGGCGGTGACATCCCTGCGTTGTTGACAAGGATATCTACACGCCCAAATTCTGCATAGGCCGCCTCTATCAGCGCATCGCACTCCGGCCATTTGCCAACATGCGTCGCGACTGCAAGCGCACGCCTCCCAAGAACGCGGACTTCTTTTGCGACCGCCTCGCAATTGTCGATTTTGCGGCTCGCGATGATGATGTCTGCCCCGCGCTCGGCAAAGGCCCTGACCATCTGATAGCCAAGGCCGCGGCTTCCGCCCGTCACAAGCGCGACCTTGCCAGTGAAATCGAACAGCGGATCGAGCGTCATGCCGCCAGTTCTTTGGCATATCTTGCCCGCGCCGCCGCAAGTTTCGGCGGCAGATGTGCAGAAGGGAAAAGGCCTTGCGCAGGCGTGGCATTTTTGAGGAACGCTTTTGCTACCTGCACCTTGTGTACTTCAGTCGGGCCATCGGCGAGGCCAAGCGAGAGCACGTTCATCCACATATTGGCGAGCGGCAGTTCGTTCGAAACGCCAAGTGAGCCATGCAGATGGATCGCGCGCTGCGCGATGTCATGGTAGATTTTCGCCATCGCCACCTTGCACATCGCGATATGCGTGCGCGCCGCACCATGAGGCTCATTATCGATAATCCAAGCGGTCTGCAGCACAAGCAGCCGGAATTGCGCGATTTCAATCGCGCTGTCGGCGATCATCCCCTGAACAAACTGGTGGTCCGCGTTCAGCCGACCTTGTGTACGCCGCGACACAACGCGTTCAAGCATCATCTCAAACGCCGCATTGCATTTCCCAACAGTACGCATCGCATGATGTACGCGCCCGCCACCGAGCCGCGCCTGTGCAACTTTGAAACCTTCTCCGGGACCGCCGAGCATGGCATCCAGAGGGACGCGGACCTTGTTGTATCGGATATAGGCATGGATACCGTGATTACTCTCCAGTTCGTCGCCGATGGTGCCGACATTGCGGACGATTTCAACACCTGGAGTGTCGGCGGGGACAATCAGCATGGACATTCTGCTGTGCGCGGGTGCGTCAGGGTCGGTGACCGCCATCACAATCAGGAATTCGGCATAGCGGGCGTTTGAACTGAACCATTTCTCGCCTTCGATCACCCATTCGTCACCATCGCGGACGGCGCTGCAAATAAATTCCTTCGGATCGGCACCGGCTTGCGGTTCGGTCATCGAAAAACTGGAAACGATGTCGCCGTCGAGCAAAGGCTGAAGATACTTGGCCTTTTGTTCTTCTGTACCGAACATCGCCAGTATCTCGGCATTGCCAGTGTCGGGTGCGGCGGTGCCAAATATAGTTGGTGCCCAATAAGAGCGACCGAGTATCTCATTCATTAAAGCGAGCTTGAGCTGACCATAGCCTTTGCCGCCTAAATGCTCGTCGAGGTGGCAGGCCCATAGGCCTTGTGCTTTGACCTGATCCTGAAGCGGCTTGATAATTGCGCGCGCGTTAGCATTTTTGACATCATATGGATCACCATGCTGTGGAAAAAGCAGATCAAGCGGTTCGCACTCGTCGCGGACAAATGCGCTGATCCAGTCGAGCTTTTGCTGGAAATCGGGGTCGGTCTGAAAATTCCACATCTTTCTGGCTCCTTTATCCGGCGCGGCGGGCAAGCCGCTCTGCCTCTGAAAAATTGGCAAGGACGAGGCGGTCGAACAACGCGCCGGTTTCCCGAGTGAGTATACCCTTAGCTGCTTGCGCGACCTTGTACTCAAGGATGCATCCACCTTTGAACATCGCGAGCACCAGGTAATAATCAAACCCTGAAACATCGCGGCCTGTACCGGCAGCATAATGGGCCGTCAGTTCCTGCCGCGTCGGCAAATTGGCGACATTGTACAAATCCTTTGGCGGTGGCCTGTCGCCGTCACGTTCGTCACGCAGACCATTGCAGAACCATGCAAGATCAAGCAACGGGTCGCCAATCGTCGAGAGTTCCCAGTCAATCAACGCCGTGAGCCGCGCAGGTTCGTTAAAGGCGAACAGGGCATTTGGCGTGCCGACATCGCCGTGCATGATGCCGGGCTTGAAATTAGTTGGGAGGTTGGCGCGCAGCCAGTCGCGTGCATAGGCATATCCTGGGAGCTCACGGCCCTGGTAATTGTAGAGTTCTTTGTAACTGTTAAGCTGCCCCTCCCACCGATCGACCTGCCGCTGATGGAAATTGTCGGGTTTGCCAAAGCCTTCAAGACCGACAGATTGGTAGTCGACATTGGCAAGTGCAATCAGGCCGTCGACCATGGCAAAGCCGACGCCTGCTTCCAACGGAGCCGTGTCGAACGGAGCACGGTGATAGATTTTTCCGTCGCGAAGTTCCGCCGCCCAGCCGTCGACAAGGTCCATGACATAAAACGGCGCGCCGATGATCGAAGCATCATCGCAATAACCGTGACATGTCGGATGCGGTACATTGGTGCCCTTGAGTGCGGTCAGCACTCTCGCCTCACGTAGCACCGTCTTTTCGCTGCCCGGCGGCGGTACGGCGGGAGGGCGCCGCAGCACCATCGTCTTGCTGCCGCGTTGCAGTGACAGAATGACATTACTTGTTCCGCCATGAATTTTAGTGGCAACCAAAGAACCGTCACCAAGCGACGGGATGTTCTCATCAAGCCAATTGGTCAGCCGCTCTATATTGATAAGGCCGGCCAGGTTATCATCGGTCATGTCGGTTCTTTCCGGATATGCGCCTCCAGCTGGCTGCGAATGCCATTGAGCAGCGTTGTGGCCTGACGGACGGCATCGGTGTCGATGGCGCTCAAAATGTCGGCAGCGATCTTGTCGGTTTCAGATCTGCTCGCGCGTTTCATCGCGCTGCCCTTTTCGGTAATGACCAACAGGCTCGCGCGTTTATGGTCAGGATTGTCCTGCAGCGAAATCAACCCCTGTTCGATCAGTGCATTGGCTGCGCGCTGGATTACCTGACGCGAGTGACCAAGGCTGCGACCGATCCGCGGAACTGTAGGCGGATGCTGCGCCTCGAACACCGCAGTCAAAACCGTAATTTCCATGTCAGACAGGCCCGTCTTTTCGTGCGCGGCCTGAAATGGCTCGCGCAGGCGTCCCCTGATACGATGCACCGCGTCCACCAACAGCGCGAGATCAGAATATTTCGACTCAGTCATGACAGTTGAATGTCATAATGACACTAAGGTGTCAAATATCTTGGCGTGAAATCATGGGCCGAAACAGCGATAGGCTCGCCTGCCAGTCGACGCGCACCAGCCTGTGGGTGAAACGCCAGCCAACCTTGGAGTGGACCAGGCGGTCGGAATAGGTGCCCGAATGGTCTGGTCCGTTATTGCTGAGAACCAGAAAATAGCTGCGCGCCGTTGCGGTTTCTCCGTCGATAGCAATCAGAGGATTGGTGATGTGGTGACGCAAAAAGCTAATTGCCGGATTGCGTGTTCCCGAGGACAGCGCCGTTATGATTGCAGCTGGACCGGTTGCACTTGAACCGGGAAATTCGAGCACGCCGTCACTTGCAAAGCACGCAGCAAGGTCGGTCAGGCGGCCGCGATCACCATTATAGGTATAGCGGGTCAGGAGGTCGCCGATTTCTTCGCGCGCGGCCAGTTCATCGATGGTCATTGCTATATCACCTAGTTTACCATGTATTGACATGGTGCCGGTGGCCGCGCAAGCATTGACGCGAGGAGAGTCGATGCCCGCACCTGACCACCATATTATCACCGAACCGCCACCGTTTGATGCTCCGCCTTATCCAAATGATATTTTTGCAGGCGAAGTGGCGCTGGTTTCCGGCGGCGGCTCGGGCATGGGGCTTGCGGTGGCGATGGCCTTTGCCCAAGGCGGCGCGAAGGTTGCCATCATGGGAAGATCGCTCGAGCGTGCTGAAGCGGGAGCCGCGCAGATTGCCGCGCTTGGCGTTCAAACGCACGCGCTGTCATGCGACGTGCGCGACCCCGGCGCGGTCAAGTTGGCTTTTGCTGCAGTCGAAGCGGCGCTCGGGCCGGTGTCATTGCTCGCCAACAATGCCGGTGCGAATTTTCCGGTTCTGGCGGAGAATATCTCGGTCAATGCCTGGAACGCGGTGACCCGCATTGCCATTGATGGCACATTTTTGTGTTCGACCGAATTTGCCCGTCGGCGGATCGCGCTCGGCAAGGGCGGGGCGATCATCAACAACAGCGCGCAATATATCTGGACGGGCTTTCCCGGTGACGCACACAGCGCCGCTGCCAAAACCGCGCAGGCGACGATGACCAAAGCCATGGCGCGCGATTGGAATTCTTATGGCATCAGAGTCAACGCGGTGGCTGCCGGATTCTTTCCGCACGCCAACTCGGCAAACGGCGATGGTGCAGAAGCGATTGCGCCGCTGCAGAATATGATACCTGCAGGCCGCACGGGCCGCATTCGGGAGTTCGGCTGGATGTCGGCGATGACGTGCACGCCGTTGTTCGGTGGCATGACGGGGCAGGTCATATTGCAGGATGGTGGCGAAAGCCTGCGTCGTTCATTAATGATGCCAGACTTCATTGCCCCAAGAGAACGTGCAAACGGCCCGTGGGGCTGGCAATGAGCGGCTGGCTCGGCGGCAAGACCGCACGGATTATAGGCAGCAATGCAGCGATCTCCGAAGCTCTCGCTTTGGCAGGTGCTGCGCTTGTCGATGAGGGTCCATCTGACATTTTGG
>JACCDH010954626.1_pt1 | contig 11908 bp, 9 predicted proteins | sample 7442481 | NCBI WGS metagenome assembly JACCDH01 (sample SAMN15323433, study PRJNA562643) | freshwater metagenome | isolation source: river surface water | place: USA:Blue River Watershed | collected 2017-08-15 | reverse complement strand
TCTTGCCCATTCCCGCAGCATCTCCCTCGTCCCGCCTTTAAATCCACGACGCGCGGATCGCGCTTTACCCTCTTCGGTTTTCGGCCCAGTTGATTTCTCCCAAGGCTTCCATTGCCGGATTAGCTCCGCCCTCCTCGCCCTGTGCTCGGGTGTCCGGTAATAACTCATGAGTACCTCCTGATAGTTGGTTTCGCTCGTTTTCGATTTCCCGCGCCTGCGACGCTGCCGCTACGCCGTTATTTATCTGCTGCGGCCCTGTTGTCACGTTAGCCTGGCGGGCATACACAACCGGCGGGCTCTTGAGTGCGGCCAGCGTCTCAAGCGTCGCACGGCACTGGGATTGTGCTCTTAAGGCCATCCGCATGAAGCCCTCAATGTTCGACATCTGGGACTGCTCCATCGCGCGCTCGGACAGCCGGACGAACACTGACTGCAGCGCAGATGCCTGATTCATCAGCATCGCCTCGGCGTGGGCCAGATCTCCACTTTGTGCCGCTGCGGCTTGCTCGCGCAAGGTCGCAACCAGTGTGGGTGTGTCGATGTCATCGGCAAGGCGCCTTGGTTGCATGATGCCAATTACGCGATACGCTGCAAGCTCCGGTGATGTGATTAGCTGCGCGTAGTTACGCCCTTGCTCATCAAGACTGGGACCGGACTGGCAAATGACAGCTTTTCGGGGATACATCTCAGATTCGTTTCCCGGCTTTTTTGCCTTGTCGCTCATCACTTTCCTCCTTTATAGATACGCATCGACCAGTGCTCTCGCCCGGATCGTCTGTCGGGATCTTCCGCGTTCGGTGCGTAGCCTTCACAGCGCTGGGGAAGGTCGCGGATCGGCTCATAGCTTCGGCTCGCATTGATTTCGCCACGCTTTGCCGCTTGGCATCGCAGAGCTTTCAGGTTGACGCATTGGTCGCAGGTGCGGCGGTCATCCGGGAAGGCTGACGGCTTTGGTAATTCAGCCAATGCTCGAGCGCTGAAATAGTCCCGCGCACCAGCATCCTGCTGGCACTGCGCCATGACCTCGGCAATGACCGATGGGTCGGTTTCCTCGATCAGCACCAGCCATGCCCGGATCGCCATTTCCTCGTTTGCGGTCAAGGGAGCAGGTGCTTGGCAGATCGTCTGGGTAAATGGTTCGACCACCACCGCAGCAGGGTAACGCTCCAGAATATCTGCACGGGTCGCCTCTGGAAAGCAGGCTAGTTTCAGCGGACGGCGGTCGGGGTAATGAATCAGCCACCAGCGTGAGGTGGTTACCGCATCGGCCGCGCCGACTTCTACTGTGACTGTAATTTGCTCTTGCGGCCACCTTGCGACTGCGACAGCTGCGACACCTGCGACAGCTCGTGACTGTGCGCTGGCTTGTGTCGCGAAGGTCGCAGGAGTCGCAGTCGCAGTCTTCGCGGCTTGCTTATCCCGGAGTCTGGATAGCAGGCTCATGGCAGCACCCCCACCAGTGCCGGATTTACCATGATGATTTTCCTTCTAGCCTCTAGCAGCACTTTTACACGGTCGAGCTCATCCAGTTCCTGCAGCGCGATCATCAATCTCGCCTTGTCGCGGATCGGGCCGAGTCGTTGCGCCTCGCGGGTTGAGACAAGGGTTGTTTGCGATTGCTGGCAGTGCCTGATAAGCCACGCATCCAGTCGCGCCGCATCCAGCAGCTCGGCCGGTTGCACGAGCTCGCCAAAAAACCGGCGCGACTCGTGGAGATGCCATGCCGCGATCAGACTTGCGCTCTCAAACGCAGCCCGACCGATTGCGCCAGCTGAGCCCTCGAAGATCTGGAACAGCGCCGCCAGCCGCGCGGCGTTGTCTGCGGACTTGCTCGCCACGTCCCGGACATCGTAGAGCTCGCCGCCGCTGGATAGCTCGCTCTCGATTGCGTTGTGATACTCCACCCATGCCGCTTTCGCCTCCGGTGTCAGCGCCAGCACGGGCGGGGTCAGCGCGCCATCTTCGTCAATCGGAACGGGTTGATCCAGTATCTCGGCAAGGCGACGGTGGAATACGGCAAGTTGTGGCCAGGTCGCAGGCCCGTCAGGAGAGTCGGGGTCGATCTGGCGCATCCCTTGCGTTGATTGCGGCCATGCCACAAGGAAGCGCGCAAGGAATCCTGTGCCACGAGCCAGCGCCCCTGACCGGTTGAAGAACTCTCGCAAGGTCGGCTCCTGAACCTGCAAGGCGACGGTCAGCCGCGCGCCGCGCACAGAAAAAGATTCTGTTGATCGGCGGTCGATGTTCAGGCTCTTGCCATCCCATAGCTGGTTGAGCAGCCCCAGATTTCTCATCACGGAGTCCTTACCCATGCCGTGCGAACCGAAAACTATCCCGGCCTCGGCAGAGACCACGCCCGCAGAGGGCCATTGCCTTGCAAGCCCATAGGCCAGTGCCTCTGGGGTCGCGTCGGCGTACATCAGCCGCGGGATTCTTGGTGGCTCCGGCTTGTCGTGCTCAAGATCGCGCAGGGCCGATTCCATTTCTGTTGTCGGCTTGTTGTTCTTGGCAAGCTGCCGGATTTTTTCTTTGACGCCGCCACGCTTGGCTTCCCACGCCTCGGCAGCCGCTCGGTGGTCTTTCAGCGCCGGCTTCGCCGACTCAGCCTGGGCCTGCTCGTAGTCGCTGATAGCTTGGGTAAAGAAGCCATCGCAGGTCGATTTTCGCTCACCAGAATCGGCAATAACCAGAATGAATAAACCAGTGGGACCCTGCAGCTTCTCGAGCCGCTTTGCATCGGCATAGGCTTGGGCTGCCAGCGATAGCGCCGCCAGCGCTGACGATGCCACCATCGGCACGGGTGCCTTGACGAAGCTCGCCACCTCCTCCACTGCAGCGCGAATGGCTAAGGGCAGCGCATCGAGCGGGTACGGCTCAGGCTCGATCTTGAGAGCTAGTGGCTGCGGCTCTGGCCAATCGGTACAATCCGCCGCCGTTGAGTTGTCTCGCTTGTTTTGATTCGCGTCGGTTGGTAGCGCGCTTGCTCTTGCAATGGCGCGCTCGACGGCCTCCAAGCCGTGTAGGGTCGCCATATCGTTAAAGTCGGTGGAATCGGGTGTACGGTCAGCGCCGAAATCAGGAATTGCGATATTCCCGGCGCAGGCTCTGGCGGCATTGGTTGCATGCGGATCAGGCTGACCAGTCGCCTTCACCAGATCAGCCAAAATCACCAACGCCGCCTCAGGGTAGCGCTCGCGCATCGCGTCCGCCACCGCTGGCAGATTACTCGACGATAGCGCCGCAACGCCGGGATGAGCGCTGGCCGCAGATGCCGATAGCACGGTCGCCACGCCCTCGCCGATGAGAAGAGTTACGCCCGCGCCGTCGCCCTCCGGCAGCCGCTCAGTTGCCCAGTACCCGCCTGTCTTGCTGCAACGACCCTTTAGAGCTGCCTTGCGCTTGTACCCATCGATCAACTCCACTGAGGAGATCTGCTCACCCTGCGTTACCGGAACCACCAGCAATCGACCAACCAGCGTGTTTCCGCCTGATCGTGGCGTATAGCCCAAAATGTCCGCCGCCATATCTGCATCAATCTCCCGCAGGGTGCGGACAGGCGAGATCTGCTTGAGCGACAGGTAAGGGTTATCTGCTTCTGCCTCGGTCGCTGCTCCAATAATCGCCGCCGCTTTCTTTGCCGCGTCGGCACGCTCTCGAGCAACCGCAGCCGCCTCATTCGCCGCCCTTTCGACGGCCACGCGCTGGCGCACTTCGAGCTCTTCCTGAGTTGGTTTTTGGAAGGCTTGATCATCTCGCCAGCCGCTGGCCCTGGCCTCGTAGATCAGTGTTCCGATAGTCACCTTGCCACCGGCTCGGATGCTTTTCCAAACATCCTGCGCATCCCTAGGGTTGAAGGAATCGGCTTGCTGGCTCCATCTCTCCCAAAGCTCAAAACCACCCTCGCCAAGCTCGGACTTAATCGCCATACCCATGCGCAGCCATCTATCGCGGTCGCTGGCATCGATACATTGCAGGGCGTCTTGGATACGTTCAATATCGCTACGCATCTCTCAACCCCGCGCGTTGAATAAGCCACGTTCCGAGATTCACAGGGATCACACCCCGGACAGCACAGCACAGGATTGCTGCTTTAATTGCTGAAGAAATCGGGGTACGATTAAGCCTGCTCGAAGTGTTCTGGGTCGGACGGTGGCCACCGCTCCGGCCCTTTGTTTTTGTTGTCATCGCTCCCCCCTATGCGGATGCGATCAGGGCGCGAATATCCTCGACCCGCCAAGCAGTAACACGCGGACCGAGTTTGACTGGCTTGGGAAAACGGCCAGCTTTGACGCCATCCCACCAGCAGGATTTTTTTACCGGGATGATCGGGGGAATGGGCGGATTCGCTCTGGTATCACCAATGATCTGGCGCAGCCGGAGAAAGCCGGTTTCAGGGAGTTGATTCATTTGAGGTGCTCCGTAAATGGCTGTTTCCAGCCGACACGGACACCTTATTTTTTCAGCTGATTTATATCGAAGAGATTCAGCAGATTTCTTGGCGTCGAATCTTCCGCCGCTCTGGAAGATTCACCTGTTGTTCTTCGCCCGAATCTTCCAGGGCTAGCTGCGGTAATTTTCAAGAGCTTTCCGGACGTCGTCATAGGTCACGGCAATTTCTGGCTGGTTGAGCACTACGGTCGCTACAAATGCAATTGCTTTCATGATTGGAAGGTTAAGTATCAAACCATGCGAATCGGTCAGGAGTTTCCCGAAGGCCCTTACGTACGCCGTTTTTTCACTATGTTTCCGTGAGTCAATAGCCGCACCGATCATGCCGGACTCGCGCGGGCTGAAGGCTAGCGAGGCTTTTGCAACGGTATCCAGCAATGCGGGAAACTCCGGGGCTGTTCCCCAGGCATAGCGCAACGTACTCCGCGCCTCTTCCTCTGGCGCCATCGCCACTTTTTCTCCCACGTGCACTCTGGCAATTTCAGGCCGAGATTCAAGGTCGATGTTTTCGCTGACGATTTTCGTTTCTGGCTGGTCCCGTATCGGCGGCTCCCCCAGAATATGCCGACGCATCGAACGCCACATATACAGGTTATGTCCCTGCATCCCATGGTTGTCAGTTCGACGCAGTATCTCGGCGATCGAATAGAACTCATCCGGCCCATGAAGCCCGATTTCCGAAAACTCTCGGATTAGGTTCGCTAACGTTTTCGCTGCATCGGCTATCTCGCCACTGAGCTCCGCCGCGCGCTTTACTCTGTCGCGGTGCTTCTTATAATCCACGCGTGCTGCCCAAGCCGCGCGGATGAAACTGCGCCACTCCTGGTCATCGGTAAATTCAGTGGTGAGCAATGCGAAGGCATCGCGCATTCTCGGGTCGTTTCCCAAGCGACGCAGGCACTCGAGATCCGCCGCCAAAAGGTCTCTGTGCGCCTGAGCCTCGGCTTTTTGGATTCTCAGACCATCGAGATAGTCGTCCTCACCTCGACGGATGTAGATCTCGATGTCTCGATCAATTCGGGCAATCGATTCCTCTGTATTTGCGAGAGACGCAGCCCACCCATGAGGCTCATACGAATCCCCCTCAATAAGGGCAGTGATATGCGCTCGCACTGCAGCCGGGACATAGGCAGGGAAATCCATCTAGGCTCTCATTGACACTTGCTATGTTGGTTTAAGTGCTGGGCTTGAAGGCGTTTACGCAGAAACCCGCATTGATTTAGAACGGCCGCTGGTTAATGTGATGACATTGCCGTCATGGGAGGTCAGCAGCGTTAATCTTTTTCCCAGAAGATGCCAGGCCTCGCGTTTCTCTGCGTCGTAGTTGTATCGCTGATAGGTACGCTTTACGCGACTCTCCTCGGTGTGATTGAGGCATTTCTCTGCAACGTCAGGAAGCACCCCCAGCGCCGTCATTAGGGTTGCTGCGGTACGGCGCAGATCATGCGGTGTCCACTTCCCACCGCGTAGAGAGAGTGCATTGGTTTGCAACGAGCGCCCCGAAAGCGGCTTCGTGTCTCCTGTACGCTGTCGATCGCCCAGCTGCTTGGTAACGGTTTTGACGCAGACATGCTTATCGCCGAGTCGATTTGGAAAACACCATGGTGAGCTACCGTTAATCGCTTGAAGCTCTCTGAAATACCGGAGCGCGAAGTCTGATAAGTAGACTGTGTGCGGCTTGCCGTTCTTGCTGTTCTCTGCAGGGATAATCCATACACCCGATTCAGAGTTCACGTGTTTCCACTCAGCGCTTAGTAGCTCACCGATTCGGCAACCGGTCGCAAGCACCAACCATAGCGCGCACTCTGTGATGTTGGTTATATTGGCCGACGGCAATCGTAGGCTTAGATCACGGATTTCCTCCTCACTAAGCACGCGGTCGCGCTCAGTAGGCTTACCACCGATCCTAGCCTTTCGGATAGAGGAGGTAGGATCGTGTTCGATTATGTCCCGATCAACGGCGTAGCGGAACATCTGCCTGATGAGCGAGAAGATGAGCTTTGCCATTCGCTTGACGCCTCTTGCTAGCAGCGCATCTGTGATGGCGGTGATGTGCCCCTTCCGCACATCTTCAACTGCTAGGTGACCGACTTGAGGCAAGACATCCTTCTGAAACATACGCCGGATTTCCTTACCGCCATCCTTGCGCCGAATAAGCTCGACCGTAGCCCAGCGCTCAAAGAGATCGGAGACGGTAATGCGCGCTTGCTGAGTCTCAACATGGGCAATACGTAGCTGAGCCTTGGCGACGGCTTCTGCCTGCTCTGCCTTTTTGTCGAGCTGAGCTATCTGTTTTTCTTTGTTGGGATCTTTGCCCGAGGCGAGTAGTTGTCGAGCTATGTCGCAACGATCTCTGATTTCCTTCAGCGACTTTGCCGGCCAAGTTCCGCAAGTGTAGTCATTCAATTTGCCACCGAAACGGTAGCGCCATCGGAACATTACGGCGACGCCTTCCCCGCTACGCTTAACGAGTCCGTAAAGCGAGTTCTCGTCCGTTAAACGAGCACCAATATCGATCGAGGTGAGGCTCTCAAGTTTCTTTACTGTCAACTTCGCCATTCTCGCCCCCGAAAAAGTGCCCAACAAAGTGCCCAACAAATTGGCTGGCTTCGGTTGGATTATAGCGGACAAGTCTGGATACGAGTATAACTTTATCTTATTAAAAACAATGACTTATAAAATTAAGTCGGATTTCGGCGGACAGCCTTGGAGGATAAATTACCTTTATGGGGTGCAAGGGGTAGCGAGTTCGAATCCCGCCGCCCCGACCATTAGTATCAAGAAAAAAGGCCAATCTTCGGATTGGCCTTTTTTCTTTTGCGGCGCCGGTGTGGCAACCACACCGGGAACCAAGCAGCATGAATCAGAAACGGAACCTCTCGATTTCCTGGCGCGTGGCACTGGCCACCTTGGACAACTCGAACACGGTGGCCGTAATCTCTTCGGAGGCGGTCGCGTTGCTGCTGGCGATGTGGTTGACGCTGTTAAGGTTGAGGTTGATCTGCTCGACCGCACTGCTCTGTTGCTCAAGCGCGACCGAGATACGCTGCAGCATCTGATCCGTCTCCTGTGAGCCGCGCTCGATCAGCGCCATCTCGGCACTGACTTCCTGCACGGCCGAGACTGCGCGCGCTGTCTCGGAGACCGCTTGCTGCACCAGGCGTCCGATCTCCTGCGAGCTTTCGGCGCAGCTGGCGGCGAGTTTGCCCACTTCCTCGGCGACCACCGAGAAGCCCTTGCCGTGCTCGCCCGCACGCGCCGCTTCGATGGCCGCATTCAGGGACAGCAGGTTGGTCTTGTTGGCGATGCCCTCGATGACTTCCGTGATCTTGTTGATCTTCTCGGAGTTGGCTGCAATGGTACGAACCACCTCGACCATCTGCGACATCTTGTCGAGGCCCTTGCGCATCAGCGCCATCGATTCCTTCGACTTGTGGCTGGCCACACTGGTGTTGCGGGTGACGTCGGCGACCGAATCCGATGTCTGGCGCAAGGCGGTAGCGACCTGCGAGATGGCATGGGTCTGGTTCTGGGCGCCGTCCGAGATCTGGCCGACTGCGGTGCTCGACTCATTGGCCGCAGCCGCGACTTGACGCGTGTTCTGGTGCACCGCGCGCATGGTCGCCCCCAGCACTTCGAGCGAGGCATTGATATCGCGCTTGAGTCGCTCGAGGGCGCCGCGGCCCTCGGCCGTCACGCGCTGGCTCAGGTCACCCTGCGCAACCGCGCCCATGACCGCACCGACATCGTCCATCATGACCTGCATCGCGCGGATCGATGCCATGGCCTGTTGCAGGCTCTTGCGGAATTCACCCTGGATGCCGTCGCCACGCTGCACCTCGTAGCTGAAATCGCCCGCCTGCAAGGCAGCGGTCAGACCGTCGAAAGACGCCATGATGGTGCTCACGCCATCGAGCGACTGATTGACGGCGGCTTTCATGACGCCGAGGTCGCCTCGCAGATTGGCGGTAATGCGCTGGTCGAGCTGCCCGCGCGAGAACTGGTCCATCACCGTGTTGACCTGGCTGATCGCACTCTGCTGTGCCTGCATCAGTTCATTGAAGGCCTGCGCCGTGCGACCGACTTCGTCGCTCTGCGACACCTTCACGCGGCGTGCGTAATCGAAATCCTGCGCGACGGCCGCCACCACGCCTTGCATTTGCTGCAGCGGGCGCACGACCGAGCGCACGATCAGCACCGCGGCTATCAGGCCCAGCGCCGATCCGACGAGCAGCAGCACGAGGCTGATCAGCCGCGATTGCGTATACGCGGCCTGCGCGTGCTCGTACTCTTCCTTGGCCACATCGAGCTGGACCTCGATGAGTTCGGAGAATTTGGCACTGATCGGATCAATCGCCGGATAGAGCGGCCCCTTGGTGAATTCAGCCAGGGCCGGTGCATCCTGACGCTGCAGGATATCGCTCAGCTTGTCGAGTTCAAGCTGCGTCGTCACCAGCATGGGCTCGATCTCGCGCACCAGCTTTTTTTCCCGCTCGACCAGGGACGTGTTCTTGTACTTCTTCCACGTGGTCTGAATGGTGACCTCGGCATCGGCCACGCTCTTGCGCGCCTCGGCCCAGGAGATATTGCCGTTGCGCGCCTTGTGGGACGCGTCGACGATGTTGACTGCATACATGTCGGCGATCACCTTGAGGTCGCGCAGCGGCACGACGCGGTCTTCGTAGACGGTCTGCAGGCCCTGCACGGTCGAGGACATGCCGCGCAAACCCACCACCCCTAAAATAACCGATACCAGCAACAGGAAAGATACCAGGGCAAACAGGCGCGCGTTGACGCTGAAACGATTGAACATGGGATTAAAAATATTATCTGGTGGAGCTAACGCAGCGCCAGGGCAGCACCGCGTCTTTTCGTCGCGACAAACCGGTCAGTTTGCCGGATTGCAATAGTACCAAAGCCTGTTGAACTAATCTTCGAAGAAGGATGTAAAGCCGGCCAGCATCAGCCCCATGGCAGGGGGCAGCGCAACCAGGTCATCAGGTTCTGGGGTGGGCGATACCAGCGGTCGATGCCAGCGGGCGAGTCAAGCACATGGGCATCCTGCTCGCCGGCGAGCGTGGTCAATACAAATCCGTCTCCCCCGCGCCCTCAGGTGCAGCCATCGCCTGACCGCCCTGTGCTGCGCGCGAGCGTGCCGAGAACATCGAACCGCGCGCAGGCACTTTGGGCGCAAAAGCCCGGAGGCCGAAGGTCGCATCGCCAACATCGTCGTAGATCGCCTCGATGCCGCCGCGCATGCAATAGGTCTCATGCCAGAAGCCGGTGCCGCCCGAATCCTTCAGGAAATTCTTCCACCATTCGAGATGGAGGCCGGAGCGTGTCCACTTCTCCATCGATGCGAAATCACGCCAGTACCAGCGCATCCCCACATGCAAGGGGAACAGGCTGAACAGGATGCCGTTGTCGACATGCAGCAAGCCCTCTGGCCATTCATCGGCCGCCTTCTGAATTTGCGGACCGATGCCAAGCAAGGTCTTCAGACCCGCCCACTTGCGCACCTTCATGCCGAGATAGATCACGACCAGGTCGGGATAGGCCGACAGGTCGACTGAACTGCGATCGACGGTTGTTTTCATGATGTCTCCGCTGAATGCTCACGCCTGCCCGCATTGGCCACTGGCTGCCGGCCACGAGTACGACGATGCGCAATTAAAGAATCCTGCCCGTATTGTCGATGCTCACTGTGGCCTGAACGACAAATAAATCGCGCCGAAGCCATTGTTTTCACATCGGAAAACATGCTTCCCCCACATTTTCTCAAACTGACAATTTCCGCAGAAAACCGTTCTCAATTCATTAACTAACGGGCAGTTTTCCCCCGGAATCTTTCCGAAAAACAATATAATCGTGGGTTCTCAGGATGCTTCAATGCGAATAAGGAAAGCTCGATGCAGTTGATGTGGGTTTCTGGTCCGACCGGACATGTACGCACTATCTCGATCACCGCACGCAAAGTGCTGATCGGTAGCTGCGCGCTCGCCTTTTCGCTGGTCGCCACCGGTTTTCTGCTGTACCTGATCGGCTTCAAGATTGCGATTGAAGTGCGCCCTGAACTCGCCCGCAGCCTGGGCGGCGTGACCACCGAAGCCGAACAGGCGCGCATGGAAGCCGGCTATCGCGAGCGCCTGACCAAGCTGCAGGCCATGCTTGACTCGACGGCGCAGGACATTCGCCAGCTGCAGACCCTGAAGAACCGCTTCATGGACATCGCCACCCCGAGCGCGGTGCGCAACAACTCGCCGGCCTCGGTGAAGGAAGACGGCAAGGGCGGCCCGCTGCTGCCATCCACTCGCAGCGTGCAGAATGCCAACCAGTCGCTGACCCAATCGATCGACGAAGCGATGCAGGACTTCACGCAATTCAACAAGGTTGTCAGCACCCTGCGCCAAGACTGGGACAGGCAGCTGAGCTGGCTGATTACCCTGCCCACCGGCATCCCGATTTCCGGCGACTACCGGGTGACCAGCGGCTTCGGCATGCGCAATGATCCGTTTACCGGCACGCTGGCGCGCCATGAAGGCCTGGACTTCACCGCTGCCGCAGGCACCCCCATCGTGGCGACTGCCGATGGCGTGGTGACACGCTCGGGCTGGGAAGACACCTACGGCAACATCGTCGAGATCACGCATGCCGAAGGCTTCGTGACCCGCTATGCGCACATCAGCAAGCGCCATGTGGCCGAGGGCCAGCAGGTCAAGCGCGGCCAGCGTATTGCCGATGTTGGCAGCACCGGCCGCTCGACCGGTCCGCACCTGCACTACGAAGTGTTCCGCGCTGGTCGCGTGCTGAATCCGGTTCAGGTCCTGCCGCTCAACAACGGCTGATCACCAGTCGCCCTACTTTTCCCCTACAGATCCGTCGGGTAAGGCGAATTCTAGGAAGTCGGCGCAAGTCATTGATTTACTTGGGAGCAATTTTTTCTTGCGCTCACAGGCAAGCCAGAACAATCTAAGCACTTGATTCTCTGGCAAAAAATCAACCCCGCTGCCCCTCGGCGTCCGGTATATTGTGACCTAGCAAGAGGGACTGGAGACCCGGATGTTCCGCAAGATGAAACAAAACAAGCTACTACCGACCCAGGAAAAATTCGATACGCTGATCGGCGCCACCACTGAGATCTATGGCCGCCTGGTGCTGCTGGACAGCGTGCGTATTGATGGCAAGGTGGTGGGCAACATCGAGACGGCCAAGGACAAGAAGGTGACCGTAGCGATTGGCCGTTCGGGCGAAGTTTCGGGTGACATTACCGCGCACCGCGTGATGGTGGCCGGCAAGATCGAGGGCAATATCTACGCGACCGAGCGCGCCGAATTCCACAAGGATTCCGAAGTCCGCGGTGACATCACTTACGGCACCATCGGTGTCGAGCATGGCGCGAAGCTGCTGGGCCTCGTGATCCAGGCACAGAACAACAGCAGCAGCTCGACCGATGCCCAGG
>JACCDH010231992.1_pt1 | contig 11908 bp, 9 predicted proteins | sample 7442481 | NCBI WGS metagenome assembly JACCDH01 (sample SAMN15323433, study PRJNA562643) | freshwater metagenome | isolation source: river surface water | place: USA:Blue River Watershed | collected 2017-08-15 | reverse complement strand
TAAATTTATTAAACAACTCGGGAAAGAAGGTTGCGCAGAATGTTGCACGACTTCAGAACAGTATTTGTACGGAATAGTAGACACGTCTATTTATTGTATCAACAATGGAAACGACTATTACTCTTACTTATACTTTAAATTGAATACAAGTTTTTCTGGTTCACAAGAAACTCAAACAATTGCTTTCGATACAACTGAAATAATTCTGAATTACTGATTGAAATTGGAAATTAAACCATCAATGAGTGAAGAACTTAGAGTGATGAACTATGAGAGAGGAACGATGTGAGATAATCCTTGAACCTCTTGAACCCTTTGAACCCTTTGAATCTTTTGAACTATTGAATCTTTTGAACTATTGAATCTTTTGAACTTTTCAATCTATTGACCTACTCATCCTCTAAAACGTCACGTAATTTTTGACGCAATTGTCGATTATACGTTTCAATTAAATATTTCAAGTAATTCGGCGTACTTTTAGAAATGCACTTTGTATAGTGTTTTAAACGATGCTCAACATGCTCTTGTAAAGCTGCCATTAATTCTAATCCATGAAAGAAATCAGTTGCAGCAGTTGAAATCACTTCGAAATGATTATCCATAGACATATCAACAGCATCTTTACCTTTTCGACCTTGATCCAAGCACTCGTAATAAACATCCTTGATATTAAATTGCTCCAAGCGACTTGTATCAATTACTTCAGCCAATGCACGCGGGAATTCAAATTCAACTTCGAATTCTAAGTCATCATTCTCTGTTAAACGCGATTCCAAAAAGCGATCTGGAAAACGGAAAGCATCTTGCCAATTCAAATAATCTTGCCAAAATCCAAAACGACGAACATTGTTTCCAAGATCAATCAATTTGAATTTATCCTTGTTCGGCAATTTACGCGAACCACGTCCAATCATTTGATGATATAATGTCAAGGAACGTGTTGCGCGATTCAAAATAATCGTTTGAACTGTTGGCTCATCAAAACCTGTTGTCAAAATCCCAACTGACGTTAAAATTGCATCAGGGGTAGTTTTAAACCAACTCAATACATCTTTACGATCTTTATCGCTAAACGTAGAATCCAAGTGACGAATTTTATATCCGCGCTTCTTGAACGTTTCTTCAACTCTCAAAGAAGTATCAATACCAGAATTGAAAATCAAAGTTTTGTCACCAACAGCCACTTCTTCGTATGCAAACAACAATTTTTCTTGCATAAAGAAATTCCCATAGACTTGATCAGAACTGCTAACGGTGAAATCTCCATTTGATCCAATCTTTAAACCATGTAAATTTACATCGTACGTATATGTTTCTGCATCAGCTAAGTAACCATTCTCAATTAAATTAGAGATTGATTCTCCAACGATTAATTTATTGTAATTATCATTTAATGGAAGTGCTTTATTTGAACTCAACGGAGTAGCTGTGACACCAAGAATGTTTCCGCCTTCATAAAACTGAAATATCTTTCTGAAACTATTGTAATGCGCCTCATCCACAATAACCAAACCTACGCCTTCGATGAAATTTCCATCTTCATTCAAACGATTATTCAAGGTTTCAACCATGGCAATAAAACAATTGTATTCTCCTTGGTCTGGAATCTTCTTTACGTCGCTATTGATGATTTTATTGCGAACACCAATTGCAGCAAGTTGTTTGGATGTTTGTACAGAAAGTTCAATTCGATGCGTTAAGATCAACACTTTCTCATTCATCTTTTCGATGAAGCGTTTAGCAATCTCTGAGAAGATTACGGTTTTACCTCCACCTGTAGGCAACTGAAAAAGCAAATTGAAATTTTTTCCATTTTTTTCAAGTTCGTCAACGATCGAATGAACGGTTTTCTCTTGGAACGGGTAAAGTGTTTTTGCTTCGTATAATTCTGTATCAATCATTCTAATGTGTGCGAAAATGGGGGTACAAAAGTACCTCCTTTTATTCGAAATACAAAATGTTTTTCTAGCACTAACAGAATTTAACAGTTAAGTTCTAATGTATCAAGCAACTAAGTTAACTTGAATAGGAATGTTCTAGTGTTTTTCAACTTGGACTTCTCAGTTTAACTAACTTTATTCATTGCACCAATACTTGAAATGCTAAATCAAAAAATCAGAACAATCTTCTTTATTGAATGTTATGAACAATACTTTCAAATCTAGTTTTAAAAATTAAATTTGTAGGACAATAAGCATTAATTAAATACATATTCAAATGAGCGAAATAGAAACAGTCAATTGCTTAATTATCGGTTCAGGACCTGCTGGATATACAGCTGCTATTTATGCTGCGCGTGCAGACATGAACCCTGTACTTTACCAAGGAATGCAGCCGGGAGGCCAATTAACAACAACAAATGAAGTAGAAAATTTCCCTGGTTATCCAGAAGGAATTTCAGGTCCAGAAATGATGGTTCAATTAGAAGCACAAGCAAAACGCTTCGAAGCTGATATCCGTTTTGGATTTATTACCAAAGTTGATTTTTCGGGGCCAGTTCACAAATGTTGGACAGAAGATGGAAAGGAAATTCACGCAAAAACAGTTATTATTTCAACAGGTGCGTCAGCTAAATACTTAGGATTGCCTAGTGAACAAAAATACCTTGAAATGGGTGGTGGAGTTTCAGCTTGTGCAGTTTGTGACGGATTCTTCTACCGTGGACAAGAAACTGTGATTGTTGGTGCTGGTGATTCAGCGTGTGAGGAAGCGCACTACTTATCAAAATTGTGTACAAAGGTCACAATGTTGGTGCGAAAAGACGAGTTCCGAGCTTCTAAAATCATGGCAGATCGCGTTAAAAACACGCCAAATATTGAAATCCTGTTCAACACAGATACAGTTGAAGTTCTTGGAGACGATAATGGAGTTACAGGAGCATTAGTAAAAAACAGTGTTACTGGTGAAGAAAAAACAATTCCATGTACTGGATTCTTTGTTGCAATCGGTCACAAACCAAACACAGATGTATTCAAAGACTTTATTGATTTGGATGAAACAGGTTATATCAGATACGCACAACCTGGAACATCATTAACAAATGTACCTGGAGTTTTTGTTGCGGGAGATGCAGCTGACAAACGTTACCGTCAAGCAATTACTGCAGCTGGAACAGGTTGTATGGCAGCTTTGGATGCAGAGCGTTATTTAGCAGCGCAAGAACATTAAACAATTCATGATTTAGAATTTATAATTTGTGATTGCCTGCGGCGGTTATGATTTAAGATTTGGAATTAAATAAAATCAAAAAAGAAGCTTTCGGGCTTCTTTTTTTTGTTCTAGAAAAACAAATAAGACAACAGTGCTAACAGCAAACATACTGGCACTGCAACAAGACATCCAAAACCTACTATTACCATCAAATAAGCTAACATGCCACCAATCGATAAACCTTCAACTTCAAGGACAACAATTAATAGAACTGCTATTCCAACCAACACGATACCGCCCACCAAACATGCAAGTGCGGCAATTAAATATTCACGAGGTGTTCGAATACCTATTTCACCAATTTGAGCTTCTTTCTTCTTTTTTACATATTCAGTTGATTTCTTGACAAATGAAACCTTGTCTTTTATTTTCTGAAGTTTCGTTGCACCTTGAATTGGCTGTATGTTGACCCATCGATTTACAACTGATTCCTGTTTAGATGTTTGAGCAATACTGTTATTCTTTGTTTCAAGTTCTACATTTGATTTTTCTTTAGACTTTTCAATTTCAACCGAATTAAATGTTTCATCGCTTTTCGATAAATCTTCTTCGATTGGTTCATTTAGTTGGTTGTTCGTAGAATAATGTTTTCTCCATTCGAAATGGTAACCGTTGTTATACTGACGTTTGGTAATTGTACAAGCACCAACAAAAAGCGCTAAACAAACAAAATAAAAGGCAGTTCTATAATTCATCTTTCATTTACATTACAATTTGTACAAGCATCTTATCCAAGTAAATAGAAATCAACTTTAAAATCGTATGTGGTTTTTGAAGTTTAAAAAGGTTTGTTAAAAATAACACCGCAAGTTACGTTAAATCGGTAAAAATCCAAAATATTACAACTTTTACACTTAATTTCTCTTTAGGAAGGGAGGCACCAAAAAAAAGAAGTCCTAAGACTTCTTTCTTCAACTAAAATCGGAAGTTATTTTATTTTAAGCTTAGAACCTTCCGAAACTTCTTGATGTAAAATTTCAGGTGCCCCAAGAATAACGACTGTATTCTCACCGCTGATTTCCACATCCAATTTCGAAGAAACTGTTGTTTCCATTTTATTATTAAATCCACTTACCTTTAAAAAAAGCTCTTGTGAAGCAAATTCTTCTGCTGAAATTTTAGACTCACCAGATATATTCATATCTGTCGAAATCGATGTTCCCGTGAATTTTATTTTAGAAAAACCGGTCACATCAATCCTACTCTGTTCGAAATCAAATTCAATTTCTACATCTGAAAATCCATTACTGTTTAAATCGATATTCTTTCCTTTAAGATTTAATGTCCCCTTCGTTTCTCCATTCATTTCAATTTCAAGATCTTTCACATTCAAATCAATGTTCAAAGTGCTGAAACCATTTAAATTCAATTCCAAATCAGTTGATTCATAAGTAGAATTCGTAATCATTTCACAATATCCATTCAGTTTAATTTTTTCCAGTTCAACCACGGTAATAATCAATTCGGATGCATTATTCTCATCTGCACTATTCAAATACAAGGTTCCGTTTTTAATTGAATAATCCAGGGGTGTAACTCCATTTTGAATTGGAATGGTGTTCTGTATTGAGCAACTTGATCCTTTGACAAGTGTAAAATGCACAAATCCGTTCGCATCAATTCGCGAGAACTGATCTTTGGGTTCATTATCCTTTATGACAATCGGTAACTTATAATCAACTGGTACAATAGAATTGTCTTGATCTTGGGTTAAAAGTTGATTCGGCGTTAAAAAAGTTATTTCATACAACTCTTCTATAAAACCTTTTTCGATTACTGGATTTTCTTTTCTTTCGGATGATTCAATAGTTGGAGTTTTTATTTCAACGTTTTTAGGGTGCGTTTTACTTTGGACATTATTGCTTGATTGAAACGTTGAATTTGAATTTAGTTGAACAATTGCCAAAATTGTAACAATTGAGATAGAAGAAATACTTGTAAACATAAGCCACATTTTTTTAGTGAATAACCATTTTAACGTAGCAAATAATCCCACGAAAACAACACCTCCTTTTAACCAAGAATCGACAGCAGAAATAGAAACCGTTGTAGGTTCTTCTCGTTTTTCTTTGAATAATGCATCTAAATCCAATTCTCTCATACAGCAATTGTATTAGTCGTTTTTTCTGATAATGCTTCCACAAGCATCTTTCTTCCTCTTGACAATCGTTGTTTCAAAGCATCAATCGTACATTCTTGAATTTCAGCAGTTTCCTTGATAGAAAAACCTGCGATTTCAAACAAAATAATACAATTACGATAATCAATAGGCAACTTATTCAACGCTTCATATAGCTCATCATGTTGGAAGTTTTTTTCTATCGAAAAGGTGTGATCTGGCGAATTTTCAATACCTGTCACTTCTGAAAATGACATGGGTTTATTCTTACGACGAAAATTAGCATGAACTTTATTGGTAATACTGAACAGAAATGATAAAAAAGCTTCCTTGTTTTTTAAGGTATCAAATTGTTCAAAAGCAATAATTAAAGTATCATGCATCAAGTCATTAAAATCACAAACACCATAAGAACGTGCTTTACAAAATCGTTCGAAACTCCCGTGCACAGGTTCGTACAATTCCATAAATAGTTTCTTTTTTGTCATTCTATTCGCGTACTATTTGCTTCTAAAACAGTAAGTGTTAACCTCCTGAAAAAGGTGACAAGAAAACTAAAATAAATTAAAGGGCAACATTTACTTTACAACCTGTTCAAGCATTGGGACAAATTTAAATGCACCAAAATCTTCAGAATCAAAAGTGGTTTCAGATGTTTTTATGACACGTTTCATTACTTGATGTACTCCTTCTCCAACAGGAATCACCATAATCCCTCCTACTTTTAGTTGTTCAAAAAGTGCTGGTGGAATTTCTGGTGCACCACATGTAACAATGATTTTATCGAAAGGTGCAAATGTTGGCAAGCCTTTGTATCCATCACCGAAAGACAATCGCGGGACAAAATTTAAATCGTGGATAATCTTCTTAGCCTTCAAATGCAATTCCTTTTGGCGCTCTATCGAATAAACACGCGCACCAAGTTGACACAAAATACATGTTTGAAAACCAGAACCAGTGCCAATTTCGAGAATCTTATCTCCTTTTTTTACTTCCAATAATTGCGTTTGAAAAGCAACAGTTATTGGATGCGAAATCGTTTGTCCTGCTCCAATTTGAAAAGCCATGTTGGAATAAGCTTGTTCAACAAATGCTTTATCAAGGAAAAAATGACGTGGAATTTTATCAAAAGCCTCAAAAATAGCTGCGTTCGTAATTCGCTCATCATGTTTTAATTCATTGATGAGTTGTTTGCGCATTCCTTTATGTTTGAACGTATCTTGCATGTTGCAAAAATAGAACTTCACGGCAAACATCTCAAGTCGATTTTCGAACATTCCATTGTTAATCATTCATTCTAAAATTTTATTCAACAAAACCGTTAACAAATCAATTAAATCGTTGATAAATTCAGTACTTGAAATTCGTGTTTTATGTTTTCGTACTCATCTGTGTTTAGTATATTTGACCTGCTTAAAAAAATCTAGAATGGCTATTTCTAAAAAAGAACTTGAATTTAATATCAACGACGATCAAATGCGTCTTAAAATCTCAGCTCTCGAGCGCGAATTAGCGATTGTGGCTGAAGGCGGCGGTAAAAAGCGCATTGAAAAATTGCATGAAAGCGGAAAATTAACTGCTCGCGAACGCATTGACTTATTACTTGACCCAAACACGGATCGCTTTGAAGTTGGTGCTTTGGCTGGTTATGGCATGTACAAGGAACATGGCGGATGTCCATCTGCTGGAGTTGTTGTGGTAATTGGTTATGTTTCTGGTAAACAATGTATTGTTGTTGCAAACGATGCAACTGTAAAAGCTGGAGCTTGGTTCCCGATTACAGGAAAGAAAAACCTACGTGCACAAGAAATTGCGATGGAAAACCGTTTGCCAATTATTTATTTGGTTGACTCAGCGGGTGTTTATCTACCAATGCAGGATGAAATTTTCCCAGACAAAGAACATTTTGGCCGCATTTTTAGAAACAATGCAGTTATGAGTTCTATGGGAATTGTGCAAATTGCCGCGGTAATGGGAAGTTGTGTTGCCGGTGGTGCCTACCTTCCAATCATGTCTGATGAATCCTTAATTGTCAACAAAACTGGAACAATTTTCTTGGCTGGATCTTATTTGGTGAAAGCTGCAATTGGTGAAAGTATCGACAATGAAACGTTGGGCGGAGCAACTACACATACAGAGATTTCTGGGGTTTGTGATTACAAAACGGAGAACGATCAAGAGTGTTTGGCAACAATTCGCGATTTAATGGATAAAATCGGTCAACCTGAAAATGCCGGTTTTGACAGAAAAGAAGCGAAATTACCAAAAGAACCATTGAAAAATGTATATGGAATTTTACCAGCAGACCGCTCAAAACCTTACAGCACAAAAGAATTAATTGAATGTTTAGTAGATGATTCTGAATTCACTGAATACAAAGAAGAATACGGAAAATCAATCATTTGTGCCTATGCTCGCATCGATGGTTGGGCAGTTGGAATCGTTGCTAACAATCGTGAAATTGTTAAAAGTGCCAAAGGAGAAATGCAATTTGGTGGTGTAATTTACAGTGATTCAGCAGATAAATCAGCTCGTTTCATTATGAATTGTAATCAAAAGAACATTCCATTGGTATTCTTACAAGATGTAACAGGTTTCATGGTTGGTTCGAAAAGTGAACATGGTGGAATTATTAAAGACGGTGCTAAAATGGTGAATGCCATGGCAAATTCTGTTGTTCCTAAATTCACTGTTGTTACGGGAAACTCTTATGGTGCAGGAAATTACGCCATGTGCGGAAAAGCGTACGATCCTCGATTGATTGTTGCCTGGCCAAGTGCTGAAATTGCAGTAATGAGTGGCGCTTCAGCTGCAAAAGTATTGTTGCAAATTGAAGTGGCTTCGTTAAAGGCGAAAGGAGAAGAAATTACAGCAGAGCGTGAAAAAGAATTGTATGATACTATTAAAAATCGCTATGACGAACAAATTTCGCCGTATTACGCTGCAAGTAGAATTTGGATTGATGCAATCATCGACCCAGCTGAAACGCGCAAAGTAATTTCAATGGGAATTGAAATGGCAAATCATAAAAAAGCTGAAAAGCCTTACAATGTTGGAGTGATTCAAACATGATTATATGATTTGATAATTTGAAAATTCGAAGATTCAATGATTCAAATTGTCAACTATTCAACTATTCAACTATTCAAATTATAACGAACATATGCATTTAGACTGGCAAGTAAAATATTATCCCGAATTAACAACGAATGAGTTTCATGACATCATTGCTTTGCGTTTAAAAGCATTTGTTGTTGAACAAAACTGTTCTTACCTCGATTTAGACGGTAAAGACAAAAAATGCTACCACTTAATCTGTAGAGATGGATTTGGAAAAGTTGTTGCCACGGCGCGTATCTTACCACCTGGGATTTCTTATCCAGAAGTTTCAATCGGACGCGTGGTGCTTGATCAAGCAATTCGTGGAAATGGAATTGGACATCAATTAATGGATCAATCTATGAAATTCATCAATGAGGAGTTTGGATCAGTTCCTGTTCGTATTTCTGCGCAAAAGCATTTAGAAAATTACTACAATAAACACAATTTCATCAGTACTGGAAAAGAATACTTAGAAGATGAAATTCCACACGTTGAAATGTTAAATACCCCAATTTAAAACTATGAAAAAGACTGTATTCATTTATAGTTCGATGGCAGCTTTGGTATTAGCAAGCTGTAAAACGACAGAAAACCAGGAAAGTACTGGCGATGTAAAAAACACATCAAATACAACATCAACTGTTACCGCTTCAGGAAATGGTAGCATTGACTTATCTTATCTAGATAAAAACATTCGTCCTCAAGATGATTTCTTCCAATTTTCAAACGGAACTTGGATCGCAAACAACCCTGTCCCTCCTTCCGAATCGCGTTGGGGAAGCTTCAATGAACTTGAATTGAATAATAAAATTAAGTTAAAAGCTATTCTCGAAGAATGTAAAGCGAAAGATGCTAAACCTGGTTCTGATGCTGATATTCTTGGAAAATACTATGCTTCATTCATGAACATGGAAGTGCGCAACAAACAAGGCTTAGCTTCGATTAAAGGTGATTTAGATAAAATTCAAAATTTAAAATCAAAAGGAGATATAGTTTCAGTTGTTGCAGAACAACACATGCAAGGAATTAATTCATTGTTCGGCTTCGGAATTGGACAAGATTTGATGAATGTTGATCGTAACGTGGCATACATTGGTCAAGGTGGAATTGGTTTACCGAATAAAGAATATTATACAAGTGAAAACAAACGTGATATTCTAAAACAATACACTGTTCATATTTCTACAGTTTTTCAATTATTGGATATTCCAAAAGATTTGGCAGATAAAAAAGCGCAAACGGTAGTCGATTTTGAATCAAAACTAGCAGCTGCAAGTATGGCACCAGCTGAATTACGTATTCCTGAAAAAACGTATAATATGCTAACGCGTGAAGACGTGATTCAAGCGACTGGTACATTCAATTTTGACACTTATTTATCTTCTGTTGGAAGTCGTTCGTTTGATTCAATTGTTGTGAGTCAACCAGATTTTTTAAGAAGAATCAACATTATGATGTCGGAAGAATCCATGGAAGCTTGGAAAGACTATTTGCTATGGTCAACAATTAATCACTATGCTGGACATTTAAGTGAAAAGTTTGTAAACGCAAATTTCTCTTTTTATGGCAAAGCTTTAAGTGGAAAATCAGAAATGAAACCATTGGAAGACCGAGTTATTGATGAAATTACCAATAAAGAATTTGGTGAAATTTTAGGAAAAGCGTTCGTTGAAAAATACTATTCTGAAAAATCTCAGCAACGTGTTAATACGATGGTTGACAATTTGTTAATTGTTTTCAAAGAACGAATCCAAGGTTTAGATTGGATGTCAGCTGAAACTAAAAAAGAAGCCATCAACAAATTGAATTCAATTGGTCGTAAATTAGGATTCCCAAGTAAATGGGAAGATTTTAGTGCATTAACATTCACTGCAGACAATTACATTGAGAACCTTAAAATGGAAAGTAAATTTTCACATTTTAAAAACATGAATGAACTTTCAAAACCTGTTGACAAAGAAAAATGGGGAATGCCAGCTCACATGGTGAATGCTTATTACCATCCTTTATTGAATGAAATTGCCTTCCCTGCTGGAATTATGCAAGCTCCATTCTTCGATGAAAATGCTGAAGACGCTGTAAATTACGGTCGTATCGGAATGGTAATTGGACACGAGTTCACACACGGATTTGATGACATGGGATCTAAATTTGCTGCGGATGGTTCATTTAAAAATTGGTGGACGGAAAGTGATCGTAAATTGTTCGAGGAAAAAACTGGAATTCTTGGTGAAACTTTCTCAGGTTTTTGTCCTATTGATGGTCATTGCGTAAACCCTGATTTGACAATGGGTGAAAACATTGCTGATTTAGGTGGTTTGACAATGGCTTATTATGCTTACAAAAGAACCCAAGAATTTAAATCAGGAAAAGAAGTGAATGGTTTCACTCCTGCTCAACGTTTCTTCATTTCGTATGCGCAATTGTGGAAAATCAACTATACAGAAGAAGAATTGAAAAATAGAATTGCAAACGATCCGCATTCTCCAGGAATGTATCGTGTAAATGGACCATTGATGAATTGTCCAGAATTCTTCGAAGCTTTCAACGTGAAAGAAGGTGACAAAATGAGAAACCCTCAAACGAAAGTTGCTCGAATCTGGTAATACTTAGAAAATAGAAATTAGAATTTAGAAAGCGGTAATTGATTTTACCGCTTTTTTTATGAACTTATGATTTGAAATGTGAATTCTATAGCTTAAGTATTCAGTTGTTAATTCAATTGTAAAATTTAAATATTTAAATTTTGCAAAACCAAGGACTAAAGCTAAACTACTGAATCACAAATCATCACACGAGTAATCCCCGATTAACCAAAACAAAAAATGCCCTGTCCAACAATTAGGACAGGGCTTTCACAATAGGTATGTTACAATTATTTAATGCCTAAATAATCTTTAGCTTGTTTATCTGTTGGATCAACTGTATTCACCATTGTCCAATATTCTTTCGCTTTTACTGGATCTTTTGCTGGTGAAGTTACATAGTAATCACCCAGGTATTTAGCAGCTTCAACAAAAATGGCTTTATAGCTATTTGATGCTCTGTCTTCAACTTTCACCAATTCAACAACTTTCTCATAATATGGTTTTGCCGCATATGTTTTGTTGTTATCCAATTGGTAAGTAGAACGAGCTCTCCAGAAAAATCCTGCTGCATACGTTGAAGAAACCGCATTTAATTTAGCGAATGCACTATCAGCCAAAGCGTAGTTTTTAGGTCCAACAAAGTATGCTTTTCCTAAATCTAAATATTCACCTGGAGTCAATGCTGTGCTTTTTTCTTTCAATGTATAATATTCAATTGCTTTGTCATATTTCTTAGCTTTCATGTACAATTTAGCAATCTCTGGAGCTAAATCAACAGCAACTTTACTATCCAATGCAGATGCTTTTTCCAATTCCAAAATTGCCAATGAATCTTGTCCTAATTTAGAATACGCTGTTCCTTTGTATTTGTAATCAGTGTATAAAATTT
>JACCDH010667135.1_pt1 | contig 11913 bp, 9 predicted proteins | sample 7442481 | NCBI WGS metagenome assembly JACCDH01 (sample SAMN15323433, study PRJNA562643) | freshwater metagenome | isolation source: river surface water | place: USA:Blue River Watershed | collected 2017-08-15 | reverse complement strand
GCCAGAACAGGGAGCACCGCGCCATTCATGGTCATGGAAACAGAGACTTTGTCCAAAGGTATTTGGTCAAACAAAATCTTCATGTCTTCAACTGAATCAATGGCAACACCCGCTTTGCCAACATCCCCCGTGACACGAGGATGGTCTGAGTCGTAGCCTCGATGTGTCGCCAAGTCAAAGGCGACAGAAACACCCTGCCCGCCAGCAGCAAGGGCTTTTCGATAAAAAGCATTGGATTCTTCTGCAGTTGAAAACCCTGCATATTGACGAATTGTCCAGGGTCGAACGGCATACATCGTGGCTTGTGGCCCCCGCAAGTAGGGCGCAAATCCGGGCAAGGTGTCTGTGTAACTCAACCCTTTGATGTCTTCAGCGGTGTACAACGGTTTGACTGAAATACCATCAGGCGTTAGCCAATTCAAGGTGGTTAAATCACCGTTGGGCGCAGATTTGACTGCCGCTTTTTTCCAATCGTCTAGAGAAAATGGTCCAAATTGGTTCATTGATTTATTCATCTTGCATCAGTTTTTCACACAATCGGCGAAGTAATGGGTCTTGCCATTTTCATCTTTGACTTCAACCAAACCATGAATATCTGTTTCGAATCCGGGGCACTTGAGATTGAATTCTCTGGCAAATTTCAAGTAATCCACAATGGTTTGGTTAAAGACTTCACCTGGTATCAAAAGAGGAATTCCAGGAGGATAAGGTGTCACCAAACTGGTCGTGATGCGTCCTTCTAGCTCATCGATCGGCACGCGCTCGGTGTTGCGGTGAGCGATCTGTGCATAAGCATCACTGGGCTTCATCGCCGGGGTCAAGTCACTCAAATACATTTCCGTAGTCAACCTTGCGATGTCATGCTTGGCATACAAGGTATGGATGTGGTGACAAAGATCGCGCAGGCCCATTTTTTCATATTGGGGCATCTTTTGACAAAACTCAGGCAAGATCCGCCACAGTGGGTGATTCCGATCGTAGTCGTCTTTGAATTGCTGCAATGCAGTCAACAAAGAGTTCCAACGAACTTTGGTGATGCCAATCGTGAACATGATGAAGAAACTGTAGAGTCCAGTTTTTTCAACAATCACGCCATGTTCAGCCAAAAATTTGGTGACGATGCTGGCTGGAATACCCGCTTCGTCAAATTTACCGTCCAAGTCCAATCCGGGTGTCACGATCGTGGCTTTGATCGGGTCAAGCATGTTGAACCCATCAGCCAGATCCCCGAATCCATGCCAATTGGTTGACTCAGATTTTTTATTTTTTGATTTTTTCTCTGCCTTGATGATCCAATCTTCCGCACGACCCACACCATCATCAACCTTGCGCATGGCGCGTCTGAAGTCAAGCGCTTCGGCAATACTTTCTTCAACCAGCGCAGTGCCACCTGGCGGCTCCATCATCGCTGCCGCCACATCACAGCTTGCAATGATGCTGTATTGGGGGCTTGTGCTGGTGTGCATCAGATATGCTTCATTGAACAGGTGCCGATCCAATTGCATGCGCTGTGAATCCTGAACAAGAACATGACTGGCCTGACTGATACCAGCCAATAATTTGTGCACCGACTGTGTCGAGTAAACCATTGCGTCCATAGGACGCTCACGCTTTTTACCCATGGCGTGATAGGTTCCATAAAAGGGATGGAAAGCAGCATGCGGCAACCAAGCTTCGTCAAAATGCAAATTGGGAACGTAACCATCCAGTAGCTTTTTGATCGTTTCAGTGTTGTACAAAACACCGTCATAGGTTGACTGCGTCAGCGTCATTACTTTAGGCGTGATCTTTGATGTATTCAAGCCCTTGAGCAAGGGATTGGCTTTGATTTTGGCTTGAATGACTTCTGGTTCAAATTCTCTTTGCGGAATAGGTCCGATGATGCCAAAGTGATTGCGTGTTGGCTTCATGAATACCGGTATGGCACCAGTCATGATGATGGAATGCAAAACAGACTTGTGACAATTCCTGTCGACGACCACCACATCGCCAGGTGCTACGGTGTGATGCCAAACAATTTTGTTGGATGTGCTTGTTCCGTTGGTCACAAAAAAACAATGGTCGGCATTGAAAATACGGGCTGCATTTCGCTCACTTTCACCGATGGCGCCATCGTGATCGAGCAGTTGCCCCAGTTCTTCAACGGCATTACAAACGTCCGCTCTCAGCATGTTTTCGCCAAAGAACTGGTGAAACATTTGACCCACAGGACTTTTCAAAAAAGCCACGCCTCCCGAATGACCTGGGCAGTGCCAGGAATAGGATCCATCCTCGGCGTAATCCAACAAGGCTTTGAAAAATGGCGGCTGAACGCCTTCTAAATAACTTTTGGCCTCCCTGATGATGTGTCGGGCAACAAACTCAGGCGTGTCTTCAAACATGTGAATAAAGCCATGCAACTCACGCAGAATATCGTTGGGAAGATGCCGAGAAGTTTTGGTTTCTCCGTAGACATAGATAGGCACATCTGCATTTTTGCGACGTACTTCTTCAATGAAACTGCGCAAGTTGACAACCGCCGGATCTAAATCAGGGCCTGGTGTGAATTCTTCATCATCAATAGACAAGATGAAGGCACTAGCTCGGGATTGTTGTTGTGCAAACTGACTGAGGTCACCGTAACTGGTCACACCCATGACTTCATAGCCCTCGCCTTCAATGGCTTGTGCAAGCGCCCTGATACCAAGACCAGATGTATTTTCAGAGCGGAAATCCTCGTCAATGATGACAATAGGAAAACGAAATTTCATCAGCAACTCCAGGATTTATCACATTCAGGCAATCCTAAAGTGTACCCTCCGAGAGCACTGATACAATGGAAAAATAGGAGAGGTGGATGAGCGGTTTAAGTCGCACGCCTGGAAAGCGTGTGTGGGTTAATAGCCCACCGCGGGTTCGAATCCCGCCCTCTCCGCCACACTAAATATTCAACACCCACCAATTCCATATGAAGAACTGATGGGTGAAATATCAATTATTTCTTTGTATCGTCTGATTTAAAAGCATCTGAAACTGTGGTGGAAACAGACTCATAAGCAGAAGTAATGGTCGAGCATGCAGTCAAACTCAGACTGAACAATATGGCGATGGAACAGACCTTGATCATTTGTTTCATTTTTTTCCTAATGAGGTTTGGTTGCAAATCCTTTAGCATCTTAAATCAAAGTTTCTAAGTGACCTCAACCGATTCCGCATAAAAACAGATTAAATTTTATTTTTTATTAGCCCGTAAAGACTATCTTTGGTAGCGCTTCATCAACTCATTTTGCGCACTCAATTGCAATTTGGGATTGGTCCCTGATTGCTTGGTGTAGTTCCCATCAGGCATTAATTGCCATGCATCCTTTGAGTCATGGAGATATGCAACCAAACACTCATCAATGATGCGTTGCCGTAAATCTTGATCAAGTACTGGCCAAGCCAATTCGATGCGGCGCATCATGTTCCTGTTCATCAAATCGGCACTCGACAGATAAAGCTTCTCCTGATCACCTGTTCGAAAGTAAAAAACCCTCGTGTGCTCAAGAAAACGACCAATGATCGATCTGACTCGAATTCGATCGGTGAAACCAGGCACTTGCGCTGGCAAGATACATGAGCCTCGAACGATCAAATCGATTTCTACCCCATCCTTTCCGGCTTGAACCAACTCATTGGCCAGTGCCTCATCGGTCAATGAATTCATTTTCAAAATAATGCGACCAGACACACCAGACTTTGCAGCTTTGGCAACAGCTTGTATGGTTGAGAAGAGCTTTTGTTGCAGTTGAAAAGGTGCAACCCATAAATGATTAAGCCTATCCAAACGGGTTTGACTTGCTAATTGAGAAAACACCTGATCCATGTCAGCAGTGATCTTGGCATTCACAGTCAAGTAGCTGATGTCGGTATAGAGACGCGCAGTTTTAGCGTTGTAATTTCCAGTTGAAAGATGACCGTAACGCACCAAACGTGATCCTTCTCGGCGTGTGATCAAGAGCATTTTGGCGTGTGTTTTGAGGCCCACCACACCGTACACAACTTGAGCGCCTATGGACTCTAGACGCTCCGCCCAATTGATGTTGGCTTCTTCATCAAAGCGAGCCTTGATCTCTACAACTGCAGTGACTTCCTTGCCTTTTCGAACAGCCTCACGCAACAAATCCATCAACTCAGAATCAAATCCAGTGCGGTAGATGGTTTGTTTGATAGCCAAAACTTGCGGGTCATTGACTGCCTCTTTCAAGAAATCCAAAACACCAGCAAAACTCTCAAATGGTTGATGAATGGATACATCCCCTTTTTTGATTCTAGAAAAAATAGATTCGTTCTCATTCAATTGCAAGGGATAACAGCCCTGGTGCGCTGGGAACAACAAGCGCGGTCTATCAACCAAATCAATGATTTGATTCAATCGAACCAAATTCACCGGTCCTGCAACCCTGTACAAAGCTTCATGAGGCAGGTGAAATTGGGAGAGGAGAAAATCCGAGAGGTAATCTGAACATCCCGAGGACACCTCCAAGCGCACTGGCCTCCCAAATTGGCGATGCTCCAGTCCATGTCGAAGAGCGGTCCGCAGATTTTTTGCATCTTCTTCATCGACCAATAACTCAGAGTCACGGGTCACGCGAAATTGTGAAAATTGCCCAACTGCCCTATCTGGAAAGAGATCTTTCAGGTGTGCCCGGATCACACTAGAGAGCGTGACCATTTGAATCGCTTGACCTGAGATGCGAGAAGGCAACAAGATAACTCTCGGAAGAGATCTGGGCACTTTGACAATCGCAATTTCGTTCTCTCGTCCAAATGCATCTTTCCCAGACAAGCGAACAATGAAATTCAACGATTTATTGGCCACTTGTGGAAACGGATGGGCAGGATCGAGCCCCACGGGTGTCAACAACGGTCTGACTTCTCTTTCAAAAAACTGTTTCACCCATTGATGCTGTTCAAGCCTTCTGTCGCCATATGTGATGAGATGAATACCGTGCTTCTGAAATGAAGGAACGATTTCTTCGTTGAATACGCGGTACTGCTCTTGTACCAATAGATGAGCAACTTCAGAAATATTTCTGTAACTGTTGACAGAGTAAGCTGATTGAGCGCTTTTTTTATCTACCTCGTGCAGGTGAAGTGGGACACGAACTTCAAAAAACTCATCTAAATTGGATGAAACAATGCAAAGATAACGCAGTCGTTCTAACAAGGGGACATCATCGCGTTTTGCCCAATCCAAAACACGCTGATTGAACGCTAACGTGCTTTCATCGCGATCAATGAATTTATTCAATGTAGATGTCATATTCAATCACGCCAACAAGTCAACGAGAGATTGTGCATAACTGCGAGCGAGCGACTCCTCTTCAGCTTCAACCATGATTCTTAAAACGGGTTCCGTGCCACTAGGTCTGATCAGCACTCTGCCTTTACCTTGCAATTGCGCTTCAACTAATTTCAATTGTTGCTGAAAATTTGAGTCTATTTTCCAATCTGTCATGGAACGCAGCTGCACATTCAATAGACATTGAGGGTACAAATCAACACCCTTGAGTAGGTCGGACATCGAGGCATTAAATCGGATACAACTTTGTAGGACCTGTAAAGCACTGATCAATCCATCACCCGTCGAATGCTTGTCCAACATCAACAAATGTCCAGAGCCTTCACCCCCAAGCACGCATTTTTTTTCAACCATCATTTCCAGTACGTAACGATCTCCAACATTGGCCCTGTGAAGTGTGACACCCACATTTGACAAAGCTATTTCAATGGCTTTGTTGGTCATCAATGTACCGACCACCCCGGTCAACGCCTGACCTGATTTCAATCTATCCATGGTCAGCAAGTACAAAAGCTGGTCTCCGTTGAATAAACGACCCGTCGAGTCGACCAATTGCAGCCGGTCTGCATCACCATCAAGTGCGACCCCAAAATCTGCCTGATGCGTGAGAACGGCCTGAATCAATGTCTCGGGATGTGTTGCGCCCACATCCTTGTTGATATTCAATCCATCGGGTGAACACCCAATACTGATAACTTCTGCGCCTAATTCTGAAAAAACCTTGGGAGCAATTTGATAAGCCGCACCATGCGCGGCATCAACCACGATTTTTTTCCCTTTGAAAGACAGATGGTGATCAAAAGAACTCTTGCAAAATTCGATGTAGCGACCAGCTGCATCATCAAGGCGTTTGGTTTTACCAAGAGCAGCAGAGGTCACCCAGCTAGAGGCTTGCTCCAATTTACCCTCTATTGAGATTTCCCATTCATCATCCAATTTAGTGCCTTGGGCACTGAAAAATTTAATGCCATTGTCATCGAATGGGTTGTGACTTGCACTGATCACAACGCCCAAATTGGCTCTCAGAGCCTTGGTCAAGTAAGCCACACCGGGGGTGGGTAAAGGTCCAAGCAGGACCACATCTACACCGGCTGAATTGAAGCCTGCCTCTAACGCAGATTCCAGCATGTAGCCTGATATTCGAGTGTCCTTACCGATCAACACTAAAGGACGCTGGGACGTTGCCTTCAATTGGTGACCAACTGCATTGGCCAGTCTGAGAACAAAATCAGGTGTGATTGGGGCTATCCCCACAGTACCGCGAATGCCATCAGTTCCAAAATATTGACGTTTCATATCGATAATTTTCTATGAAAGGAGCGTTGAGCTGACATGCTCTGTAGCTGCCCATACCTGCAAAGCATATTTTGTTTGAGCAACATCATGAACCCGCACGATGGACGCTCCGTTTTGAATTGAAATCAATGCCGCAACCACACTGGGAATGACTCGTTGTTCAACTGGTAAACCTGTCACAGCACCCAATGACGATTTCCTAGACCAACCCGTCAGGATCGGTAGGTTTAAATCAGACAATAATTTTTGGTGATTCAAGAGCTGAAAGTTTTGCGCAACAGTTTTTCCAAAACCAACACCTGGATCAAGCACCAAGCGATCACGCTGTATCCCTGATTGGTCTGTTCGTTTCAATTGTTGGATGAAGAAATCAACGACTTCAAGAACAGCTGGGTCCGGCATGGGATTTTGTTGCATGGACAGTGGCTCTCCATGCATATGCATCAAACAAACACCACAAGTGTAGGGAGTCACGATTGACATTGCATCTCGAACCCTCAAGGCATGGATGTCATTGATGATGTCCACCCCCAAGTCCAGAGCTTTTCGCATATTCTCTGGATGGTAAGTGTCCAAAGACAGGGGTTTATTCCATGTCAATATTTCTTTGATTACCGGTTCAATCCTTTGCCACTCTTGCTCGTGAGAAAGTGGAATTGCCCCAGGACGTGTGGACTCCCCACCAAGATCCAAAATATCAGCACCTTCAATCAACAACTGATCTGCCAAAGCCAAAGCGTGCTTGGTTGAGAAATCGGCCACCTGGGTTGAAAAAGAATCAGGTGTTGCGTTGACGATGCCCATGATCAAAGGGGTCGTCAGAGGTATGTTGAATCTTGTGGTGCGCCAAAAATCAAAATGGGGCCGAAGCCCCATTGAAGATGGTGTCTTGCCGTTCATCATGCAGCAGATGGAGATGCATTGGGCTGAACAGCAGGTGTCCCGCCAGAACCATCACCTGACGAAGGTGTTCGGGGCGTCCAATCCTTTGGAGGCCTTGGTGTTCGTCCAGCCATGATGTCATCCAATTGCTCACTGTCGATGGTTTCCCACTCAAGCAAGGCTTTTGCCATCGCATGCATTTTGTCTGAATTGTCCTCGATGAGGCGTCTGGCCAAACTGTATTGATTGTCAATGATGCTGCGAACTTCATCATCTACTTTCTTCATGGTCGATTCGCTCATATTAGTGGTCTTTGTGACAGACCGACCCAAGAAAACTTCACCTTCGTTTTCAGCATAAACCATTGGGCCTAAAGCTTCAGACATACCGTATCGCATCACCATGTCTCTGGCAATCTGAGTGGCTCTTTCAAAATCATTGGATGCACCAGTGGTCATCTGGTTCATGAAAACTTCTTCAGCAATTCTTCCACCGAATAACATGCTGATTTGGTTAAGCATATAAACACGGTCATAGCTGTAACGATCTGCTTCAGGAAGACTCATGGTCACACCCAGCGCCCTACCGCGCGGAATGATCGTGACTTTATGAACGGGATCGCACTTTGGAAGCAATTTACCAATCAGTGCATGACCAGACTCATGGTAGGCCGTATTGCGACGCTCTTCCTCTGGCATCACCATGCTGCGCCGCTCAGGGCCCATTAAGATTTTGTCTTTGGCTTTTTCAAAGTCTTGCATCTCAACGACACGCGCATTGCGTCTTGCAGCCATCAAAGCGGCTTCATTGGTCAGATTAGCCAAATCGGCGCCACTCATACCAGGGGTACCGCGAGCAATGACGCCAGGAGACACATCTTGTCCCACAGGAATTTTCCGCATATGAACGTTCAAAATTTGCTCGCGACCACGGCTGTCTGGGAGGGTGACGTAGACCTGGCGGTCAAAACGTCCAGGCCGCAACAATGCAGCATCAAGAATATCTGGACGGTTGGTGGCAGCGACCACGATGACACCTAGATTGGTCTCAAAACCATCCATCTCCACCAGCATCTGATTCAGAGTTTGCTCTCGCTCGTCATTACCGCCGCCCAAACCAGCTCCACGCTGCCGTCCAACCGCATCAATTTCATCGATGAAAATAATGCAAGGAGCATTCTTTTTTGCATTTTCGAACATGTCACGGACGCGGGCTGCGCCCACACCCACAAACATTTCTACAAAATCAGAGCCCGAGATGCTGAAGAAAGGTACCTTTGCTTCTCCAGCAATGCCTTTGGCCAACAGCGTTTTGCCTGTTCCAGGCGGACCAACCAACAATAAACCGCGAGGAATGCGTCCACCTAATTTTTGGAATTTTTGAGGATCTTTTAAAAAGTCGACGACCTCTTTGACCTCTTCTTTGGCTTCATCGCATCCAGCAACATCCGCAAAGGTGACCGTGTTGTTGTTTTCATCCAGCATTCTTGCTTTGCTTTTACCAAAGCTGAATGCGCCGCCTTTACCGCCGCCTTGCATTTGACGCATGAAATAAACCCAAACCCCAATGAGTAAGAGCATTGGCCCCCAGCTGACCAGCAAGGTCATCAAGAGTGAACCTTCTTCACGAGGTTTGACATCAAACTTCACATTGTTGGCAATCAGGTCACCTACCAAGCCTCTGTCAAGGTAGGTGGCATTGGTGCGAATTTTTCGATCATCAACAGTGGTGGCTACGATTTCAGTACCACCCTGCCCCTCTTGGATCGTGGCTGATTTAATGCGTTTGCCACGAACTTCTTCGAGGAAATCGGAGTAAGCCAAGTACCCGTTACCCGCCTGCCCTCTTGTGTCGAATTGTTTGAACACAGTAAATAGCACCAGAGCTATTACCAACCAAACGGCTAATTTAGAAAACCAAGGGTTGTTCAATTCGAACTCCAGTCAGAAGATGCTCAGCGAAACGCTGAGACATTAAGTGTTGATCATTTTAGGCTTTTCAAGACGCCCACATCATTCAAGAGGAATACCCTGTCGGAAAAAACAATTGAAACATTCAACAATGAAATGATGGTCAATAACACCAAATAAATAACTATTTATACCTCATTATTTTCATTTCAAACCAAGTCCAACCAAAAAATTTTCAGCTGACTTGGCTCTGCTGGCCTTTGGCTTGTAGGGTTTCACCACCTTGAAAGAGGTTTTGAACAATTGAACCACTTGGTCGTATCCGTTGCCATGAAAAACTTTGACCACCAATGAGCCCTCTTTTTTCAAATGAACTTTGCAAAAATCGATGGCCAATTCAATCAAATGAATCATGCGACTTGCATCAACCTCTGAGATACCCGAAAGATTGGGGGCCATGTCAGACACAACAGCATCTAACGTGCGATCACCTATGTGATGAGCCAATACATCCAAAATCTCCTGCTCGCGAAAATCACCTTGAAGAAAAGTAACCCCATCAATGGGCTCCATCGGCAAAATATCAACCGCAAATAAAGTCCCGGTCAAGTCACCCGTAGCGGCCCCATCTGGTGCCATGCGTCTGCGCAAATATTGACTCCATGCACCTGGCGTGGACCCAAGGTCCACCACTACCATGCCCGGCTTGAACAAGCCGAAAGCTTCATCAATTTCTTTCAACTTATAGGCTGCTCGGGCTCTGTAGCCTTCCTTTTGAGCTTTTTTAACGTAAGGATCGTTGACATGATCATTCAGCCATGCCTTGTTGACTTTTTTACTTTGAGTTTTAACCTTCACATCTTATCCATTTGCATAAGGCAGATAATACACACATGACTTCCATACAACTCACCCCTGCCGAGCGTAAAGTACATCGAGCCAATGCTCACCATCTTGACCCTGTCGTCATGATTGGCAATGATGGGTTAACGTCCTCAGTGATTAAAGAAACCAATTTAGCGCTGAACGCACACGGCTTGATCAAAATTCGGGTCCTAGGCGACGATCGTCAACAAAGAGAAGCCATCTTTCAAGAACTAGCCACTCAACTTCATGCTGCTCCGATTCAACACATCGGCAAGTTATTGGTGCTTTGGAGACCTATTCCTGAAAAGGAAAGAAAAATAGACGAAGACAGAAATCCAGGTCCACGCGAATTCAAGGTTCTCAAATACAGCAGCAGGGGCGGTCAAAGACCAGAGATGAAACGAGTGACTGTTCTGGGCAATCAGCGCTTGGCTGCTGGCGGTCAAATCAAAAGGGCAAAACCCAAACAAAAATCAGTCAAGAAATCTTCGCAAGCCCAAAGTTAATTCAGTTGTAAGACACCTTGAGGATTTCGTAAGATTTAACGCCTCCAGGTGCTTCAACATTGGCGATGTCACCAACCTCTTTGCCAATCAATGCACGTGCAATGGGACTGCTGATATTGATGAGCCCAAGCTTCAAATCTGCCTCGTCTTCTCCAACGATTTGATAGGTCACTGCATCCCCAGTTGCTTCGTCTTCAATCAAGACTGTTGCACCAAAAACCACTCTGCCACCAGCGTCTAGGCTTGAAGGATCAATGATTTGTGACATTGATAATTTGCTTTCAATTTCTTGAATACGACCTTCAATAAACCCTTGCCTATCCTTCGCTGCATCGTATTCAGCGTTCTCACTCAAGTCACCTTGGGCCCTGGCTTCAGCAATGGCGTTGATCACCCAAGGTCTGTCAACTGTTTTCAAAGTGTGCAGCTCTTGTTTGAGCTTTTCAGCTCCAACTTTGGTAATAGGTATCGTGGCCATGAAATTGAATTAATGAGTAATTGAAGAGGTCGACAATAAATGATGCAAGGCTTGAAGTGAGTTGACGTCTAAATTATCCAAATACTCCATCCCCGCGACTGCAGCTTCTGCGCCCGCAATGGTGGTGATGGTGGTCACGCGAGCCATCAGGGATGAAGTTCTGATTTGGCGCGAATCAGCAATGGCATTACGACGTTCTTCGACGGTATTGATCACCAAGGCAATTTCATTGTTCTTGATCATGTCCACCACATGGGGGCGTCCTTCAGTCACCTTGTTCACTGCAGTGACCGAAAGTCCAGCAGCTTGTATGGCAGAAGCCGTGCCTTTGGTAGCGAGAAGTTCAAAACCGTAGGCCAATAACTTTTCAGCAATCACAATGGCTCGAGGTTTGTCCGCATCCTTGACGGTCAAAAATACCTTTTTCACAGGATCGGTTGGTCTTGGAAGACGTGTACTGGCACCGAGTTGACTCTTGACGAAGGCCTCACCAAATGTTTTGCCAACCCCCATGACCTCGCCAGTTGATTTCATTTCCGGCCCCAGAATGGTGTCAACACCGGGAAATTTGACAAAAGGAAACACCGCTTCTTTGACACTGAAATAAGGCGGCGTTATCTCGTCAGTGATACCTTGCGATTTCAAGGATTG
>JACCDH010411591.1_pt1 | contig 11916 bp, 18 predicted proteins | sample 7442481 | NCBI WGS metagenome assembly JACCDH01 (sample SAMN15323433, study PRJNA562643) | freshwater metagenome | isolation source: river surface water | place: USA:Blue River Watershed | collected 2017-08-15 | reverse complement strand
TCTACCGTCGCATCCAGCATCGACGAGGCTATTCCGCTTTCCGGTACTGAGGCCATCACCTTCAACGGCACTACTGCTGGTGCCACCCAGACTGCAACCATCGCCTTCCCGTCGACTCTAAGCGCAGCCCCTGACCTCATTCAGGCAACTGTGCGTGGTCCAGTTAGCAGCTCAAGCAGCTACGTTGCCACTGTAACCAACAGCTCGACCACTAACTTCAGCGTAATCTTGTACCGCCTTAACGCTGGCTCGGCCCAGACCGTTAACGTTGTTTGGTCGGTGATGAGCTAATGGCACGCCTCCCATTCCCAGCTGACACAATCACCGGAGTCTATGGCTCCATGTCTGAGTTCCGCAAAAAGAACGGAATGCAGGCACACTCTGGTACTGACTTCGCTCCGGCTGGGAGCAACAAAAAGAAGACTTTAATCCCATTTGTTGCCAAGGGTAAGGTGACTCTAATCCAGTGGAGCAACATCCTCGGCTGGGTTGTTGAACACACCGCTTGGGATGTCAAGAAGAAGAAGGCCGCCTACATCGGCTACTCTCACTTGGCTTGCGCTAAGCATGGCGTTAACTGCAAGGGTGGCCACGATGCTATCGTTGCGTTCCCAGCCCTAAAGGTTGGCCAAGAAGTAGAAGAAGGCGCAACTGTGCTGGAGATGGGCAACACTGGCTCAGCTTCGAGTGCAAAGCACCTCCACTTGACAATCTCGTGGAAGCACAAGGGTGTCTTCGGCATGACTGCCGACAAGTTTGATTTTGTTGAATGGGTGAAAACGCAGGTAGTTCCTGCCATAAAGGGCGCAAAGACCAAAAAGCTAGATTTGTCTCAGTCTAGTGATACAAAAGTAGCAAAGAAAACGTGCCCGACTTGTGGACAGGAAACTAAATGATTAACAAACTAAAGCAAATTCTAGTACGCTCTATCGGCGTTGTGATGTTTGCGTTCATCCCAGGAATGGCAGTTGGCGGTCCAACCGTAGGCTGGTTCATGGGTGGACTCATCGGTGTTGCAACCGTATTCTCCAGCATCATCATCTTCTTCGGCGTTCAGCTAGCATGGGATGCCATGATTAGCGACGAAGATATTGAAAAGGGCTTCAGGGCAGCCGTGGCTAAGCAGGCTGCTGAGAATGAGGATGTTCGCAAGGCCGTCGAGGACCAGTCATCTGACTACGAGTCCTTCGACCAGATTGAGTTTGACGACTCGGACCCAGAGCTGCGTTAATCATGGAGATGCAGGGTCGGGATTTCACAGAAGTATTAGTAGCAATTGGGCGTATCGAGGAAGGTATCAAGGGTTTGCGAGACTCTATCGAAAGACTTGATAAGAAGTCGGATGCTCAAGACGGAGCAATCAGCGAAATGAAGCTTGAAATTCAGAAGCTTAAGACTGAGCGCAGCACCGTGAAGGAAAACGTAGCACTGGTTGTCTCTGTGCTTGCAGTGGTGACTGCGATTTATAGTGTTCTAGGAAACTAGGACGGTTAGATACCCGACAAGCGAGAACCCCGGTGCAGAGGTGACACCGGGGTTCTTCGTTTATTCGTCGTTATCGTCGTAGTACTTTGCGGCTTCTTCTCTGACTGCCTCTGCATCGAACTCCCTGTGCGCCTTGCAGAAATCGCAAGGCTGAGTCTCGAAGCAAGGTCGGTCACAGTGCTCGCACCAGAAGTGCTTGTCTTCAGTGCCAGCATCTACCACTGGTAAACCGCAACCACAGACCATAAGCACAGATAGGGTCATGCCGGTTTCTTTGTCGGTCATTGTGTACCCCAGATACTCGTGCTCTGGTTCCGTGAATGCGGGCGGTGGAACTTCTAGCTTAAATAGCCTAGCAATCCACCGCCTAATCATATTGCCCTTGTAACTGTCTTGTTGATTGAGATTGGACCACGCTGCCACTTGCCACAATCTTGGCACTGGTATCTGTGGTACGTGCCGGAGGTGCTTCGTGCCACACCTCGACGCTGCAGGTGAGTCGAGCCACAGACTAAGCAGCCCTCTTCCATGCCATCGTGCAGTGCTCGGTTTGGGTGGCCCGGAATCCAAGGCTTCAGAATCTCGTAGAGGTCAATCAGCAGATTAACGTCCTGAATCTGGTACTTCTTCATCTCGGCCCACGCCTTGTTGTCACCAGCCATGCACTTGCGCCACAGCTCAAAGCCTGAGTGCTGAACCTTTGCGCCTACGCCAAGCGTCTGAGCCACATAGTCAAGCTTGTTGCTTGGGAACTTGAACTGCGACTTCACAGCCAGCATCAAGTCCATCTCCTTGTAGGGCGATGGGGGCTTCATGCCTGCCTGCAAAAGCTCACGCTTCAGGTGCTTGGAGTCGAAGGCCTTTGAGTTCCAGCCGACCAGCACGTCAGCCTCGTCAAGCAGACGGTGAACCTCCTTGAGCATTGCCTCTTTGCCATCGTGGTGGACAGACTTGAAGGTAACCTTCTTCTCTCCGTACCAACGAGCGCCGAAGCACAGCATCTCAGTTGACTGTTCAATCTGGTTGATTGAGATGTTCTGCTTGAACAGGCCCCAGACGTAGGCTAGGTTCGGGCTGGTCTCGATGTCAAGGAAAAGTATCTTCATTAGTCTACCTTCAATCCATTGACCCAAGTTCTGCCAGCGTCACCGCCCCAAGCGTCCCACGCAACACGTCCTGGGCTTGGGTAGCCCTTCTCGCCCGCACTGAAACCAGTAGCATTCTTGTCTACAGCATGGCGTGCAAAGTAGGCACGCATCTTGACTACAACATCTCGACTTACAGAGCCACCAGCAGCGAGCTGTGAAGCGCGACGGCGGCCGACTGCAGTAAAGCCGTCACCGGCCTTGCCTTCTTCAATCCATTTAATTGCCCTTTTAGCGGCGCTTTGGACTCCAGCTGGGACTTTATATGTGTCAGCCATTAGTCCTCCCATCCTTGTTTTAGCACACCCATGTGCTTGTTATTTCGTAAGTAAATTATACCATGGCGGACCGCGTCATTGGCGTGCGGTCTTCCCGGCTCATGCAGGCCCAGCTTCTTCAGCCTGCTGTCATCACACAGGCTCTTCTGGCTAGGCTTTTGGTAAACAATCTTTGTCAGCGCCCTAGGGTATAATGCTTCTAGCGCTCCGATGATGTAGACGGGGCTAAGGTCTGCCCCATAGACACCTTCGCGCAAGTCGAATGACTCACAGATAATCTCGTCGAACTCCCAATCCTCAAGCTCGTCCCAGTGGAAGTCCAGGAAGCCTTGCAAACCATTTGCAATCTGCAAGGTTTTGATTAGTCTATACTCTGTATCTCCATATTCAATTATCGCTACTCCGGTTGTGCCTCCGGGGTCAAGGCTTAGCATTGTCGTCATTTAGTTTCTCCTCCTTCATCTTTATTATCTGCGTCATTTGGTAGCAAGCAATTGATAGCGGATACTTAAATCCCATTTCATACTTAAGGGTGTGGAACATCACAGCCTCTGGGTCAAACTTTACGTTGTCGAACTTAGCGTCCCTGCTGTAATTGTTGCTCATCTTACTACCTCCAAATATGTCTTGCGATTATCTACTACTGAGATGACTCTGGCCTGCGACCTGAGGGCCTCAACCATGTCATCGAACTCACGCTTCCGCTTGTTGTTGAACTTGCGATAAGCCTCCTCGTAACGGACGCGACCACCTCGGTCAACGACGTAAGCCTCAAGCTGGTCCACATCCCTCTGCCACTCGGACGCTGAGATTGCACTTGCCATGCGAACTAGGTTCTCGAACCACTCCTCAGAGTAGCTGATTGCGGTCAGCATGTGCTTGAGCTTCACCTCGTCGGACTTATCCGCCATAGCTAGCAGGATTGCACACTTCCAGACGGACAATGCAAGACGCTGGCGAGAAGGCTCAATGGACTCCTTCTCTCTGTGCGACTCGGCATAGTTGCCCATCTCCCACTTGTACTGGTTGAAGCGCTCTAGCGAAGCTTGGCTCAGGCGAAGCGGCCTTGGGTTAGGCTGGCCCTTCTTCTGCCAGTAAGTCACAGCATCGAACAGCTTGCGGACCATGTCGTCTAGCATGGTGTCCTTGACAACAACCTCGTACTCGTCGGCCTGCTGGATGTCCTCCAACTCGCGGCTTCGCTCTGGTGCATCTGCGGTCACGTAGATAAAACGTGCCAAGAATCCGGAGCGGAAGTACTCAGTTGTCAGAACATCGGCAACCTTGCTAGTAATACCCATCAAGTACATGATGAAGTTGGTCTCAGCACGTTCGGTCTGGCGCTTGTCCTTCGAGGAACGAATCACAACCGGAACGCTACCGTCGTAAAGCTCGGTGTAACGCTCAGCTGCCGAGGCCATGTAGGTCTTGTTCATAAAGTCCTTGAACATACCCTGAACCTCATCGCGGTGGAGAAGACTGGTCTTCTTGTCACGCTCAGCTAGGATTGCAGTCACACCTTCAGGCGTAGCATCCGAACCGATGTCAATCTGGTAGCCACCAAACTTCTCGTAGGCACGAATAACGCGGAGCATCAGGTTACGGCTGGTTGACTTACGAGTTAGCGTAGTCTCACCAAGCACCATGAACCACAGGTTCAAGCCCATCTTGCCGTAGCGTGGCACAGCGTAGCCCCAGTCCGAGAAGACTGCGGATAGCACCGTGAACGCCGAAGCAATCTGGTAGCTTAGCGCACCATCGGTCTTTGACCTAGCCCACTTGATGTAGTCATCGATGAAGGTTGGCTCAAGCTGAACTACCTCACGCTCTTCCTCGGTCAGGAATGACACTGCGACCTTATCAAATCGTGCCACTGGTGCATCTTCGGTGATTGGCTCAGGCACGTAGCTTGCCTCGCCCTGCTCAGCCGCATAGCTCTGCTCTGCTCGCTGGACTTCTCGCCATAGGTCACCGTCAGCATCCAGACGCTTTGGGCGGTCTGGGCTGTGGTACTTGTTGCACTTGGCGTGACGAGCTACGGTGAAGACTTCCTCGGCGGTCAGACCTTCGCGGAATAGCTCCATCTCTAGCTTCCAAAGCAGGCGTGACAGGTCAGCATTGAACGCTGGCTGCTCCATGTACAGGCCGACAATCTGAGGGTTGTGAGATAGCTTCTCAAGCACCTCAAGGATTGGTGGGAATCCCTCAGGCATCGGGAGGTCGGCCATCTCTCGGATAGGCTCGACCTCCACGTCGCCGTAGACCGCGTTGATTTCGTCGAAGGTATAGACCTGCCCAGTTGTGGTGGCCTCGATGCTCCATGCGTCTTCGCGCTTCAGGTTGCGGGTGTTTGGTAGGCGTAGTAGCTTAGTGGTGTTCCAGCCTGACTTGTCACAGCCCTGGTGCTGGTGTGCGTAAGCAATCTTCTTAGCTAGCAGGGCAGCCTCAAGCGGCTCGACCTCTTGGTCAAGCATCCAGTAGGTGTGCCATCTCTTGTCGGAAGTTTGCACAGAGATGCTAGGCTCGACTAGGAAGTTCTCCGGCTGGCAAGAATCAGCGTCGGCATAGATTACGTGAACGGTCTTGGCGTTCTCTTTAATGCGACGCGGTGCGTTGAATAGAATTGGGGAGAAGTAGACATCCTCCATAGCGTGAGCCGAGGCGAATGCCACCATCTCATGCTTTTGCTCTGGGTATTCGTAGAACTTCTGCTCGGTTAGGTCACCGGTAGAGGCGCTACGTACGACAAGCGTAGCGATGCCCGTTGCATCGCCATAAATCGCTGTCAAAAAGTCTGCTGTTTTCATTGCTCCTCCATTTCAATAGTCCTCCTGTTAAACTTTGTGGGCAGGGTGGGTTCGAACCACTTCTAGACCGAGCCTCACCCGTAGTGCTTACGGTTACTCGCTGCCCTAGCCGTTCGCATACGCGGGTGGACTAACCTTGATGCAGCAATCCCGTGGTTGGCCTGTCGCCTGTTGTCAGGTTTAACCAACCAAGTGCGGTTGCTTCGCGGGTAGTCTGGACTTGCACCAGATGTAGTCATCGCGAGGTCCGCTCCTTCTACCCATCCCCTGCCCAATGACGCACCCAGGGACCGTGGTGTCAGGCTACTACTCTAGAATTCACCTGAACGGATATGTAACTTGCCCCGAAGTGCAGTCAGGGATAACCCCGTCGTCTACCGCGCCCTAGCTGAGAGTCGAACTCAGCAGTCCATAGAAGTGAAACGGAGGAGGGAGGAGATGGACTACTCCTGTTAGGGCTTGTAGTGGGAAACGGAACCGAAGACGTAATCGAAGATTTTGACTAGATTGAAGTGGCTAGCAAAAATCCCGTTTCCCACAGTCCCTAGCCGAGAGTCGAACTCGGAGCGCCATTGCTGTGCCAACCTAGGGTTTGTGTGCGTTATGCAGTCGCACCCCTGCCTTGGTTTCTTAGGAGATTACCAAGTCTCTCCATCAACCGCAGTTGCGCCCAAGGATGCGAGAACATCCTCACTGCTGGTGGCCTTATCAAAGCCACTTACCTCGTTACGAGGAGCGCCGTTAATGTCCGAGCCAACCTTGACTCGAACGCCGATGCCCTTACCAAGAAGGTCGGCGGTAGCTGGAACCTTGAAGTTACCAGCCTTTACATCGTAGCCAAGCGACTTGAAGAAAGCAGCTGCCTTCCATGCGTCGTTGCCTGCGTACAGTGGAACGTAGCTGAAGACGCGACGGTTCTCGTACTCGCCCTCGGAGATGCGGAACTGGACGTTGAAACGTGGCTTGCCCTCGTTCGGACCAGAACGAACCTGCTCCTCCTTGATGTCAAACACAGTTGCGTTGTACGAACCAGCTGGAATCGGCTCAATTGGGCCGGACTTGGACTCAAGCGACTCAGCGCTAAACGAAATGGTGTAACTCATTATTTACCTCCCTTGATTAGTGAATAGATTTTCTTCAGGCTCGGCTCCGCGATTACTGGAGGCAAGTTGAAGCGGTTCTTGGTAACCAGACGGTCAGAGGACTCCACGACTAGCACACGCTGGGCGGTGCCGTCTTCCTTCTTCTGAGCGGTTAGGTAACCAATGATGTCAGGAATTCCTGGCAAGTCCTTCTTCGAACCACCCGGAATGTTTGGGACAATCTTCACTGCCCCAGTGGTCTCATCCTTCTGCTCCTCAGCGTGGGTCAGAATGATTGAGGTGAACGGTGCGGAGTGCAAGGCTCGGACTAGGTCATTAGCCCAAATCTTGAGGTCACCCCACTTGCCGAACTTGTTGCCCTTGTTCTCTGGCTTCTCGCCAAAGAACTTCTCGGCTCTGTCCATTGCCACACCGAGGGTGTCAATGATAACAGTCTTGTACTTGTGCTTGACATTCAGCAGGTCAGAGACTACCTTGTCAAGCTTCTCGTGTGCGTCAACGCTGATAACATCAACGTCCTTGAAGTCGCGGGCGATAGCAGATGCTCCACCCTCAACGTCAATCAGTAGCACAGGAGTTAGCTCAGCAAGCTCTGATGCTGAGGCGGCTAGCCAAGTCTTGCCTCGGCCTGCATCGCCGTAGATAAGAATGGTCTTTGGAGCGTTCAGTGCCTCTGCCTTGTGAATGAACTTAGCAAAGGATAGCTCTGGGAATTCGCTTCCCTTGGCGGCAGCTGGAGCTGCGTTTGGCGTTTCTGCCATAGTATTTCCTCCTTGTTATTGATTATACCAGCCCGGACACTGAGCAGTTAAAGCACTCAGGGTGACCGGCATACGACTCTGGATGAACTCCATCTTGTAGCTCCTCCCACAATACCACAAGTCTATTCCAAAGCGCAAGTGCAATAGACTCGTCGTAAGCGAATGTGTATTCTAGCACATCCGAATCACTTGTGCCATCTCTATTGATGAATACAAGTGAAATGTTATCAATTTGTAATCCAAGCTGTGTTGCACCCCAAGCGTAAAGCTGGGTCTGCCCGATGTACTTTTGCATCGTGTAAGTGGTTGACGCATCCTGCTTAACGCCGTCCACCCAAGCCTGAATCTTCTTGGTCTTCGCTCTGGTCGAAGTCTTCCAGTCAACCAAGTGGTTGATGGCTGGCAAGATTAGGTCAGGCTTACTGGACACAGTCCCGTAGCCGTCAATCTCGCCAAGGATTAGCTTCTTCTCCACAAGCGCACCAGCCAACTCCTCTGCATCCGACTTCTCGATGGCAGCTTCGATGGCTGAGTGAATCGCGGTGCCGACTCTTGCTCCTAGCCAGTACTTGCTTGGCTCCGGCTCAACGCCTGCCAATGCCAGCGCTAGATGCTTGGTGCAAGGGTTCGATATCTGAGACGCTCCGACCTTCTTCTGGGCATCACGCTCAGTCCTAGCGTTCAATAAGGAAATCGCTAATGTCCTCAACTTGGAACCATTCTGGACCATTCTTGTATCTCCTCTTCGTATAGTTAACTCCGCCCCAGATGCCGTACTCTTGACGGCTGGACTCTGCAAATGCTCCACACTCTTTGATGAGTTGACAACCTTCGCACAGTGAGAACGCATCCTTCTGGCTGATGTGTTCTGGATTGTCGAAGACTTGTTGCATACTTCGACATGGAACTTCGGTATCCCGTAGCTTCTTCTGCAAGTCTGCATAGATAACTGCGGAGCGGTCATCAAGCAAGGCACTCTGAGGAACTACCGCTAGCAGAATTGGGTCTGGCTTGGTCTTAGTCTTGCCAGAGTGCTTGTTCTCTTGGTACTTCTTGCGGGCGTATCTTCTGCGACACTCTCGGCACACTCTGGTCTTGTCATAAGGCCGGATGAAGGTGTTCTCCTCGGTGAACTCATGCCCCTTGGAGCAGTGAGTGCCCTTGGCTCTCTTGCGTCCCCAGGGATTGGACTTATCTGCTTCTTCCCATACATACTCTGCCATTATCTGTCCTCATCCATGTCGTAAGAATTCTGCTTAATGCGGATGTAGGTTTCCCTTGGCTCTATCTTGGCGTTCTGCCCAGATACCGCGCCCACAAAGGTCAAAGCCTGAACTATCACCGCCATGGCGACTGGCACAAAGAATGCTGCTAGCACAAGCGTTCCGCCGATGTAGTCCCATGTGTTATAAGTCATTACTCCTCCTTCAAACTTGCTCGCAAGTCCAGCTCTCGCTGGAGTAGCGTATCTAATTGTCCTTCGTCATAAGTGTCGCGGGCTACGATGTCATAGACCTGCACTAGCTGGCGCTGTCCACGCCTGCGAACGCGGTCAAGAACCTGCTGGTTAAGAATGTTGCTATCGCTGTGGCTCAGCCACACAACTGTGCGACATGAATCCTGTAAGCCATCCACGCCTTCGGCAATCGCTGGGATTACCGCCACAATGAATCGCTTCGAACCCTTGATGAACTCTTGCTTGGCAACCTCGCGCTGTGCCTGTGTTGCCGTACCGCTCCACTCAAATGCAGAACCATCACCATACTTGGCATTGAGTCGGTCAGTCACAATCTTAGCGTACTTCTGGCTGTCTGTCAAGAGCAACATCTTCTCGTCTGGATTGTCTTCGATAATCTCGACTAGCGCTTGGTACTTGGTTGACACTGCGTCATCCGCAAAGTAAACCTCACCAGTCTCGGTCAGGCTTGGCACTGCCAAGGTCATCTGGCGCAAGCGAATGCGGGCAGCAATCGGAACTTCTGCCACAAGCGGGTTCTCCTGCAACCACACAACCAAGTCACGCTGGAACTTCTCGTAAACCTTGCGCTGGCTTGGAACCAAGTCAACATAGCGGGTCTCATTGACAACCTCGATGTTGTAGTCTGGCTCAAGCCGAACATAACATGGCAAGGTGTTGGCAAATGCACCTGGATTCTTCTCGCCTAGAATCTCCACGCTTGAGAACGGGTTGTAAGCGGTGTTTGCCCACTTCTCTACCCACTTCCAGAAGGACTTCGGGACAATCTTGTCATCCGGCCATAGGAATCTGGTCACTGCCCAGAACCCTTCGAATCGATTGCCGAATGGCGTACCGGACATGGACAACTTGAATCCTGCCTTCAAAGTCTTGGCAACCTTGAACCCCTTGCTCGCCCTGTTCTGCATGAAGTGGCACTCATCCACCAGCACAATGTCGGGCACGACCTTCAGCCACTCTTTGGTGCGGAAGTATTCGCGCCCGACAAAGTACCAGCCCTGCTTGCCTTCAGTGATAGACCGCATAGCTTCTCTGCCCTTGGTGCTTGAATCAATCTTGCTGACTACTGCACCGCCATTTGTTTGAGCAAGGATGGTATCCATCCATCCATAGTAAGTTCCCAGTGGGCCAATGATTAAAATAGTCTTTGCGTTTAATCTTATTGCAGTCTCAACTGCCATGAGGGTTTTCCCTACCCCCATAAGCGAGGCATTTAGCGCAGCCCTAGTTGGCTCAGACACCATCTTTTGAATGGCAGCTTCCTGTCTTGCATCTGGTGTCATTTTCTGCTTTCTAGTACTCTGCATTTTCTCCTCCTTTTCTTATGTTGCAAATCCCATGAGTAGGTCTAACATTTTTAAGCGTGTCTGACCCGCCATTTTGTATTGAGATTACATGGTCTATATGTAATCCATTTTCCCATCCGTCTATGCCGACTCTTCTGGGAGCAAGTAAATCTATTTCACTTCCACAAAGGTAGCACAACTTCCCGTATCTGTCAAGAACTTCCGCAGTTGAGTACCTATCGAAAGGCAAGGATTTTTTTCTTGCTCTTCTCAACCGCTCATGCTCAGCATGTTTTTCTGGAAATAAACTTCTCCAGTTTCTTTTCCTTAATGCTTCCTGTTCTTTTCTAGATTCTCTATACACTCTTTGTTGCTCTTTATACTCATCTGTGCGCTTCTTAGCTGCAAAGTATTCAGAGTTCTTTGCCCTCCAACTTTTGTTGTACTCAGATTTGCATGGCCTGCACATTGATTGAGTGCCGAATTCAATAAGTTGTTTCTCTTCCTTGCATCTTGGGCATGTCTTCATAGTACTCCAAATAAAAACCCCCTCTGGTAACTACCTAAATCCGACTAAAGGCAGAAACCAAAGGGGGAAACCTATGGACGCAGATTATTGTCGGATTTATCTGCTACCTCTATTGTACCATGACATTCACAAATACAATCAACTGTGCTGGCAACTGCATAACAGTCGCGGTGCTGTTCCATCTTGCACCAACTAAACATAGTGTACTGCTTTGGTGGTGGTGGTTCGGTTACTCTTCGCTTTGCCAATTAGCCATACCTCCCATTGGTAATGGATATCTCTGTTGCACTTAGTGGCATGGTACTGGTAAAACTTACTGAGCAACCAGCTCACTTGTGCCCTTGTCTGATTTGTGTCTTCAATCGCTCGACCTTCGTTTGTTCTATTGTTCGGCGGTTAGCACACATCTGGCAATCGCAACGGTCGTTTTTATTCCAACCCACTTCGTCTTCTAGTAGCTTGATAATGCGTTCCTCAGCAGCCTTCGCGCCCTCGTCCCATAAAGCTAACCTAGATTGGTACATGGCATTGAACTGAGCTTCGGTCAATGCGATGTCGTATCCATCTATTGTCAGTCGGTAATCAAATTCACCGGTCAATCCAACATAGTGGTCATAAAGCATACGGGAACCTAGCCAAACGCCATGTGTCATATCAACCTGAATTGCTCTTGGTGGCGTGGATTTAGCCATTGTACTCCCCTTTGATTAGCTTGTCAATAATCATCATTGCCGCATCTAATTGTGCATCTGCCACAAACTTTCCTTCTCGAAATGGAACGGTGATAGTAATCGGCAGTCTTGGGTCATAGTTTTCCACAAGCCATTTAGACCACTCGCTGAACTCATCTTCGCTCACTTCTGCTCTCCTTTGATAAGGTTGAGTGCTGCTTTAATGCCCTCTAGGTAAGCCCAGTGCGCTTCTCCCATTGACTCGCTATTTAATCGAGCGGATTCTTGAATGACAAATTGCTCTATTGCTTCGGCTGTGCGTTCACGCTCCCAAGTCACCGCACTTTCTAAGACTAAATCAAGCGTGTGCTTTA
>JACCDH011369694.1_pt1 | contig 11917 bp, 10 predicted proteins | sample 7442481 | NCBI WGS metagenome assembly JACCDH01 (sample SAMN15323433, study PRJNA562643) | freshwater metagenome | isolation source: river surface water | place: USA:Blue River Watershed | collected 2017-08-15 | reverse complement strand
TAATTACGGAAAAAGGTAAAGGTCATGCGCCTGCAATTCAAGATGAAGCTGAGAAGTTTCACGCTGTTGGTGTAGTTGATCCTGAGACTGGATTGCCACTAGTAAAGGGTGGAAAAAGTTGGACCAGCGTATTTTCAGAGGAAATAGTAAAAATAGGCGCAGAGCGAAAAGATGTAGTGGCACTAACAGCAGCCATGATGGGACCAACCGGATTAGATAAGTTCCAGAAAAATTTTCCAGATCGCACCTTTGATGTTGGAATTGCAGAGCAGCATGCCACAACCGCTGCTGCCGGTATGGCTTATGCCGGATTACATCCAGTATTTGCGGTCTATTCAACTTTTCTAAATAGAGCCTTTGATCAACTATTACTTGATGTAGCTTTGCATAAAGCTGGAGTTACATTTGTATTAGATAGAGCTGGAATTACCGGCGATGATGGACCTTCACATAATGGAATTTGGGATTTAGCACTTACCGGAATTGTTCCCACACTTCATGTTGCAGCTCCACGCGATGGTCAGCAACTTAAAGAAACCTTGCGGGAGGCTTTAGATATTTCAGATGCGCCATCGTTAATCAGATTTCCTAAAGGGGTAGTAAATCCCGATATTCCAGCCTTTGAACGCAGAGATGGCGTTGATGTTTTATATCGTGGTGAGAGTGCTGATATTTTATTGATAAGTATTGGCGCCTTTGCCGCAATTGCAGTTGAAGCGGCTGGACAAGCTTATCGCGAGGGCGTTGGTGTGACAGTAATTGATCCAAGATGGGTTAAGCCATTGCCAAAATCATTGGTAACTATGGCGCAGCGATACAAGAGTGTTGTTGTGTTAGAAGATGGAATCAAGCATGGTGGTATTGCCAGCACAGTTTCAGAGTTGTTTAGAGATTCTCAATTAAACGTTCCAGTTCATTCAATTGGTGTGCCATTAACATTTCTTGAGCATGCAAAGCGAAGTGAAATACTTGAAGATCTTGGAATTACAGTTCAGAATATAACCAGATCTCTAGTTGCATGGAGTAGTAGTGACTTCGGTTTGGATATTAAGGAAGAGATGCCACGCCCTTTGGATGAAAGCGAGCGCCGCAAACCGCTTCGCTAATTCCTTCTCGGTCTAAGTAAGGAAGAATTCCACCCAGGTGCATTGGCCATCCTGAGCCAAGCAACATACAGATATCAATCTCTTGAGGTGTAGCGACTACACCTTCATCTAGCATCATTTTTGCCTCAGTTGCAATGGCCTCTAAAGCTCTACGTCTTACTTGATCTGAAGTTGATGCCTTACTACCTTTTTCAAGTAATGAAATTGCAGCAGGATTTACGGCATTAACTCCATTTGCATCTTTAATGTAAAAGGTTTTGACTCCCTCTTTAACAAATCGCTGCATGGTTGGTGAAATCTTGTACCTAGGGCCTAAATTCTTATTTAGAGTTTCAGCAACATGTAGTGCTACTGCTGGGCCAACTAGGCCTAAGAGTTCAAGAGATGACATTGGAAATCCAAGTGGCGTCATTGCAGCATCTGCAACCTCATATGGAGTTCCCTCATCTATTGCATCTGTAACCTCACCCATAAATCTTGTTAATAAGCGGTTAACAACGAAGGCTGGTGCATCTTTAACAATTACCATCGTCTTCTTTAACTCTTTACCAATATTGATGGCTGTTGCCACGGTGGCATCATCGGTTTTCGTAGTTCTAGCCACCTCCAATAGCGGCATTACTGCTACCGGATTAAAGAAGTGAAATCCAATAACGCGCTCTGGATTTTTTAAACCCTCACTCATAGCTTCAACTGAAAGCGAAGAGGTATTGGTAGCCAAAATACACTCAGGAGTAATAATGGCCTCTAAATCCTTAAATAATTTCTGCTTTAAAGATAACTCTTCAAATATTGCTTCAATTATAAAATCAGCATTTGCAAAGACTTTCTGATCGGTAGAGCCTGAAATATTTCCCAATAGCCGAGTGGCAGATTCAGGGGATAATCTCTTTTTTTCTACCAGCTTTGCAATCTCATTCTTAATCCAAGCAAGCCCTTTGTCTACTCGCTCTTGATCTAGATCAGTAATAACTACTGGAACCTTTAAATTTCGAAGAAGTAGTAGAGCTAATTGGGATGCCATTAATCCTGCACCAACCACGCCAACTTTAGTAACTTTTCGAGCAAGAGCAGGCTTAGGTGCACCCTCAACTTTTTTGCGCTTTTTTTGAATCAAGTTAAATGAATAAAGTGAGGCTCGAAGGGGATCACTCATAACTAAATCGGCGAGCACCTTAGTCTCAGATGCAAATCCATCACGAACAGAGTTTTTTTGTGAGGCTTTAATCAATTCAAGTGCAGCAAGGGGAGAGGTGATTTCGGCACCATTGTATTTTTTTGCCACTGCAGCTTTTCCAGTTGCGATGGCTTTTTCATATGCGGCAGTGTCATTACTAAAGTCTTTTCTTTCAATTTTCTTTTTGCCACTTACGATATCAGCTGCAAACTTAACTGATTTTTCAAGGAAATCAGCTGGTTCATAGACCGCATCTACAACTCCAAGTGAAAGAGCATCTTTAGATTTCATCATAGTGTTGTTATTTAGGGCATTTGAAATAATCACTTGAACTGCATTTTCTGGTCCAATAAGTTTTGGAAGTAGGGTTGCTCCTCCCCATCCTGGTACTAAACCTAAAAAGCACTCAGGTAATGCAGTGAAGGCTGTCGATGCCAATGTTCGATAGTGGCAGTTAAGTCCAACTTCAAGACCACCACCTAGTGCTAGGCCATTAATAAATGCAAATGTAGGTTTTTTACTTTCGTGAAGTTTCAGAAACACTTCATGGCCTAGGTCACCAATTGCAATTGCTTGGGACTTATCTTTTAAGAACCCCATGGCAGAAAGATCGGCGCCAGCTGCAAAAATAAATGGCTTACCGGTAACTGCAATTGCCACTGCTTGAGATTTTGTTGCCTCATCAATTGCATTTGAAAGGGATTGCAATGAAGCTGCGCCAAAGGTATTTGGACGCGTGTGATCTGCTCCGTTGTCTAATGTGATCAGCGCTAATTCGCCATTATGACCAAAGGGTGCAAGGGAGACCATACGTAAGATCGCATTGGTTACAACCTCATCTGGGGCACCAACCATTGTTGTTGCTTCACTCATTATTTACCACCTGTGTAATTAGGGTTTTCCCAAATAATTGTTCCACCCATTCCAAGGCCAATACACATCGTGGTTATGCCGTAACGAACCTCTGGATGATCTTTAAATCCATTTGCCAGATTAAGAATTAATCTAACTCCTGATGATGCTAACGGATGGCCAACTGCAATTGCGCCACCGTAAATATTTACTCGCTTATCATCATCTGCAATGCCAAAGTGATCTAGAAATGATAAAACTTGAATTGCAAAAGCTTCGTTTACCTCAAATAAACCAATATCTGTAATATCAAGGCCAGCTTTTTTCAAAGCTTTAATTGTGCTTGGTACTGGACCATAACCCATAATCTCAGGCTCTACTCCTGCAAATGCAAATGAAACCATTTTTGCTTTAATTGGGAGATTTAATTCTTTAGCCTTACTTTCTGATGCCAAGATTGCAGCAGTTGCCCCATCATTTAAGCCAGCAGCATTTCCAGCGGTTACGCGACCAGCAGGTCTAAATGGCGTTTTAAGTGCACCTAAAGCTTCTAGAGTTGTCTGTGGTCTTGGTGGCTCATCTACTGTTGCCACACCCCAACCAAGTTCAGTAGTTCTAGTTGCAACTGGAATTAAATCTGGTTGAATCTTATTTGCACTATATGCTGCAGCGGTTTTTTGTTGTGATGCCAGAGCATATTTATCAGCTCGTTCCTTAGTTAAATGTGGAAATTTATCGTGTAATCGTTCAGCAGTTGCACCCATTTGTAATGCATCTGTATCTACAATTTTTTCAGCCAAATATCTTGGATTTGGATCAATACCATCACCCATTGGGTGATTTCCCATATGTTCAACACCACCAGCAATTGCTAAATCGTAGGCACCCATATTTATGCTACCTGCAATAGTTGTTACTGCAGTTAACGCCCCAGCACACCATCGATCAATTGAGTAGCCAGGAACAGTATTTGGAATGCCAGATAAAATTGAAACGGATCTGCCAATGTTCATTCCTTGATCTCCAGTTTGGGTGGCAGCAGCTATAGCAACATCATCAATTTGATCTAATGGAATGTTTGGATTTCGCTCTAATAAGCCGCGAATACAGCGCACCATAATGTCATCTGCTCTTGTTTGAGCATATAAAGAACCCGCTTTTCCAAATGGCGTTCTAACAGCATCGACTAATACAACATTGGTTTTTGCAGTTGCACTATTACCCATAATGGTCCCCTTGCTCATTAACACCTATATGGGGGTAGGTTACTCGCCAGTAGGGAAATTGGGTAGTGGGCCCCACCCTAGTGAATCAGGTCGATAAAAAAAGCCAAGTAAATTGATTTAACCCTCAGCACTCTTCTTGGCAATCAAAAATATGGGTAAATCTTTTACTCGATCTCCTTGGTACTTGCTTCAGGTACTTCACCATCATCTGAATCTGCAACTACCAATGGCTCAGTCTGGTCAATGGCAATCTCCAGTGGAGCTACTACCTGTTCTATTTGCCATTTTCTAGCACCGAACTTAATCAATTCATTTTCGATGAACACTTGATAATCACTCTTACTTTTTGGTGGCTCTTGCCAACAGATTCTTCTAATGAACTCAGGAGTAATTATGTTTTCAATTGGAATTTTAAGTTGTGTTGAAAGTTCTGCAAGTAATGCTCTTGCATGAGTTAGGCGGGCATAACCTAGGGGATTTTTATCTTTCCAAACTCGAATTGGTGGCAGGCTATTTGATGCAACTTTGTACTCTGGCTGATCGCCTACGGGTGTTGATAGCGAATTAGTCAAAGTTTTAAGCCAGCGTCCAAAGGGTGGTGCATCTAATTTAGTTCGCCAACCAATTATTTTTGCAACCTCTTCAAGATTATCGGGGCGAGCAAGTGCAAGCTCGATTATGGCTTCATCACCTAGCACTCTTCCTGGAGCAATATCTAATTCTGCAGCTAATTCATTTCTGGATAGCCATAAATCTCGAACCAGTGTCAGGGTCAAACGATCTCTAACTTTATGCATACCCGAAGTTCTGCGCCATCGATCTGTCTTTGGCTCATCTGAAAATTGATAGTTATTAAAACTATCTAGAATTGAAGAAAAGTCCTGTTTAGCCCAGGCTAGTTTATTTTGCTCCATTAACAATTTTTCAACCTTGTCTTTAATATCCAAAAGAATATCTACATCAAGGGCCGCGTAAGTTAGCCACTCTGGCTTTAATGGTCTAATTGACCAATCAACAGCAGAGTGCTCTTTTGCCAATTGAATTTCCAATAAACTTTCGGCAAGTGGACCTAGACCTACGCGATCGCAACCTGCAATTCTTGCTCCTAATTCAGTATCAAATAGCAGAGTTGGTTTTAATCCGACCCCGATTAAACAAGGTAAATCCTGGGTGCTTGCATGTATTACCCATTGAAATTGCGAGAACTTACTATTGAATTCTTGCCATAATTTTGAATTTGCCAATGGAATTGGATCTATTAGATGTAATCCGCCACCTCTGCGAAAGATTTGAATTAAGTATGCTCGCTGACTGTATTTATAGCCGGATGCTCGCTCGGCATCTATTGCAATATCGCCATTACCTTTTGCTAACTCTAAGATAGTTTTTTCAAATCCCGTTTCAGATTCAACAAGTTGTGGCATCCCATTTCTGGGAGTAAGTAGTGGAGTTACCATTAAATACTAAATTTTACGAGAAATTGAGGCCACACCTTCAGGAATTGGTTCTAAGCCAGCTGTCATTCCTAATAGTTCCAACCATGCGTTTACATTATTAATTAGCTGGGATTCATTTGTTGGTGTCCAAGATGCCCTTATCTCTATCTCGGAATCTTCATCTTTATCTTCAAGATCTCCAAAAGATGCACTAGCAACTCTAGTTACAGTTCCACTTGCAGCTATGAAATCACAACTATATTTCTTTAATGATTCCATTAGCCAAGCCCAACCAATTTCCGGAAGCAATGGATCTGATGCCATCTCTAAATCAATTGCAGCTCTGGTAAATGTTACAAATCGCCATTGACCAGACCATCCTTCTTGACCGTCTGGATCGTGAAGTAAAACCAATCTTCCAGTTGCGGCATCTTCTAGAACATCTGCGGTTAACGCCAATGCATGTGGCGCAAGTTTTTGTGGCGCAGGAACAATTTCTAAAAGTATTTCACCTCTTGGCTTAAGCGCCAAAATTGGTGCAACTAATTGTTCAAAATTTGGCTTCACTACCTAAGCATAATTTGCTTAATTAACAAGTAAGAGAAGGCGCGAGGGTGGCAAGTTAATTAATCCATTTTCCCTAGTATTATTACCCAAATGGCCACGCTATTAGCACTCTTATCTTCTGTACTCTGGGGTGCTGCAGATTTTTACGGCGGAAAATTATCTAAGAGATACCAAGCATTAGCAGTTACGGCAGTTTCACAAGCTTTCGGACTATTAACAGGAATTTCTATAATTCTTATTGGCTCCTCGTGGCTGAAACCAGAGCTAAGTTGGGATAACTTCTTTTTATCAGGTGTACTTGCTGGGCTATTTGGTTTTGTCGGTCTGATTGCTTTTTATTCTGGATTAGCAACAGGTCGTATGGGTGTAGTTTCGCCAATTGCGGCTTTGAGTGTATTAATTCCGTTAACTATCGCATTTATAACTGGCGAGAAACCTAACTCAACTCAAATTGTTGGTATGAGCATTGCATTAGTTGGTGCAGTTTGTGCCAGCGGTCCAGAGGTAAAGGGCGGCGTTGCAATTAAACCGATTGTGCTGGCAGTAGTAGCGGCGATTGGATTTGGATTGGCAGTTACATTTATTGCTAAGGGATCTGAGTCAAGTGCCATCATGACAATGACTACAATGAGATTTACTACCTTCATAATTGCTCTATTTTTGTTTGCGAAATATCGAACTTTTGGAGGGTTTACAAGAAAAGATATTCCATTACTTATCGGAATTGGAGCAGCAGATTTTATTGCTAATTTATTACTTGGGGTAGCAACTACTAAGGGCTTAGTTTCACTCGCAGTTGTGTTGGGTTCATTATTTCCAATCGTTACCGCATTACTTGCATTTAAGTTATTGCATGAAAGATTACACAAAGTTCAATATCTTGGGATAATTTTTGCAATTATTGGAGTTGCAGTAATTTCATTAGGATAGTTTTTGGTAGCACCTAAATTCAAATCCATCTTTAGATTCACTGCTAATTAAGTTAAAACTTTTTATCAACTCATCAACGCTTATTGAATTCTCACCTTTTTTAGTAAGGTTAACAGTGAGATACAAATAATCAATTAATGATTCATTAATCATTTCAAATAGCATTTTTGGTCCAGATTCAACTAATAGATTAATCACTGAATTACGTTTATCTACTTCAAAATTCATACTAACTTCTTCAATTAGTTGACTTGGAGTAAGTTGAAATTGCTTTGCTAGTTGATTTTTTGGTTGCAATCTAACTTTAGAATGCGTCAAGATATACAGGGGTACTGGAGTTCTTTTGTATGGCTCTCGTCTAGCAGTATTACCGCCAATTACTATCAGGTCAGATTTTTCCCTTAACTGGTGAAATCGCCGGCGGTCTTCATCATTGGATAACCCAATTGACGAGCCATTGGCTGTCGTTGACCCATCTACTCCGACAATTAAGTTGGCGCTGACTATTACTTGCCTCATGGGTGAAGGCTACTTGAGTGTCAGTGGGTAGGGATAACCTTTAATCATGATAATAAATTGTGATAGTTGCATAATGCGCAATATTGCTTGCAATGATTGCGTTGTTTCCGTACTACTTAATATAAAGCCACTTCCTGGCAAGAATGCAGAATTTTCTGATCAAGATGAGGTGGCAATTAATCACCTAGCTACTGCTGGTTTAGTCCCACCCCTGCGGTACAGGCGGCGAGGAGCAGGTGGTCAAAAACTGCAGAATTTGGGATAAATTCAAATAATTTGCGAAAATTTTAGTTAATTCTCAGCACATTACGCATGGGTTGGGTTGAGTTCCTTGGGAGCAACTGGTTAGCCTTTACAAATGAGAATTCAACTTCGAGCATTTTCGGCTTTGTTTATTGCCGCAGGAGTTTTATTTCCAATTCCAGCAAGTGCTGCGCCATCTCTTATTGAAGTTCAAGCACGGGTTAGAGATCTTGAAGAGCAGGCAACTACAGCAGCTGAAGGTGCGCAGGAGGCCAAAGTTCAATTGGCCAAATTAACTAAAACTTTAGGGGCCGTTCAACAAAAAGCAAGCCAGCAGGGTGAATCAATTAAGCAAATGAATAAAGTAATTGGGGCTATAGCGGCCGAGCAATATAAAGCTGGCCCGCTAAGCCAATCTTTAGAACTTTTATTTTCATCTGATCCCCAACTTTATTTATCATCTGCCGGATCACTGGAGGCAATTACCCGAAAGAAGAGTGAAGATTTAAAGAAATTTTCAGTTGCCACACAAAGGTTAAACGCAACCACTTTCACTGTTAGTGACAAGTTAGCATTAGTAAAAGCAGCCGAAGCTAAGTTCAAAAGACAATTAGCAATTGCAAACTCTAAATTAGCTGAAGCCGAAAAATTGCTAGCTAAACTCACAGCTGCCGAGCGGGAGCGATTGGCAAGATTAAATGCTGATCAAGAAGATGCTGATCAGAGAAATTCACTTGCTGAAGGTGGCAAATATGCCGGCGTATCAGGTAGAGCAGGTACAGCAATAAAGTACGCATTAGCCCAAATTGGCGATAAGTATGTGTTTGGTGCCTCTGGCTTAACTTATTGGGATTGCTCTGGATTGACTATGCGAGCCTTTAAGGCAGCTGGGGTTTCGCTACCCCATTCATCTAGAGCACAGTACCGGTATGGAAAAGCAATTCCAAAGAATCAATTACAACCTGGTGATCTAGTATTTTTCGGAAAACCTATTTCACATGTGGCAATTTACTTAGGTCCAGATCGAATGCTGCACGCACCTCGCTCTGGTAGCAGAGTAAAGATTGCAAACATGAACATGGGTAAAAAACCGTATATCGGAGCACGCCGTTTATAACCAGGAAAAAGTTCTTTTAGTAACAAATGATTTAGGTCCAAGGGCTGGTGGCATTGAAACATTTGTTTTGGGATTGATAGAGGGATTACCGAAAAACTCCCTAATAGTTTATACCTCTACTCAACCTGGCTATAAAGAGTTTGATCAGCAATTAATGGACAAATTTGGAGTTGTCGTAATTAGAGATCGAGCAAAGGTGCTTCTTCCAACACCTCGAATAAATAGACGAGCAGCATCAATTTTAAGGGAGTACAAAATAACTCGTGTTTGGTTTGGGGCTGCAGCCCCACTGGCGCTTATGGCTAGCAAATTAAGATCAGCCGGTGCCAAGCATATCGTTGCATTAACTCACGGTCATGAACTTTGGTGGGCAAAAATTTTTGTACTTAGAAGTTTAATGAAGAAAATAGTAAAAGATGTTGATTATTTAGGTTATTTAGGCAACTACACCCGAAGTGTATTGGTTAATACTGGAGATCAGAATAAATTTGTTCAGATCGCACCAGGTATTGATACCACTTACTTTTCACCACGTGCAAAGAATAAAGAGTTGATTCTTAAACATAGATTAGATCAACGCAGAGTAATAGTTTGCGTTGGACGACTAGTACATCGAAAAGGTCAAGATCAATTAATCGAAGCAATGCCGGAAGTACTAAGAAAGTTTCCCGATGCAGTTATATTGTTTGTAGGAGATGGTCCCATCAAATCTATGCTTAAGAACTCAGCTCGGCAATTGGGTGTTAGTAACCATATAGCTTTTGCTGGCAAAGTTTCACATACTGAATTAGCCGATTACATATGCCTTGGTGAAATATTTGCAATGCCTGTTAGGTCAAGATTTTTTGGCTTAGAGGTAGAAGGCCTGGGAATAGTTTATTTAGAGGCAAGTGCGTGTGGATTACCAGTTATAGCCGGTAATTCAGGTGGTGCACCTGATGCAGTTCTTCCTGAAGTCACTGGATTAGTAATTGATGGCACAAGTACTAGCCAAATTGCAGATGCAATCTGCAAATTACTTAAGGATCCAATTGGTGCAAAACAAATGGGTCAGGCTGGTCGAGGATGGGTTATTAAGAACTGGAAAAATTCTCACTGGTCAAATAAATTTAATGAGTTACTGTTCAGGAATTAAATTTTCAGATATGGCAATACTGACAGCTTGAGCTCTATTTGCTGCATCCAGTTTTTTATAAATAGAGGCAAGGTGAGACTTGATTGTTGCCTCAGTTAAAAAAAGCACACTTCCGATTGCTGCAGCTGTCGCACCTGATGGTAGAAGTGAGAGTACCTGTAGCTCACGTTGGGTTAATTGAAAATCCTTTTTCTTAACTTCTTTTCTAATATCACCTACTTTAAGAAAACTTGAGTCATGCTCCATTATTGATTTGAGAACCTCTACCAAAGCCTCTATCGGAGCCCCCTTAGTTACATATGCACTGGCTCCTACACTCTTAGCAGCCTCTAGAGTTTGTATATCATCGTGCATAGTTAAAACAACAAACTTACAACCTGTATTTTTTGTAGTAGATATTTTTATCAAATCAATTCCACTACCAGCTCCTAGATTTATATCAACGACACATATTTGTGGTTTAGTTGAATTAATTACGGCTAACCCTTCAGCAGCAGATGCTGCTTCACCCACAACTTCAAAGCCATTCATCGAAAGTGTGGTTGCAAGTCCACTTCGAATTAGTGGATGATCATCAACAAGAACTATTCTCACTGCTTCAATAAGATCTCAATTTTTGTGCCTGAAAATTCTGAAGAGAGCAACACTTCTGCACCTATTAGTTGTAATCTTTCTTTAACTCCAACTATTCCGTAAGAATTATCTTTGGTTTCTAAACCACCAATGCCATTATCTTTTACAATTATTTTTTCATCAGATAGATCAAATTGTATTAGGTCACACTTTGAATGCCGCTTGGCATTAATAAGTAATTCTCGCATGGCCCTAATCACCTCAAATTTATGTGAAGAATCTAGAATAACTTCTCCAGTTATCTCCACATTAATTGATGAGTTAAATAAAATTGTTTCAGCTTGTTCAGTAATTATCTGAGCAAAACTTTTGCTATTTTCATGACGCAGATCAAAAATCTCATCCCTGACTTGATTAATTAATCCACTTAGAGAAAAGCGAATATCTCGGATTACTCTCCGATTTTTATTATCTAACGAAGGATCGCCTACAACCTGATCTAACTGATATCCAACTGCGGCTAACTCTTGTGCCAATCCATCATGAAGCTCTCGGGCCAGCCGAGATCGTTCGGAATTAGGCGAAGAGTTCATCAATCTCGCGAGCAAATTGCTGCGAAACTACATGTCGTTTTACTGAAAACTTTGCTGTTAACTGTCCACCAGCAATTGTGAAGTCCACTGGAAGGATCGTAAATTTCCTAATTGACTCAGCCCGGCTGACTGCTTTATTTGTCTCATCAACTGCAGTTTGTATCACAGCGATAAGAGTTGGGTCCTTAGTTAGTTCTGCAATTGTTGCATTTTCTTTCTTATTAGCTACTGCCCAAGGTTTAATTGAATCAGGATCTAGCGTAATCAGTGCTGCGATAAATGGCTTATTGTCACCAACAACCATGCACTGGCTAATTAATGGATGAGAGCGAAGACGATCTTCTAGAACAGCTGGAGCAACATTCTTACCGCCTGCAGTAACGATCAACTCTTTCTTTCGGCCAGTAATTGATAAGTAGCCTTCATCATCTAATTGACCAAGG
>JACCDH010356039.1_pt1 | contig 11917 bp, 14 predicted proteins | sample 7442481 | NCBI WGS metagenome assembly JACCDH01 (sample SAMN15323433, study PRJNA562643) | freshwater metagenome | isolation source: river surface water | place: USA:Blue River Watershed | collected 2017-08-15 | reverse complement strand
TTTGCCGTTGACGTTGCCGCCGTAAACGGCGGTGGCCCTCTTGATCGCATCCCCACCGGACGGTCCGACCACGTCGGCATACCCGCCAGACATGTCAGTGATGAAGCCGATCTTGATAGTGTCATTCGATACCTGCGCTGCGGCAGGCAGGGCTGCAGTGGCCAGTGCGGAGGCGACGGCCAGGGACAGGGCTTGCTTCTTCAATGGGGTCTCCCTTGATTTTTATCTGTTATCAGATCCTGCGGCCGGCCGCGCCGGCCAACCTTGGAGCGCAGGAATGTTAGCACGCGGCACATGGACGCACAGGGATGCATGCGGACATCCGCGGTCCCCCCAGATGCCGACGGACGTCCAAGGACGCGCACCCGGCTGACATCATGGTCTTCGATTGCCGAGACACAGCTTGCCAGCTGGCTTTGTCTGCGCTTGGGCATGGCTCAAGGGTCCCACCGAAATCTGCCAACGGTGCGCGTAATTTTTTCAGCGAACTGCGCGTGACCGCCCGGATGCCGAGCGCCGGGCACAACGGATGGGCAGCGGCGCGCGTGGCACGGCACTTGCCTGATGCAGTCCGAGGCAGCGCGGCATTGTCCATGATTAAACTACCGCAGGAGGCAACGATGGATCCGGAAATCCAGACCAGCAGTACTGATGCAGGTACGCGTAGACATGAATATCAGTCGGGTACGCAGGCCGGCATGCAGGCCGGTGCCGGCAAGGCCATGCGCATGCGCGAGGACCTAGCCGCGCTCAAAAGTGACCTGGATGCCCTGATGTCGCATGCATCGACGCTAAACGAGAACGAGTTGCGGGAAGCGCGTGACCGCATCCTCGCACGCTTCTCGTCCATGCGCTTCGCTGCGCGCGGTATTGCCGAGCAGGCTAGTCGGCAGTTCAGTCAGGGACGCGACATCTCCGCCGACTATGTGCGCGACAAGCCACTGCAGTCAGTCGCGATCGCTGCTGGCGTCGGGCTGCTGCTCGGCACACTGATGCGGCGCGACTGAGCTGCGATCGAGGATCCGGCCATGATGGAAGTCCTGAAAAAATCGCGGCAGCTGGCGCTGATGGCGCTGGACCGTGCCGGTGATTATCTGGCGCTGTTGCGCATTGAAATGAAGCTGCAGGGCCGCGAGATCGGCGTGCAGGTCGCCGGCTATGCAGCCGCTGCGCTGATGGCACTGTTCGCCCTGCAGTTCCTTGGTATCGCCATCATCATCAGCTTCTGGGACAGTGACTGGCGCGCGCTGGCCGCATGGGCCGTGGTCGCGCTGTATGCCGGCGGTGCCGGTGCCGGCATTGCGCTGGCGCGCCGGCATGCCGGCCGGGAAGCACCACTGGGCACGCTTCGCGAGGAGATGAGGCGCGACATTGCGCTGGTGAGGGAGAACCTATGAAAACAACTCGGCGCCATGGTCCGTTCCTGATGAAGGAGATGCGATGAGTGTGTCACTGGAGGATCAGCGCCGGGCGCTGCTGGAACAAATTGAGGCCAGCCGCGCGGTCTATCGCCGTATGCTGTCCGGCGAATCCGCGCCTGTCAGCTTACGCCATACGGGTTCGCCGCGCTTCTTAAGCAGCGCTCGTCCAGCCTCTTCCGGCACCGGCATGTTTGTCGGGGTGCGCTGGTCAGAAAGTCGCAGCAAGGCCGTGCAATGGGTGATGGCCCATCCGTTGTGGGTAGCAAGCGGGGTGGCACTGTTGGTCTGGGTACTGCCGCACATAAAGAGCGCGCGCCGGCAGAAGAAGCAGCGTGCCGAGCGGCGCATCGTGCGCGAGCAGGAGGCACTGCTGCGCAGCCCAGGCATGGGCCGTGCGCTGCTGACCGCAGCCCTGCTGCTGATGCGCGACCCGGGCCGGATGCAAGCTGCCGGCCGGCTGGCGCGCATGGGCTGGCAATGGCTGCAGCGACGCCGCGATCATCGCTGGCCATCTGCATCGCCACCCGCCGCTAAGTGAGGAGTGGGTGCGCGCGCCGCAACCCGGTACAGCCCAGACGTTCGGCCAGCTATCGCCTCCACAGCTGAAGTGATGAAGTCGTATGGAAGTTCAGGCGACGACATGACCACCATGATTACGAATACGTGTAGAAGACCAGCCGTACTAGGGACGAATCGAAGTACAGCGCCTGCCAAGGGATCACGACATTGGCCTTGCTGTTCTGGGGCGCGACCACCACGAAGCGCAGCTGCCGGCTGCGCACGTCTACCAGCACCGAGCGCACACGCCCCATCGCCTGTCCAGTGGCGGTGACGACCGGACAGGCGCGCAGCAATTCTGTCGCCGACGACTGGCCGGCGCTCATGCAGGCAAAGCGCCGGCGGCTGCGGTTACCGCCAGCGAGACTGGCATCGGATGTCTTCAGCATGGCGCGCTCTCAACGCGATTGAAGGTGTGCCTTGTCAGACTGTCGTGGTGCGGACAGAGTTCATCGTTACGCATCGGGCCGGCTTGCGCCAGTCTGGCCTGTTCAACCGCGCCCAAGTTCAGATCGCTGCGTTCCGCCCTCTTCCGCGCCCGATTCGCCCCAGGTCGTGCGACGCGCACCCATCGCGCCAAGCGCGCCGCCAACGAGGCTCAGTAAAAGCGACAAGGTGACCGCGCCAAACACAGTCCAGGCGGCGGTACTGGCACCACGGATGGCGCGATCAGCTGCGGCACGCCCGGCCGGCGACGCCTGCTCCGGTGAGCCCGACAGGATGAGCGCCTGGTCGACCATGGTTGAGGCACGATCACGCTGTACGCCCATGCTGCTGCTCATGTAATCAATGGCCTGGTCGCGCCGGCCGGCAGCAATATGGCCTTGCAATGTGCGCATCGAATCGGGGCTGATGTTGGTTCCCAGCTGGCGATTGAGCATGGAGGTCACGCCGGCAGCGCCGCCACCCGCGCCCTGCGCCACCGAGCTGGCACTCTGGGTGAGGCTGGAGAACAGGCCAGATAGCAGCGAGCCGCCGGCCGAGGTAGCGAGCACTACGAACAGCAAGGTCGTTACCGCCCATGACACGGCGCCGTGCAGCAGGCCATCGGTCTTGCGCTTGAGGCCGGACATGCGTCCGGCGACATAGGCACCGATCAGTGCCGAGATCAGCATCGAGATACCGGCCCAGACCAATGCGCCGGTGCCTGGCACCTCGCCGGCCTGCACGCTGGTCAGCGACAGGCCGCTGGCAAGGCCGAGCAGGGTCAGCAACAGTTGCACGGAGATGCCGACGGCAACACCGGCCAGCACCGCGCCCCAGCGTATTGATGAGAACAGGGGCCGGCGCATGATGTTTTCCTGCGTGATCAGGGTACCCCCCGAGTAATCGGCGCCTGTGTCGAGATGAATCGTGGCCATCGGCAATTCTCCTTGCTGGTTTGGGTCAGACGCTTTGAGTGGGCATAGCGTGAAAGCTCCCGCCGCTTTGGTGCGGATCAAGTACGAAATGCTCTCATCGGGACTACAGCGGCGAGAGCACGCCGTTGGTGATCGTGACCCGATCGCCCTGCTTGACTGCTGGCGCTGCTTCCTGCGCGAATGATTGCGTGCTGCCGTCGTCCATACGGATGGTGACCTTGTAGATCTGGTCATCGGCACGACGACGACGCTCGATCTCATGCCCGGCGTAGGCGCCGCCCGCCGCGCCAGCTGCGGTCGCCACGGTGCGCCCGGTACCGCCACCGACCTGATTGCCGATGATGCCGCCGACGGCAGCACCCGCCAGCGTACCGAGCCCAATACCCTGTTTGCGCGGAACGACCTCCACCGACTGTATGGCACCCGTGCCATTGACATTGCTGGCGATTGGCCGCGCCTGTTCGGTCGTGCCGCCAAGACTGCCGAAATTCTCGCACCCGGTGATACCCAGCATCATGGCCATCATCGCTGCCAGTGTCAGTGAGGACGCGGACCTGCGTGCAAGATGCCTGCCGCGGGTCTGCATGTGCTCGCTGGTCATGACCTTGCCGAGCCTAATCATGGTGGAATAGATGCTTGTGAGGCGGCTCCTTGTGTACCCCCTTGTGTACCCATTTGTCGTGTCCATGCTTTTCACGGTCATGCTGTTCTCCTGCAAAGTCCCGCTCAGGGGAATCGGTTCCAATGTTTCCTGTCGACGCGAAGTAACCAATGCCAGCCACTGCTGTGCAACATCGCCTGTTCAGGCTGCCACTTCGGGCAGTAGCAGCAAACATGCCACGCAGGAGAACCCATGGAACCAGCGCAGCAGGCGATGTCATCACGGGTGTGACGGTGAATGGTGGTGCCAGCGATCTGGGTGCAATGCTGGGCTGCAAAGCGGACGCTACCCTACTGCTTATACGTATGATCGAAGCCGACCACACTGCTGCTGCACTGCTGAAGCCGAGCGGCATCGCCTGCCGTTCCATCCCATGCCCTGCAGAGGATGTCTGCAGAGCATTTATCCGCAGCTGCATCATGCCAGCCTCGACTTGGTGCCAGCATCGGCCGTGCTAGCTGCTGTGCAGGATTTACTCACGAGTGCGCAAGAATTACCGATCTTTTCGGATGGCTGAGGGCGCATCCCTCGTAATCAGGCTGAGATTGCCGTCCGGCTCCAGATACGCCGCTTTGACCTGCGCCAGATGCTGCACACCGCTCTGGCGAAGCATGCTCCACAGCTCCTCCTCGGTGATCAGCTCGCGGCGCATATTCTTTGATAATAGCCGGCCGTTGAGGACCAATAGCAGCGACGAAGGTTCGGCGAAGTGACGAAACAGCCGGAAACGGAAGGCTAGCCAGTCCAGCAGCAAGTCCCATCCAATCAGGGTGGCGATCAGCACCAGCCCATCGGTGACGGACGTGTACTCGCCTGCCATCGCGTTTTGCGAGGCATCGGCCACCAGCACGATGATCAGCATATCGGCGAGGCCGATTGCACCAACATCTCGCCGTATCAGGAAACGAAAGATGATGAACAGGAACCAGTAGACCGCCGAGCCACGCAAGACGATTTCGAAAAAAGGCATCGACAGGCCGAACAGCTCGGCCAGGTCGATACCCTCGATCCAGCTCATCTGCAGCGTCTCATTGCCAGTAAGGCTGCTGGTTGTAGTAAGCGTAGACCTGCGATGCCCAGGATGGATCGGCCATGGACGGCCAATGATCCTTGTCGAAGCCGGGTGCACTCTGCAGCCTGTCCTTCGGTATGTCGAGCACGAAGCATTTGCGATCGGCATCCAGGGTCAGCGCACCCCAAGGTATGGCAAACAGCTTGTCGCCCATGCCGAGCATGCCGCCGAAGGAAAGCACTGCATAGGCCACCTTGCCGCTGTGAACGTCGAGCATGATGTCTTCGATGCTGCCGAGCTTCTCGCCCTGATTGTTGATCACGTCGTCGCCTTGCAGTGTCTCGGCAGCCATCACGTCCGGTCCCGGCCCGCTATGGTCATCAGGATGGCGCTGCACGATGCGCGTACCCTGCTGCTGTGTCCCCTGCGGGGTATTGGAAGATAAGCTCATGATGATTCCTTTCGCTTAAAAGAAATGACGCAAGCGTGCAACGCAATCACGTTGCCCGCATGCCGCCGTTGGACTGCAAAGTCATGCCTTAATTCAGCAAGCCGCTGCCCGGTGAGCCCGCTGCCATGGATCCGGCAAGCACGTTCTCGATCGCGGATTGGGCACCGAACTTGCCCATCGCCAGCGCACGATCCTGGTTGCCGTATTCCTCCAGCCGGTTGTAGAGTGTCTTCAAGCTAATGCCCAAGAGATCGGCAGCGCGCTTCTTGACGCCGCCGCACAAGTCCAGCGTTGCAAAGATCAGCCGGCGGTCGACATCGGCCAGAGCGGTGCCAACCGGTATGGCCAGCGTCAGTGCCGTAGCCGGGCTTTGCGCCGGGCCTGGTTCGAGCGCATGCGCATCGATGAGCTGATCGGCGAGTATGTAGGCGCGCTGCATGAAATTTCGCAGCTCACGCACATTGCCCGGCCAGTGATAATTGCCGAGCGCCGGCAGCGCACGCGGCGAGAGCAGCTTGTCGGTACCGTGAGCGCGATTGAATTCCTCCAGAAAATACCGGGCGAGAAGCGTCACGTCGTCGCCGCGCTCGCGCAGCGCCGGTATCTTCAGCGGAAAGACATTCAGTCGGTGATAGAGGTCAAGCCGCAAGCGACCGGCAGCGATGGCCGCTTCCGGCTCGCGGTTGGTGGCAGCGATAATCCGCACATCAGTGTGTAATTCCTGATTGCTGCCGATTCGCATGAAACTGCCGGTCTCTAAAACGCGTAACAGCTTGACCTGCAATTCGATCGGCATCTCGACCACCTCGTCAAGGAACAGTGTGCCACCGGAGGCGCGCTCGAAATAGCCCTTGTGCTGGCGATCGGCGCCGGTGAAGCTTCCCTTCTCATGACCGAAAATCTCGCTCTCGATCAATTGCGGCGAAATCGCACCGCAGTTGACCGGCAAGAAGGGCTGGCGCTTGCGCGCACTCTGGGCGTGAATGTTTTGCGCGACCAGCTCCTTGCCGGTACCGCTCTCGCCCAGCAGCAGCACGCTGGCCTCGGTGGGTGCAACGCGCGCAATATGGTCGCGTAGCAGGCGCATGGCCTCCGACTCGCCGAGCAATGCGCCCGGAAGAAAACCTGATGCACGTGCGGCCTCCGCTTTGGCCAATGACGCTGACGAAACGGATGCAGCCAGCGACGGTCGCGAGGACAGCAGCGCCTTCAGATGGCGCAAGTCGGGCGGTCGCTCAAGATAGTCGGTCGCGCCGCTGCGAAATGCAGTCACTGCTGCCGCCACCGTGGGTTGTGCACACAGCAGCACCAGCGACGTGGTCGATACATCCAGCTCGCCCATCAGCTCAAGTCCATTGCCGTCGGTCAGATGATCGGCGGCAATCACCCAGTCATGCGGCTGCAGCGACAGCTGTATGCGCGCTTGGCTCAGGCCTGACACTAACTGGCAGCGATGCCCGTCCGACGCCAGTGCATCTCGCAGGGTCGGCGCCAGCGCATCATCATCAACGACCAATATTTGGGCCATGAGTACGGCCTGTGTGTGCGTGGCCAGACATACGCGGCCGAGCCGGTGTGGCTCGCCCGCGCGCGCTGCGCCGGGGTGGCGGGTGTTGCGAGTGAGTGTGGTCTCAGCGCTGCTGCGACTTGTCCTTGGGCTCGTTGCCGGACCCGGACGGGCTCTCGGATGCACCGCCCGAGGTCGAGCCGGCAGACGACGAACCGCTGGATTCACCGGGCGAGGAGCCGCTGCCCATCGGCGAGCTGGGACCGCCAGATTGCGAGGTACCGCCGCCGCTGGCGCCGGAGGAGCCGCCGGCATCGTCACCTGCGCGCTGGCAAGCGGCCAGCGTCGATGTCATCAATATCGGCAGCGCGAGCAGCGCGATCCATCGTTGACAAGGCTTGTTCTTCATCTGTTTTCCTTTGCTGTGGGTGAATGGCTGGGAGCGGCGACGTCAGCGCGCAGCACCGGATGAACTGCTGCTACCAGTCGAGCTGCCGCCCGTACTACTGCCGCCCATGGGCGCGCCGGAACTGCCCGAGGTGCCGCCTAAAGCGCCGGGTGCGTCTTTGCTGCCCGATGTGCCCGATGTGCCTGATGTACCTGAGGCACCCGGATCACCAGGCAGCGGGGTGCTTGGGCCCGGCGGTGTCGTGCTCTCGCCCGCGCCACCCGTGCCGGAGGTACCCGCAGTACCTGAGCTGCCGCTCTTGTCGCCGCTGCCCGGCGTCGGGCTGGGTGTTGCACTCGGCGATGCGCCCGGCGTGGCGCCCGGTGACGTGGTGCCGCTGCCGGAAGTACCGCCGGCGCCCGGTGCCGGCGAAGAGGGTGCCGCACCCGGCGATTCCGACGGCGGTGGCGTGGTGGCCGGCGCAGACTGACTGGGCGGCTGACTGGCCGAGCCGGTGGTGCCACTGCCCTGCTCGCCGCCACCTCCGCCGCGATTGCAGGCTGCGACACTGATCGTCAGCAGGCCCAGAATTAGCAGGGTCTTTGATGCATGCTGTGCTGGATTCATCACCATTCCTTTCACCTAATGATGGAGTCGTCGCTCCCCGTCTTGACTGGAACATGCTGCATAAGTTTCAACACCCTAGCCTGCTCTATGCGCAGCAGCAAAGACTTTGAACATGCGCAAGCAATCGGATTGCAAGATAAACATAGCGATCACGTACGCTTACGCCGATCATTTACGGAAAAATTCGAGATCAATCGGAAGTCAGTTGCAGCCCACTAGCCGCTCTTCCTTTACAGCTCAAATGCAATCCACATGCAATCCACATGCAATCCACATGCAGTCCAGATGCAGCGCGCTTGATCCAGCACAGTGCGCGTTACGACAGTTGGCACAGATTGTCTGGTTTGATTCGCGCCGCCCTGCCCCTTTGCCGCGATGACGACTGACAGATCGCTGAAGCGCTTTGGGCTGCTGCATGGCAGCTCTACCGCCATGGCCGCGATGTACCGGCAGCTGGAGCGCGTGTCGGCGACCGACGCCACTGTGCTGCTCGAAGGCGAGAGCGGCACCGGCAAGGAGCTGGTGGCGCGCACCCTGCACTTGCAGAGCCGACGCGCGCAACAGCATTTCGTTGCATTAAATTGCGGCGCGATACCTGCGCACCTGATCGAGGCTGCGTTGTTCGGACATGAGAAAGGTAGCTTCACGGGTGCGGTACGCCGTCAGAGCGGCTATTTCGAACATGCATCCGGCGGCACCCTGTTCCTTGATGAGATCACCGAGATGCCATGCGACATGCAGGTCAAGCTGCTGCGCGTGCTGGAGAGCGGAAACTTCCATCGTGTCGGCGGCAGCGAACTGGTCAATGTCGATGTCAGGCTGGTCGCAGCCACCAATCGCTCGCTCCAGGCCGCCGTCAGCGAAGGCAGCTTGCGGGAGGACCTGATGTACCGGCTGGCAGTGTTCCCGATACGGGTGCCGCCGCTGCGCGACCGCGGCACGGACATCGAGAAACTGGCGCAGCACTTCCTCGACGAGCTCAACCATGGGGCCGGTACGCAGAAGATCTTCTCACGACTGGCGCTCGACAGGCTGCGCAGCCATGCATGGCCGGGCAACGTGCGCGAACTGAAGAATCGCGTTCACCGCGCCTACATCCTGTCGGCTGATGTATTGCAGGTCGAGGAAACTGCGCAAGCGATGGCGCGAGCAACCGCTGCCGAAGGACTACTGAGCTTCCCGGTCGGCATGCCACTGGCGGAAGTACAGCGCGAGATCATACTGGCGACACTGCATCATTTCAGCGGCAACAAGAAGCTGGCTGCGGAGACGCTGGGGATCAGCCTCAAGACGCTGTACAACCGGCTGAAGCTTTACTGAGGTAGCGCCAGGCACCTCGCCCCATGTCCCGCCCCATGTCGCCCCATACCGCGAGGCGTCTCGCCATACGTACTGTGTGATCAGCCATTGATGATCTCCCCGCCATTCGGATGCAATACCTGACCGGTCATGAAGCGACAGTCATCACTGGCGAGGAATACATAGCAAGGCGCAATCTCTTCCGGCTGTGCGGCGCGACCGAGCGGCACATGAGTTCCGAACTGCTCGACATGACCGCCCGGCGTGCTGGACGGTATCAGCGGCGTCCATACCGGTCCCGGCGCGACCGCATTGACCAGAATGCCGCGCCCGGCGAGTTGCTGAGACAGCGAGCGCGTGAAACTGACGATCGCGCCCTTGGTGGATGAGTAGTCCAGCAAATGACTGCTACCACGATAGGCGGTGACCGACGTGGTGTTGATGATGCGCGCGCCGGCTTTCAGATGGCGCATCGCGGCCTTGGTCAGGTAGAACATGGAAAACAGGTTGGTGCGAAAAGTCTGCTCGAACTGGCCGGAAGGAATGTCCTCGATGGTGGAGGCCGAGTGCTGCTCGGCCGCATTGTTGACGACGATATCGAGCTTGCCGAAGCGACTGACCGTGTCATTCACCAGCCGCGTACAGAATGCCTCATCACCAATGTCACCGGCCACGGCCAGGCAATCCACACCCTGCTGCTCAATCAGATTGCGCACATGGTTGGCATCCTGCTGCTCTTCAAGATAGGTGATGACGACATTCGCACCTTCCTTGGCAAAGGCAATGGCTGCGGCTGCGCCGATGCCGCTGTCGCCGCCGGTCACCAGCGCCACCTTGTCGATCAATTTACCGGCCGGCTTGTAATCCTTGCCCTCGATGGCCGGGCGCGGCCGCATCTGCGCCTCACTGCCCGGCTGGTGTGCTTGCTGCTGCGGTGGGAAAGCCTGCTCGCTCATCAGCTGCCTCGCGCTCACGTTCGACGAGAGCACAGACAGGCAGCATTCATGCCAAGTCTGTCAGGTGTGGAGGTCAGGCGAGGAAGTCAGGCCGCCTTGGCGAGCACACGCTCGGCAGCGCGCAGCAGCAACTCCGGATCACCGGCGGCCAGCTGTTTTGCATCCGACAAAGTCTGACGGAACGTACGTGCACCTGGCAGACCGGCCATCAGCCCGAGCATGTGGCGGGTGATGGTGTTGAGCCTCGGACCGCCGGCCTCGAGCTGTGCGCGGATATACGGCAGCATGGCAGCAATCACTTGCATTCGGCTACGTGGACCGGCCTGGTCGCCGTAGTAGCGCGCATCGAAATCCGTCATCAGCCAAGGATTATGGTAAGCCTCGCGGCCAATCATCACACCATCCAGATGCCGCAGGTGCTCGTCTATCTCATCCAGTGTCTTGATACCACCATTGATGATGATCTCCAGCGCAGGGAAATCTCGCTTGAGCTGGTAGGCATAGCCATACTTCAGCGGCGGGATCTCGCGGTTCTCCTTGGGCGAGAGCCCCTTGAGGATCGCATTGCGCGCATGGACGATGAAGGTCTTGCAGCCGGCATCGGCAACGCTGCCGACAAAGTCGCGGACGAACTCATAGGATTCGACATCATCGATACCGATCCGGTGCTTGACCGTGACATCAATGCTCACTGCATCGCGCATGGCCTTCACGCAATCGGCCACCAGCTGAGGCTCGGCCATCAGGCAGGCGCCGAACGCCCCACGCTGCACGCGCTCGGAAGGGCAACCACAGTTGAGGTTGATCTCATCATAGCCCCAGCGCTCGCCGATCCTGGCACTCTTCGCCAGATCCTCCGGCTCGCTGCCGCCCAATTGCAGCGCGACCGGATGCTCGGCATCATTGAAGTCAAGATGGCGCGGCTGGTCGCCATGGATGATCGCCCCGGTCGTCACCATCTCGGTGTACAGCCAGGTGTGGCGCGTGATCTGACGATGGAAATAGCGGCAATGCCGATCCGTCCAATCCATCATCGGGGCGACGGACAGGCGGCGAGGCGGGAGTTTGCGCAAGGTGTCTTGAGCGAGCTTCACAGGGATTCTGATGTTTTTCAGTGTGTATTGTAACGAGCCATATCGACCGGCATCACACGCGTACAAGGCAGATCTGACACAGGCCATCAACAAAAAAGCGCCCGAAGGCGCTTATTTGTCAGCGGCTGTCAGCGATCAGGCTGCCTCGCGCGATGCCTTCTTGCGCTCATGCTCCTTCAGGAAGCGCTTGCGCAAGCGGATGCTCTTGGGCGTGATCTCGACCAGTTCATCATCTTCGATGAACTCGACTGCGTATTCCAGGGTCAGCTCGATCGGCGGGACCAGGCGCACGGCCTCGTCGGTGCCGGAGGCACGGACGTTGGTCAATTGCTTGCCCTTGATCGGGTTGACGACCAGATCATTGTCGCGCGAATGGATGCCGATGATCATGCCTTCGTACACCGGGTCATTGTGACTGACAAACATGCGGCCGCGGTCCTGCAGCTTCCACAGTGCATAGGCCACTGCCGCTCCATCATCCTGCGAGATCAGCACGCCATTGCGACGGCCGGCCAGCTCTCCCTTGTTCGGATCTACCGGGCCATACGCATCGAACACATGGCTCATCAGGCCGGTTCCGCG
>JACCDH010664923.1_pt1 | contig 11920 bp, 6 predicted proteins | sample 7442481 | NCBI WGS metagenome assembly JACCDH01 (sample SAMN15323433, study PRJNA562643) | freshwater metagenome | isolation source: river surface water | place: USA:Blue River Watershed | collected 2017-08-15 | reverse complement strand
TTAAATCGTTTTCGATAATTTGCTCAATAAAATTTAAGCTAACTTCATTTGTATTTCCCTCCATTTATCTTAATTTTTCGATTACTGCTACATTGTTATTTAAACGATGGATTACCTCGTTTTTACCTAAAATTTGCGCAATTGCAAATACATTGGGTCCGCCAGCTTGACCGCTTAAACACAAACGTGTGCCAATCATTGCTACGCCCATATTTATGCCGTTTTGTTGTAAAAATTCTTTAAAGCTGATTTCTAATACTTCCATTGTGAAATCACTTGCGTTTTCGAAAAAGTTTTTAATTTTTACAACAGTTTCGGCCGATTCATCCTTCCATCTTTTTGCAATCGTTTCTGTATCAAATTCTGTTGGGTTTTTATATAAATACGTTGCGCTAGTGTACATTTCGTGTACAAAATTCACTCTTTCCTTCATGTGTTGCGCAATCAACTCTAAAACCGATACGTTGTATGGAACCGAATTTTTATCTAAGTAATCTTGTAAATGTTTAGCCAAATCGGCATTGGATTTTTGCCACAAAAACTGTTGGTTAAACCATTTTGCTTTTTCGGGATCGAATTTTGCACCCGATTTACTTACTCTTTCCAAAGAAAAATCGGCAATTAAACCCTCTAAATCGTAAATTTCTTTATCGTTTCCCGGATTCCAGCCCAAAAATGCCATGATATTTAAAAAAGCATCAGGGAAATAGCCGTTTTCACGATAACCAGATGATTTTTCGCCAGTTTTTGGATCCGTCCACTCCAAAGGAAAAACCGGAAAGCCCATAGCATCCCCATCGCGTTTACTTAATTTACCTTTTCCGTTAGGTTTTAACAATAAAGGTAAATGTGCCATTTGTGGAATGCGGTTTTCCCAGCCCAACATTTGATATAACAAAACATGCAAAGGAGCAGAAGGAAGCCATTCTTCCCCGCGAATTACATGAGTAATTTCCATTAAATAATCATCCACTACATTGGCAAGATGGTAAGTTGGTAAACCATCCGATTTAAAAATAACTTTATCATCCAATTCCGATGAGTTAAAAATAACCTCTCCTCTAATCATATCGTTCACCAAAATAGTTTCCTCCAAAGGTGTTTTAACACGAATGGTATATTCCGCACCCGATTGTAATTTTTCCTCTACCTGTTTAGGTGTAAGCGTTAAGCTATTGCATAAATCCTCACGGGTAAAGGCATCGTATTTAAAAGTGTTTTTATTTGCTTCGGCTTTTTTGCGTAATTCGTCCAACTCTTCAGCTGTATCAAAAGCATAATATGCATTACCTTCATCTAATAATTTTTGTGCATATTGTTTATACACACCACTTCTTTCGCTTTGGCGGTAAGGCGCAAACTGTCCGCCTATATGCGGCCCTTCATCAAAAGCAATTCCGCACCATTGCATACTATTAATAATATACTGTTCGGCACCTTCAACAAATCTTTTTTGGTCGGTGTCTTCAATTCGTAAAATAAAATCGCCGCCAATTTTTTTAGCAAATAAATAATTGTATAAAGCCGTACGAATACCACCTATATGTTGAGGTCCGGTAGGACTTGGAGCATATCTAACCCTAGTTTTGCGCATGAAAAGAATATTTTATTGAGTTGGCAAAAATAAAAAAAAGGCGTTCAAACGAACGCCTTTTTGTAAAAATATTATTAAAGTAAAATTACTTAATATGTTTTTGGTAACGATTTTTAAATTTATCAATTCTACCAGCAGTATCCACCAAGTTAACTTTACCAGTGTAAAATGGGTGAGAAGTGTTAGAAATATCTAATTTAAATAATGGATACTCTACACCATCAATAACGATAGTATCTTTAGTATCCGCACAAGATTTAGTTAAGAAAGTATGCTCGTTAGACATGTCTTTGAATGCTACTAATCTGTAATTTGTTGGATGAATATCTTTTTTCATAATCTAAAATTTTAACTTTTTAATTGCCAAAACTCGGTAAATGTTTGTAATTTCGTTTACCTAAATAAGTATTGGGGGTGCAAATATAAATGCAATTTTTGTGATAGTCAAAACTTCCTGCAAAAAAAATGAATAAATTTTAAATAAATCATTAAATGTATAAAATTGGATGTTTACTGTTGATGTTATTTAAGCTTAGTTTTTTGCCTGCACAAAGCACTTATACTTATGTAGTACGAGATGCGGATGTGTTGTATTTTACCGAAGATTACCTATCCACCTTTTATCCTAATCAAGCCATTCAAAATCTTGTTTTTGTTAGTATTATGCAACAAAAATTATATGTGATTATAGATAAAAATGTGGTAGCAAGTTATCCGGTTTCTACCTCTAAATTTGGATTGGGTAACATTTTTAATTCGCAAAAAACACCTTTAGGTTTGCATATAGTTAAAAATAAAATGGGAGATGGAGTGCCATTAAATGGAATTTTACGCTATGGTTTTTATAGTAACGAGATTGCTCAAATTATCAAGGAGCCTAAAACATCAGGTAAGGATTTGGTTACTTCACGTATTTTATGGTTAGAGGGATTGGAAAAAGGTAAAAATAAAGGTGGAATAATGGATTCGTATAATAGAGGAATTTATATACATGGAACTAATGAAGAAGGTTTGATAGGATTACCTGCTTCTCATGGTTGTGTAAGGATGAATAACAAGGATGTAATAGATTTATTTAATTTGGTACCAAAGGGAATTTATGTTTTAATTTTGGATAATTAAAGATTGTACGTAAGTGTTGTTTTTAATTTAAAATATTAAAAATCAGTTTTTTAATATGTATTTTATTGGTTTACGTATCATGTCAATTTTTTAAAAAAAAGAGCTGTGAATTTGTGAATCCCATGATTTTTTGAATATATTTGCACTGAAAATTTTATTACAATGAACAAACAACAATTATTAAATACAATTATAGTCAACCTTTTACAATCTGTAGTCATTTAACTACCGTAATGGGGAAAAAATATATATCATATTTAGCCTTTCTCCATACCCAAGAGAAAGGCTTTTTTAATTTTAATACAAAATGGAAACAACAATAAAATCAAAGGAAAATATGTCGAAAACAACCGCGAAAACCGAAAAAATTTCTGGAGCAGAGGCATTAATGCGATGTTTAATTGAAGAAGGAGTAGAGGTAATGTTTGGTTACCCAGGAGGAGCAATTATGCCAGTTTACGATGAGATTTTTAAATATAAAGATAGAATTAAACATATTTTAGTTCGCCATGAGCAAGGTGCAACCCACGCTGCTGAAGGATATGCTAGAGTAACGAATAAAACAGGTGTAGCGATTGCAACATCGGGACCTGGTGCAACCAATTTAATTACGGGAATTGCAGATGCGATGATTGATTCCTCTCCAATGGTTTGTATTACAGGTCAGGTAGCTAGTGGTTTGTTAGGAACGGATGCCTTCCAAGAAACTGATATTATAGGTATTTCTGCACCAGTTGTTAAATGGTCGTACCAAGTAACAGATGCCAACGAAATTCCTTTGGCTTTAGCAAAAGCATTTTACATCGCCAATTCTGGTCGTCCGGGTCCAGTTTTAATAGATATTACCAAAGATGCACAATTTCAACAATTTGATTTTGCGTATAAAAAAATCGATTTTATTAGAAGCTATAAACCTACACCAGATTTACAGTTAGAGCAAGTTAAACAAGCTGCTAAAGTAATTAATAGCGCTAAAAAACCTTTCATGATTGTTGGGCATGGTGTAATGATATCTGGCGCGCAAAAAGAAGTAATTGAATTGGCGGAAAAAGGAAATATTCCTGTTGCTTGTACATGGTTAGGCGCATCGGCATTTCCGCATGATCACGAGTTATTTCATGGAATGGTAGGGATGCATGGAAATTATGCCCCAAATATTAAAACCAACGATTGTGATGTTTTAATTGCAGTTGGGATGCGTTTCGACGACCGAGTAACAGGCGATTTAAAATCGTATGCAAAACAAGCTAAAATTGTTCATATAGAATTGGATGCGGCAGAGTTACATAAAAATGTATTTGCACACGCACCAGTTTTAGCAGATGCAAAAGAAGCTTTAACAGCTTTAAATCCAATGATTATCGAAAATAAACATACCGAATGGATTCAGGAGTTTAAAGATTTGTATGCAATTGAATTTGAAAAAGTAATTTCAGAAGATATTCATCCATCATGTGAACAATTGCGAATGGCTGAAGTTGTAAATCGTTTAAGTGAAATTACCGAAGGAAAAGCTATCGTGGTTACAGATGTTGGTCAGCACCAAATGGTTGCGGCTAGATATTACAAATTTACGGGTACCAATGCCAATGTAACTTCTGGAGGTTTAGGAACTATGGGCTTTGCTTTACCTGCAGCTTTTGGTGCAAAAGTAGCCGATCCAAACCGCCAAGTTGTTGCTATTATTGGGGATGGAGGTTTCCAAATGACGATTCAAGAGTTGGGAACTATTTTCCAATGTGGTACAGCGGTTAAAATTATAATTTTAAATAATAATTTCTTAGGAATGGTTCGCCAATGGCAAGAGTTATTTTTTGAACATAGATATGCAGAAACCGAATTGGTGAATCCTGATTTTGTGAAAATTGCTGATGGTTACGGAATTCCAGCGCAAAGATTAGAAGATAGAAAAGATTTGGATAATGCTTTAAACACTATGTTGAATCACAACGGTCCATATTTGTTGGAGGTAATGGTAGAGAAAGAAACAAATGTATTCCCAATGATTCCATCGGGTGCAAGTGTTTCGGATGTAAGATTATCGTAATTAATATTTAAAAGATTTAGAAATGAAAAAAGACGTTAGATTATATACCATATCAGTTTACAGCGAAGATCAAACTGGTTTATTGGGCAGAATTGTACAAATTTTTACCCGAAGAAAAATTAATATTCGTAGTTTAACTACCAGCGAAAGTGAAGTAGTAGGTATTTACCGTTTTACAATTGTGGTAATGGTAACCAAAGAAACTATTGAACGATTGGTGCAACAAATCGAAAAAATTATTGATGTTTTGGCTGCATTTTACTCCGAAGAAGATGATATCGTTTTTCAGGAAATTGCTTTGTATAAAATGAAAACTTCTACGTTATTGGATACGGATGTAGAAAATTTGATTAGAAGAAATAATGCTCGTGTTTTATATATTGATCATGATTTTTGTGTGATTGAAAAAACCGGACATAAATACGAAACTTTAGAGTTGTTTGAGATTTTAAAACCTTTTGGAATTTTAGAGTTTGTAAGAAGCGGACGTATTGCAATAAGTAAAAGCTTAACGAACCTAAATACTTACCTAGAAAAATTAGGTATTGAGGTAGAAAAATAATACTAGTACATATAAAAAAAGGCTCCAAAACAATATGTTTTGGAGCCTTTTTTATTTGCTATAATTTTAATGTTGTTTAATTAGTTTAAAAGTTTGTGTAAAGGCATTGTTGTACAATTTACCAAAATACATTCCAGCAGGTAAATCTGGTGTTTGTATGTTTTTAATTTGGCTATCGATACTGTAAACACTAATGATTTTACCGTTTATATCCATAATTTCTAACCACATTAACTCATTGTTATTTTTGGTAACAGTAATGTTTTGTTGAAATGGATTAGGATAAATTTGTGCTTGTACACCGTTAATATTTGTGCTACTTAAGCCATTTCCATCCACTACAAATCTCACTACTATATCAATGGATTGATTACATTCATCTGTTACCGTAACTATCACAGAATCTTCTCCAAATAATTCGTTATAACTAATTTCTAAAATAGAGTCATTTAAACTTGAAATCACAATTTGTGATGGTGTTGTAATTTGATAACTTACATTTAAAAAGCTTGGATTGGAAATAAACATTTGTAAATTAAGATTATAAGTATCAAATCCAGCAGCAATTTCTTGTGTAGGAACAGGTAATGTTTGTTGAATTACTTCTTTAAATTCAACATAAATAGTATTGGAGTTAGCAATATCATTATTTAAACAAATAGCATTACTTTGTAAGGTAGCAAAAACGCTATCGTTGTTACTTAAATTTAAAGCATTCCATATAGTACCCTCAAATTGTAATTCGTTGTTTATAAACCAGTTGATAATCGGACTGTTACCGCCGTTTAAAGGGTTGGCTGTAAAAGTAATTGGTGATGTAGTAGGGCAAATTGGGAAAAATTCATTCGATACTATTCTTATGCCAGCATCCACATTTTCATTTACATCAATTTGAATAGTTGAACTAATTAAGGAATCCACCAATACACAAATATCATTTGGATAAAACACCGCTTGGTAACTATTGTTTCCTACTACAGCTGTAAAATCATAATTTGCACCAGTAAATCTTTGGGTAGTATTTTTCCAATACCAAGTTCCATTTACAGTAGGTTGTACCGTTGCGCTTAAATTTACATCATCCCCTTCGCAAAAGTTTGTTGCATTTGCAGTGGCATTAATTTGTAAATTATAGTTTATGTTTTCGGTTACAGTTATATAATTGCTTTTAGTAACATTAATACCATCTATTGTTAAACTTACGGTTTTTAATCCGGGTTTTAAATAACTAACGCTGTGCGGACCAATACCTGACTCGGTTTGCGGATTTGCATCCGATCCAAAATTCCAAGTGATTAGGTTACCAGTGTTGGTAGAAGTGAAAGAAATTGCCTCGCAATGTGTAGTTGTAGTTTTGTTAGCTGTAAAATCTACAGCTATAACAGTTTGAATACAAGCTGAATGCGTTGCGAATGTGTTGAAATTAGCTAAGGTATTTTGGAAATATAAACTGTCGTTTGTAACCTTTTTAAATCCATACACCGCATTTGGGTCGGTAGTATTACATTCGCCTAAATCTGTCCAAACATTATCGCTTCCTGGTTGGTTGTTTTGGGTCCACCACAAAGCACGATAAATTCTGCCATTAAATTTTACAATTTCACCATTGCCATTTCCTAAAGCAGCATCGCCAGTATAAATTGCACTAGCACTCCAATCTGGATAAGTACAAGTGCCCGAACTAAATGCATTGTTTACATTAACGGTGTAACAACCTTGTGGCAAACAAAATTTAGCAATTTTTAAACTGCCTTGCGTAACTAAATTGTTGTTGTTTAAAGTTTGTACGGTTTGGTTGTTGGCATTTACAACCGTAACAGCAATGGCAGTGTTTACAGATGCATTGGTGATGTAAAAATAATGCTCTAAACCTTCGTTGATTTGTAGATTAATTTGCTGCTCGTTATTCGTTAAATCTTCATCCTCAATATTGTTTTTTAATCTTATTACCACTTTTACAGCAACATTTCCAAAGCTATTTAATGCAATATCATTTATTTGTATGTTTTCAGATTGATTTTTTATAAGAGTAGTTGTAAAATCTTTAGTATCTGTTAAAACATTATTTTGATAAATATCTACTAAATATCCATTAGCTGTTTGTTCGCCTAAATTTTGTATAGTTGCAGATAAATTAAAACTATTTCCACATGGTGAAGCATTTAATTGCGTAACATTACTTAAACTTAAATTGTGATTTACTAAAGGTTGCGTAAATTTAAAATCTACGATGTGGTAGCTATTAAAATTATTAGCAGAATTTCCATTACCTACAATTCTAAAATATTTAGCTGTTGTAGGCGTAAACATAAATAATTCTTTGTTTAAAGTTGAACCGCTACTTACTAAGCCAGTAGCTACATTGCTAAAACTAACGCCATCGTTGGAGCTTTGGATAGCAAAATTATACGTTCGGCTGTTTCCTAAATAAAATGCAATATCTACCGAGTTTATTTGGGTTGGATTGGCTAAACAAAAGGTTAAAGTTTGCCCAATTCCATCCGCAGCCCATCTTGTGTTTAAATTGTTATCTAAAACATTTTCGGCTTCGTTTCCAGTTTGCGAAGAACTTGCTGTTACGGGCAAACAATCGTTACAATTACCCGTGGTTCCAGTTGGTTTAAGTATTGCTGCCGAGCGGTAACCCACTAAACCATCTTTTTTAGCTGCTACAGCTACATAAACCGTTTCGGAACTCGGACTTGTAAAATTAAACGAGTTAGATGTTGTTTCTCCAACAGGAACCAATTGAAAACCATTGTGTTTGTAAACCACGTATGCATCTGCTCCAGAAACAGCTGTCCACGTTAATCTACTAAAATTAGTACATCTAAAATCTATTGCTAAACCGCTAGGGCGAGGTAATATGGCAAAATTATTTGGTGTTTCGCCAACAATTTCATTTCTAGAAACACGAATTTTTGCTTTTCCAGTTGTGGTGTTGGGGACTGTCCATGTAATACTTCTTCTGGAGCCCGATAATGCGGAATTTATGCTCACCCAACTTGCGCCATCGTTTAAGGAATACTGAATGTTAAACGTTCCTGAGTTGCCAATTGCATCCCAAGTAATTAAAGCAGTTGAACCCTGAATTAAGGATCCTTTATTAACAGGCGAAATAATTTCGATTACATCTTGCGAAAATTCGTACACTACAAAATATTCTTGCGGACCAGATGGAATAGCAAATCCAGAGATATCCACCGTGTAAGTTCCTGTTGGATTATTAATTACTACTTGTTCTTTATTATTTATTCTGTCGATTCCAGGAGCTGCAGGAGCATTTAAAAGAGCAATATCAGTTTTGGAAGAGTTAAGTACTAAAGGTAAAAAATTAGTTCCGCCTTGTTTTACCACCATATCAATATCATTAATTAAGGCTTTTGTTGTTCCTGCAGTAGCTGCCGGATCGGTCCAATATACCATTACTTTCATCTGACTGGTATTAGCAGGAACATTGATTGTATGCGTTCTGGTTTGTCCTGTTGTAACCGTATTAGAGAAATATGTTTTATTTTGAATTACTTTAACCGCTCTTGTAGCACTAATTTTACCAAATCCAAAGATAAAATCCGGACCAGCAACTCCTAAATCTTCTGCAGTATTTAAAGCAATCCCCATTAATAATCCTGTTTTAGGATCTTGGTTATTGTTATTCGCTCTAAAAGCCTGAATAAGTTGTGCCATAGTACCTGCAACTCCCGGAGCAGCCATAGATGTTCCTGATTTTGAAGAGTATGCGCCGTTGCTCTCGGTAGATGTAACGCTAGAGCCTAATCCTGCAATATCTGGTTTAATTCTTCCATCAAACGCAGGGCCTCTACTGGAGCTGCTAGATGCAGAATATGAATTGGTAAGATTTGCAACTGCCATCGAGTTTTTAGCTAATTTAAACGAACCTGTTATATTTCCCCAACCTGTTGGATATTCGGTACAATTTTCTGTTCCGCTATTTCCTGCCGAAAACACATGAAAAAGCGTATTGTAAGTTGCTGTTTGTAAATCAACTGTTCGTGAACTGGAATTGTAAGAGCCATCACAAGACCATCCTAAAGAGTGGTTGGTAACCCTCACACCATCAGCATTATAAATGGTTGGTATAGCGCTAATATCGGAGGTGCTGTTGTAGGATAATAATCTGGCGCCGGGTGCCATTCCTTCGTGCTGACTGTTTAACACTCCCGATCCGCCAATAATTCCTGTAACATGTGTAGCATGTGAACTTACTGATGCTGTTGTACTTCTAACAGTCATTTTTCCTGTAAAATCCACATGATTAAAACTTATTCCACCATCACCTACAGCAACCGTTACACCAGTTCCATCGTAATTTAAACCGCTGGTTAAGTGTATATTACTACTCCCATGCATGGCTCTTCCGTAATAATTTTCGTCTTGTGCAGGAGGGTCGATGACTTCTACGTAAGCAATATAATCGAAACTGTTTAATAACGCATCCAACGAAGCTAAAGGTAAAGTTAAGCTTACGGTATTGTTTTCTACATGGTCAACTTTTCCAAAAACCGATAATTGTGTAATTTTTTCGTTGGCGATGGTACCTTTGTAAAAGTTTAAAATCACACTAATTTTATCCCCATTCACAGCCCAATCAGGATATTCTCCTAAAAATAAATTGGGCGCTAAACGGTATTTTTTATCAATGTTTAATATCGCTCTAATATTCCATAAAGCTAAATTAGTTACATTAGCGTTCGATTTAATTTCGGCGAAAAAAGCGTAATTAGGAACATAGTCCAACAATACAATACCATTTTGTGCTAAAACTAATTTTTCTTTTTCGTTAGGGATTTTGGTAAATTGTACAATTTTATAACTGTTTTTACTAGGTGCTTTACCATTGGGTAAACCCGAGTAGTTTTTGGCATTTATGTTTTCGGGTCCTTGGGATAAAAATAAGGTGTAATCCTCGTTTTGTGCTACACTAAAATTAATTTGATAGATTAATAAAATGGAGCAAATCAACCATTTTAACAGAGTAAAGGTTTTTTTCATAAGGTCATTTTATAGTTAGGTGCCTACAAGTTACGATTTTTTTTTAAATTAATTTAGATTTATTTTAAAATATTTCTTTAATAATTACTTTCTTTGTACTTAATATGGTAAATTTTATAGGTTATACAGGAGATACAAATAATGTGGATAAAATGTTGCATACATTAAAACACAATGTGTATCATCACGAAAATTCATGGGAAGATTCTTTTTGTAAATTAGCAGCGTTATCATGTTATACTTTACCTAAAGAGGATAAAATCCCTCAACCTTATGCGGTAGAGGATTGGGTGGTTGTTGCCGATTGTAGAATTGATAATAGGGAAGAGTTGGCAAAAGTTTTTAAATGGGATAATTTTGAGGATAAAGCTGATGTTGAGTTTATTATTGAGGCTTTTAAAGTTTTTGGTACCAACTGTTGTGCGCACTTAATAGGCGATTTTGTTTTTGTAATCTATACGATATCCACATGCCAAATTTTTATTGGTAGAGATCATTTAGGAGTGCGTCCTTTATATTATACTTTGGCGAATAATAATTTGGTATTTTCCACAGAAATTAAAGGTGTTTTAGCGCATTCGGAAGTTGTGAAGCAGTGGAATGAGGAATTTATTGCATATGATTTTTCTTTGGTGGAATACGATAAAAATTTAACCTTATATCAAGGCATTCAAATGGTGCCTCCTGGTCATTTTTTGGAGTTTAAAAATACACAAATTTCATGTACAAAATATTGGGATTTATCTCAGGTAAAAAAAACTACTTTAACCAATCAGCACGAAATTGAGGCAGAGTTTAAACGTTTGTTTTTTAAAGCAGTTAAAAATAGATTAAGATGTGTAGGGAATTTAGGTTCCGAAGTAAGTGGTGGTTTGGATAGTACGGGAATTACTGCTGTTGCCTTGGAACAAATGGAAGATAAACATAAAATGTTTACCTATAGTTTTGGTAAAACGCAGGAGGCTGTTTCACAAAATTTGCATGCGGATGATAATGATATTGTAGAGGAAATGTGTTTAAAATATGATGTAGCCAATAATTGGGTTATTATGCGGGATGATGCAATGAATGTGCAAGATATTGTTGATTTACAATTAAATGTATTAGATGAACCCGAAAATAATGGTGTTCCATTATTATCGAGTTATTTTTTAAAACATGCTAAAGATAATGGTGTGAAAATGATGTTTTCGGGATGGGCTGGTGATCAAGTTGTTACAAATACTGTTGGAGGGTTTTACGATAATTTAGCTTTGCGAAAAAAGTATGTTAGTTTATTTATAGATATTCATCGCAAACACAATTTTATTAAAACTGTTCCTCGTTTTGTTTGGTATGCTATTAAAAATATCGATAGTAATTCGCAGTTAAAGAGGTATAAAAAATTAAATAAAAATTTTGTAAATTATAATGTTTTAAACGACGCAGTTAATCAAAAATATAAATTGTATCAACAGCCTAGTTTACGTTTTCATTTAAAAAACAAAATAAATATTCAAGAGTATTTTGTACGTAATTTGTTGCATTCGGGAATTCATAACCGAACAATAATGCATTTTTTATTAGGTAAACACTTTGGTGT
>JACCDH011610820.1_pt1 | contig 11921 bp, 7 predicted proteins | sample 7442481 | NCBI WGS metagenome assembly JACCDH01 (sample SAMN15323433, study PRJNA562643) | freshwater metagenome | isolation source: river surface water | place: USA:Blue River Watershed | collected 2017-08-15 | reverse complement strand
TGCCTTTGTCTTTGACATGGGACCACCGAGTCATTGATGGTGCTGCGGCTGCACGCTTCAATGCCTATTTGGGTCAAATCCTTGGTGACTTCCGCCGAGTTCTACTTTGAGAGGATGAGTCATGGCATTGATTGATATCAAAGTACCAGACATTGGCGATTTCGATGAAGTCGCGGTCATTGAGTTGCTGGTCAAACCTGGCGATGTTGTGAAGGCTGAGCAAAGTTTGATTACTGTGGAGTCTGATAAAGCCTCCATGGAAATTCCATGCGCTCAAGCTGGCGTTGTCAAAGAGCTTAAGGTGAAGCTTGGCGACAAAGTCAAACAGGGCAGTGTTGTGCTGGTATTGGAAGGCGAGTCGTCTGCACCATCCGCTAACCCTGCACCGGCTTCCGCACCACAAGCTACCAGTACAGCTGCTAGCCCACCAGCCGCAACTGCGTCATCTAAGGCAGCGGTTGTCAACACGGCAAACGCATCGACATACAGCGATTCTGTTGATCTTGAGTGTGATTTGCTGGTGTTGGGTGCTGGCCCTGGCGGTTACTCTGCAGCCTTTCGTGCCGCCGATTTAGGCCTCAAGGTTGTCATCGTTGAGCGCTATGCCACCTTGGGTGGTGTTTGTTTGAACGTCGGATGCATTCCATCCAAAGCTTTGTTGCATGTGGCTGCCGTGATGGATGAAGTCAGTCACATGGCCGACTTGGGCGTTGACTTTGGCGCACCCAAAGTAGACATTGCCAAACTGCGAACACACAAAGAAAAGGTCATTGGCAAACTGACTGGCGGTTTGGCTGCCATGGCCAAGATGCGCAAAGTGACAACAGTCCGAGGTGTGGGCGAATTTGTCAGTGCCAACCATGTGGTGGTTGAAGAAACCACTGGAACGGGCCAAGAAAAAACGGGCGCCAAAAAAGTTGTGGCTTTCAAGAACTGCATCATTGCGGCTGGCAGTCAAGCGGTTCGCTTGCCCTTCATGCCCAACGATCCCCGCGTGGTCGACAGCACCGGTGCATTGGCGCTCAAAGAAGTGCCAAAGCGAATGTTGATTTTGGGCGGCGGCATTATTGGTCTCGAAATGGGAACCGTTTACAGCACGCTTGGTGCGCGCTTAGATGTGGTCGAAATGATGGACGGCTTGATGCAAGGTGCTGATCGCGATTTGGTCAAGGTATGGCAAAAAATGAATGCCCATCGTTTTGACAACATCATGCTCAAAACCAAAACGGTTGGTGCCAAAGCTACCAAAGAGGGTATCGAAGTTACTTTTGAATCCGCAGTGGAGGGCGTTCCTGCTCCTGCGCCGCAAGTCTATGACTTGGTTTTACAAGCTGTGGGGCGTACCCCCAATGGTAAAAAAATTGCTGCAGACAAAGCTGGCGTCAGTGTGACTGACCGCGGCCTCATTCCGGTTGACATTCAAATGCGAACCAATGTGCCTCACATCTTCGCCATTGGCGACATTGTGGGTCAACCTATGTTGGCTCACAAAGCCGTTCATGAAGCGCATGTGGCCGCTGAAGTGATTGCTGGAGAAATTCAGGGCAACAAAGAGTTGGCTGCCAGTGCGTTCAATGCACGCGTCATTCCGAGTGTGGCTTACACCGATCCTGAAGTGGCTTGGGTAGGCCTGACAGAAGACCAAGCCAAGGCACAGGGCATCAAAGTCAAGAAGGGACTGTTCCCTTGGACGGCTTCGGGTCGTGCCATTGCCAATGGCCGTGATGAGGGTGTGACCAAGTTGTTGTTTGATGATTCACCCGAGGCCCATGGTCACGGCAAAATCTTAGGCGGCGGCATGGTGGGTACTCATGCAGGTGACATGATTGGTGAAATTGCACTGGCCATTGAGATGGGTGCTGATGCAGTGGACATTGGTAAAACAATTCATCCACACCCCACCTTGGGTGAAAGCATTGGCATGGCCGCAGAAGTAGCACATGGCAGCTGCACTGACTTACCACCTGCTAAAAAATAAGCCTTAAGGCTTTCATAGAAAAACCGCCTTTGGGCGGTTTTTTTCTGAGTGATTAACCAAGCCAAAACCGTATAAACAAGTCAATTAGTTGGCTGACGTATCGGCTTGCAACTTGTCGGACTGAACCCGTCTTGCACCGTTGAATCTTTTTTGCCAATAGGCTTCTCGCATGTCATCGACCCGAACTGACTTGCCCGGCCTAGGCGCGTGAATGAATTTGCCATCACCGATGTAAATACCAACATGGCTGAATGTCCTTTTCATGGTGTTAAAGAACACCAAGTCGCCAGGTTTGAGTTCACTGCGATTGATTTCTTCCGTCACTTTGGCTTGTTCTTCGGCTCTGCGCGGTAAGACCAGGCCCACTGATTTTTCAAACATGTGGCGTACAAAGCCACTGCAGTCAAAGCCTTTTTCCTCTGAGGTACCTCCGCGCTTGTAGGGTACGCCTAGGAGTCCCATGGCCTGGATGACGAGTTCTGAGGCCCGGCCGCCAAAAGTATTTCTTGCTGATTGAAGGGGACTACCAAGTTGGTTGCTGATTTGCTGGCTCAACTGGTCGGTAATTTGTGTCACCAGGCCACGCTCTTTAATTAGGCGCTCAAGCTCATCCTCAGCTGGCGCCGCGAAGGCTGCCGAGCTTAGCAACATGAGTGCACATAGAATCAATCGCATAACGTGTCAGTTTAATGCCATCTCTTGTTAGATCACACATAAATCTGATGTCACTCTGTACGAGAATGTCCAATACTTAGTACCAAGGTCTCAATATGTTGCTTGAAGTTGAATCATCCCAACTGGTTTTAGTCGATTACCAATTGAAGTTATTGCCAGCCATGAAAGATGGCGCTGCCGTGTGGAAACGTGCGGAAGTCTTGGCCAAAACAGCTCGCTTGTTGAATGTACCTGTTTGGGCCACAGCCCAAAATCCTTCAGGCTTGGGCGAAATTTCACCAGAAATTCTTCAGCATTGCCAAAAGGTCTTGGCCAAAATGGCTTTCAGTGCCGTAGAGGAGGGATTGGGTGAATGGTTGAGCCCACCGCCACCAGCAGCCCCAAAGGGCAATGCCAGAAGCTTGCCGCGCCATTTGCAAAAACCGCCTGAGCCCGAAAATGGTCCGTCAATAGTGATTGCAGGTTGCGAAGCGCACGTCTGTTTGATGCAAACCGCCCTAGATTTACTTGAAGACGAGTTTGAAGTTTGGGTTGTGACCGATGCTTGTGCTTCAAGGTCTGACCGCAATCGTGATGCTGCATTCGATCGTTTGGCAGGTGCTGGAGCTGAGCTATTGACCACCGAAATGGTTCTGTTTGAATGGCTGCGTTCGGCGGAGCATCCGGACTTCAAACAAGTTCAAAGTTGGATCAAAGGCTTGGTTTAAACCTCTTTGGAACCCCTTTCGATGTCAAAGTCAGTTTGCCGAAAGTCCCTCATGAATAATTATGAATTCAGAAGATCAAGCAAAATGAACAAGAACTTTGACATCACCCAAGCCTTGAATGATGATCAAACTTTGTCATTGACAGCCGTCAAGCATTAGGAGAAAACATGGGTCAATATGCAGATTTCCACCAGCGTTCCATTCAGGATCGGGATGCGTTTTGGGCAGAACAAGCCAAACGAATTGAGTGGCACAAAGAGCCCAAAGAAATTTGTGACTACAGCAACCCACCCTTTGCCAAATGGTTCAAAGGGGGTGAGACCAATTTGTGCCACAACGCTTTAGACCGTCACTTAACAGACCGTGGCGATCAGCCAGCCTTGATTTTTATCTCGACTGAAACGGATCAAGAAGTCACTTACACCTACCGTCAACTGCATGCCGAAGTTCAGCGCATGGCAGCTTCTTTCTTGTCACTGGGTGTCAAAAAAGGCGATCGCGTCTTGATTTACATGCCCATGATTGCCGAAGCTTCATTTGCGATGTTGGCTTGTGCTCGAATTGGTGCCATTCATTCAGTGGTGTTTGGTGGCTTTGCATCGGGTTCTTTGGCATCGCGCATTGAAGATGCCAGTCCCAAATTGATTGTGAGCGCCGATGCGGGTTCACGTGGCGGCAAAGTGGTTGAGTACAAGCCCTTGTTAGATGAGGCCATTCGTTTGTCTGCCCACAAACCTGACTCGGTTTTGCTGGTTGACCGTGCATTGGCAAAAATGGCTATGACGGAAGGCCGTGATTTGTTGTGGTCCAACTTGCGCGATCAACACATGAACGATGTGGTGCCATGTGAATGGGTTGACGCAACACACCCCAGCTACACCTTGTACACCTCTGGTACAACCGGCAAACCCAAAGGCGTCCAGCGCGATACCGGTGGCTACACAGTGGCTTTGGCCTCCAGCATTCCCAATATCTTTTGCGGTCAACCTGGCGAAACTTTCTTTTGTACCAGCGACATTGGTTGGGTTGTGGGCCACAGTTACATCATCTATGGCCCCCTTATTGGCGGGATGGCCACCATCATGTATGAAGGACTGCCCACTCGGCCAGATGGCGGTATCTGGTGGAGCTTGGTTGAGAAATACAAAGTGACTGTGATGTTCAGCGCACCCACGGCCATTCGTGTTTTGAAAAAACAAGATCCTGCGTTGCTTACCAAATACGATTTGTCTAGCCTCAAAGCACTGTTCTTGGCGGGCGAACCTTTGGACGAACCCACAGCCAAATGGATTTCTGAAGGCTTGGGCAAACCCATCATCGACAACTATTGGCAGACCGAAACTGGATGGCCCATTTTGACAGTTTGCAATGGCATTGAAAAAACGCCTAGCAAGTTTGGCTCGCCCGGTAAGGCAGTCTACGGCTATGACGTCAAATTGCTCGACGATCAAACCGGAGAAGAGCTGACTGAACCCAATCAAAAAGGTGTTGTCGCCATTGAGGGCCCTTTGCCTCCCGGTTGTTTGCAAACAGTTTGGGGCGATGACGCAAGGTTTGTTAAAACCTACTGGACCACAGTGCCAGGCAAGATGGTGTACTCAACCTTTGACTGGGGCATTAAAGATGAAGATGGTTACTTCTTCATTTTGGGCCGAACCGATGATGTGATCAATGTGGCGGGTCACCGTCTAGGCACTCGTGAAATTGAAGAAAGTATTTCTGGACACGCTGCCGTTGCTGAAGTTGCGGTGGTTGGCGTAGCCGACAACCTTAAAGGGCAAGTGGCCATGGCATTTGCCGTGCTCAAAGATGGCGCATTGCTCAGCGATGCCCAGGCTTTGTTGAAGCTAGAGGGCGAAATCATGAAGGTGGTTGACAACTCCCTCGGTGCTGTTGCCAGACCCGCACGTGTTCGATTTGTGTCTGTGCTTCCCAAAACAAGAAGCGGCAAATTGTTGCGCCGTGCCATTCAAGCTGTGTGCGAGGGCAGAGATCCTGGTGACCTCACCACCATGGACGATCCATCAGCCTTGCTGCAAATCTCCGATTTGGTAAAGGCTTAAAGAGCTTGTGAAAAACCAAGCACTCAAGGATGGCTGACAGAAGACTGACGGGGAGGATGCAAATTCTCCCCGTTTTGTCATAAATAGCTACCCTGCAAGCTGAATCGATGTGATAATCCACAGGTTACTTAGGCCCTTCCCATGCCACAGTCGCATCCGCCAACCGGTACAGCCGTGTCGCGGAAGGTAATTCAACCAACTAATGTTCCCTGAAGGGGAACGAAGGTCAGCGAAAAATGAGTGAGACAAAGTCCGTCTACGACGCCTATCAAGGCAACACCTATCTCTTCGGAGGCAACGCGCCTTACGTTGAGGAAATGTACGAGAACTACCTGGCCAATCCAGGCAGCGTTCCCGACAGCTGGCGCGAATACTTCGACGCCTTGCAACACGTTCCAGCAGTCGATGGCTCCTCCGCCAAAGATGTCCCCCATTTGCCCGTCATCAATGCATTTGCCGAGCGTGCAAAGCAAGGTGGCACCAAAGTTGTCATGGCCAGTGCCGATGCCGAAATGGGTCGTAAACGTACCGCTGCACAACAACTCATTGCCGCTTACCGCAATGTGGGTCAAAGATGGGCAGACCTCGATCCCTTGAAGCGCACAGAGCGCCCCAACATTCCAGATCTCGATCCCGCTTTTTACGGCTTCACAGATGCTGACCAAGAAACAGTGTTCGACACCAGCAACACTTTCTTTGGCAAGAACTCCATGCCTTTGCGCGAATTGATGAATGCATTGCGCGAAACCTATTGCGGTACATTGGGCGCCGAATTCATGTACACCACCGAACAAGCTGAGAAGCGTTGGTGGCAACAAAAGTTGGAAAGCATTCGCAGCAAGCCCAACTTCAATGTCAGCCAGAAAAAACAAATCCTCGACCGCTTGACAGCTGCTGAAGGTTTGGAGCGTTTCCTCCACACCAAATATGTCGGTCAGAAGCGCTTCTCTTTGGAAGGCGGCGAAACCTTCATCGCAGCCATGGACGAACTTATCCAGTCCGCTGGTGAAAAAGGCGTTCAAGAAATCGTCATTGGCATGGCACACCGTGGCCGACTCAATGTGTTGGTCAACACCATGGGCAAATTGCCCAAAGATCTGTTCGCTGAATTCGATCACACAGCCCCCGAAGACTTGCCTGCAGGCGACGTTAAGTACCACCAAGGTTTCAGCTCTGATATCAGCACACGTGGCGGTCCGGTTCACTTGTCATTGGCCTTCAACCCTTCACACTTAGAAATTGTGAACCCTGTTGTTGAGGGTTCTGTGCGTGCGCGCATGGACCGTCGTGCCGACCCACAGGGCAAACAAGTTTTGCCAGTATTGGTGCACGGCGATGCCGCTTTTGCAGGCCAAGGCGTGAACCAAGAAACCTTGGCACTTGCCCAAACCCGTGGTTATTCCACTGGTGGCACCGTGCACATCATCATCAATAACCAAATTGGTTTCACCACGTCAGACCCCCGCGATATGCGTTCTACCGTGTATTGCACTGACATTGTCAAGATGGTTGAAGCGCCGGTTTTGCACGTCAATGCCGACGACCCAGAGACTGTGGTGTTGGCCACTCAAATTGCGCTCGAATATCGCATGACATTCAAAAAGGATGTGGTGCTTGACATTATTTGCTTCCGCAAATTGGGTCACAACGAGCAAGACACGCCTAGCCTAACGCAGCCTTTGATGTACAAGAAAATTGCGTCACATCCTGGCACACGAAAGCTTTATGCCGATCGACTCGCTGCACAAGGTTTGGGTGAAACATTGGGTGATGACATGGTCAAAGCTTGCCGTGCAGCGCTCGATGCCGGTAAGCATACTGAAGATGAAGTTGTTTTGACCAATTTCAAAACGCAGTTCTCTGTTGACTGGGCACCTTTCCTCAATCAAAAGTGGACTGACGCAGGTGCCACCGCCATTCCAGTGGCTGAGTGGAAACGCATTGCCGAGAAAATTACCACCATGCCAAGCACAGTCACACCGCATCAGCTGGTGAAGAATGTGTATGACAACCGTGCCGCTATGGGACGTGGTGATATTCCTGTTGATTGGGGCATGGGCGAGCACATGGCCTTCGCCTCATTGGTGGCCAGCGGTTACCCCGTGCGTTTGTCGGGTGAAGATTGCGGCCGTGGCACCTTCACGCACCGCCACGCCGTAATTCACGATCAAAACCGTGAGAAGTGGGACACAGGCACTTATGTGCCATTGCAAAACGTCACAGAAAACCAAGCCCCCTTCGTTGTGATCGACTCGATCTTGTCAGAAGAGGCTGTGCTCGGTTTTGAATACGGTTACGCATCCAACGACCCCAACACCTTGGTTATTTGGGAAGCGCAGTTTGGCGACTTTGCCAACGGCGCGCAAGTGGTCATTGACCAGTTCATTGCCTCTGGTGAAGTGAAGTGGGGCCGTGTTAATGGCTTGACGCTCATGTTGCCTCATGGTTATGAAGGTCAAGGTCCTGAGCACAGTTCAGCGCGTTTGGAGCGATTCATGCAGTTGGCTGCAGATACCAACATGCAAATTGTTCAGCCCACAACAGCCAGCCAAATTTTCCACGTGTTGCGCCGTCAGATGGTTCGCAATTTGCGCAAGCCTTTGATCATCTTCACACCGAAGTCTTTGCTGCGCAACAAAGATGCCACATCGCCTTTGTCTGAGTTCACCAAAGGTAGTTTCCAAACGGTCATTCCTGAAAACAAAGCACTCAAGGCTGACAAAGTCAAACGTGTTTTGGTGTGCTCTGGCAAGGTCTACTATGACTTGGTCAAGAAGCGTGAAGAATTGGGTGCAGATGACACAGCTATTTTGCGCGTCGAGCAGCTGTACCCATTCCCACACAAAGCGTTTGCCGCAGAGTTGAAAAAATACCCCAACGCAACTGAGTTGGTGTGGACGCAAGACGAGCCACAAAACCAAGGCGCATGGTTCTTTGTTCAGCATTACATCCACGAAAACATGTCAGAAGGTCAGCGCTTGGGTTACTCCGGCCGTGCTGCTTCTGCCTCACCTGCAGTGGGTTACTCACACCTCCACCAAGAGCAACAAAAAGCCTTGGTCGACGGCGCATTCGGCAAGATCAAAGGCTTTGTGTTGACCAAATAAGGTCCACCGCAAACATCAATTGAACCTATTTAGAAAGAATTGAAATGGCTATCGTAGAAGTTAAAGTTCTTCAGCTGTCTGAGTCTGTAGCGGAAGCAACCATGTTGCAATGGAAAAAGAAAGTGGGCGACAGTGTTGCTGCCGACGAAATCTTGATCGAAATTGAAACAGACAAAGTGGTGTTGGAAGTCCCTGCACCTTCAGCAGGTGTGTTGTCTGAAATTTTGGTAGGCGACGGCGGCACCGTGGCTGCCGAGCAATTAATCGCTCGCATTGACACCGATGGCAAAGTAGCAGCCGCCGCGCCCGCTGCTGCCCCAGTGGCCGCCGCAAGTGCACCATCTGCACCTGCTGCATCTTCAGCACCTCAAAGCAACAGCATGGCTGGCGTGGCCATGCCAGCTGCTGCCAAACTGATGGCTGACAACAACCTGGCTGCTGGCTCAGTCGCTGGTTCTGGCAAAGATGGCCGCGTCACCAAAGGTGATGTACTGTCTGCAGTAGCAGGTGGAGCCAAGCCCGCTGCACAAGTGTCAATTCCTACTGGCGTTCCTACAACATCCTTGCCACAAGTGGCTGCTCCTGCCGTCAACTTAGGCGAGCGTCCAGAACAGCGCGTCCCTATGACTCGCTTGCGTGCACGTGTGGCCGAGCGTTTATTGCAATCGCAAGCCACCAATGCCATTCTGACAACTTTCAACGAAATCAACATGGCGCCTGTCATGGAAATGCGCAAACGCTTCCAAGACAAGTTCGAAAAAGAACATGGCATCAAGTTGGGCTTTATGAGCTTCTTCGTTAAGGCGGCTGTCCATGCCTTGAAGAAATACCCTGTTTTGAATGCATCTGTTGATGGCAATGACATTGTTTATCACGGTTACTTTGACATTGGTATCGCTGTCGGATCACCACGTGGTTTGGTTGTGCCAATTTTGCGCAATGCCGACCAAATGAGCTTTGCCGACATTGAAAAGAAAATTGCTGAGTTTGGCGCCAAAGCCAAAGACGGTAAGTTGGGCATTGAAGACATGACAGGCGGAACCTTCTCCATTTCCAATGGCGGCACTTTCGGCTCCATGATGTCGACTCCCATCATCAACCCACCTCAGTCAGCCATCTTGGGCGTTCACGCTACCAAAGATCGCGCCATGGTTGAAAACGGTCAAGTGGTGGTTCGCCCCATGAACTATTTCGCCATGTCTTACGACCACCGCATCATTGATGGCCGCGAAGCTGTTTTGGGCTTGGTCGCCATGAAAGAAGCGTTGGAAGACCCATCACGCTTGTTGTTTGACATCTAAGACTGGAACCTAGCATGAGCAAACAATTTGATGTGGTCGTCATTGGTGGCGGTCCCGGTGGATACATCGCTGCCATTCGTGCAGCGCAATTGGGTTTCCAAGTAGCCTGCGTCGATGAATGGAAAAACGCGGCTGGCGGCCCAGCCCCTGGCGGCACTTGTACCAACGTCGGCTGCATTCCTTCTAAAGCACTGTTGCAATCCTCAGAGCATTTCGAGCAGGCCAATCATCACTTTGCCGATCACGGCATTGAGATGAAAGGCGTCAGCATGGACATTGCCAAAATGATTGCCCGCAAAGACACCGTTGTAAAACAAAACAACGATGGTATTTTGTACTTGTTCAAAAAGAACAAGGTGTCTTTCTTCCACGGCCGTGCTGCATTCAGCAAAGCCGTTGAAGGTGGCTATGAAGTGAATGTCACAGGCGCAGCCAACGAAACTTTGGTCGGTAAAAACATCATTGTGGCGACTGGTTCAAATGCTCGCGCATTGCCCGGCACACCATTTGATGAAATCAATGTTTTGTCTAACGATGGTGCATTGAAGGTCGGTGCTGTGCCCAAGAAATTGGTCCTCATTGGCTCGGGTGTGATTGGCCTAGAAATGGGTTCAGTGTGGCGCCGTTTAGGTTCTGAAGTCACTATCTTGGAAGGATTACCAACCTTCTTGGGTGCTGTGGACGAGCAGATTGCCAAAGAAGCCAAGAAAGCTTTCGACAAGCAAGGTTTGAAAATTGAGCTCGGCGTTAAAGTGGGTGAAATTCAAAATGGCAAAAAAGGCGTCAAAGTGGCCTACACCAACGCCAAAGGCGAAAGCCTTAGCATTGATGCAGACAAACTGATCGTGTCCATTGGCCGTGTCCCCAACACCATTGGTTTGAATGCGGAAGCTGTGGGTCTTCAACTGGACGAGCGCGGCGCCATCGTTGTCGATGCCGATTGCAAAACCAATTTGCCAGGCGTTTGGGCGGTGGGTGATGTGGTTCGAGGCCCTATGCTTGCGCACAAAGCCGAGGAAGAGGGCGTTGCTGTGGCAGAGCGCATTGCCGGCCAACATGGTCACGTCAACTTCAACCCCATCCCTTGGGTCATTTACACCAGCCCTGAAATTGCATGGGTGGGCCGTACGGAACAACAACTCAAGGCTGACGGCGTGGCATACAAGGCTGGTACATTCCCATTTTTGGCCAACGGACGTGCCCGTGCCCTGGGTGATACAACTGGAATGGTCAAGTTCTTGGCCGACGCCAAGACCGACGAAATTCTGGGCGTGCACATCGTTGGCCCAATGGCCAGCGAATTAATCTCTGAAGCGGTTGTGGCCATGGAATTCCGTGCCAGCGCGGAAGACATTGCTCGTATCTGCCATGCTCACCCATCCTTGAGCGAAGCCACCAAAGAAGCTGCCTTGGCAGTGGACAAACGGACCCTGAACTTCTAAGTTTTTGAAGTCTCGTTAAACTATGAAGCCCGGGCAAGCCCCGGGTTTTCTCATTTCAAAGAACCTTAAAGCACTTGCACATGTCCGTTCGCCTAGCCTATGACCAAGAACTTCTCAACAGAGGCTATCAGGCTGACCCCGCCCAATTGCGCGCAATTGAAGCCCTAGAACGCTGCGCCCAAGAATGGGCCGCCTATCAAGAAAGCATTAAAAGTCCATTTCGATTTTTGAAGAAAAAACCTGAACTGCCCCGTGGCGTTTACATGTTCGGCGGTGTAGGTCGAGGCAAGAGCTTTTTAATGGATTGTTTTTTCAATGCCGTGCCCGTCAAAGACAAAACACGTTTGCATTTTCATGAATTCATGCGCGAAGTCCATCGCGAGTTGGCTCTCATGCAAGGTACCGTGAATCCGCTCGACGAACTGGGTCGGCGAATGGCCAAACGCTACCAACTGATTTGCTTTGATGAATTTCATGTTGCCGACATCACAGATGCCATGATCTTGCATCGCTTGTTGGTGTCCTTGTTTGACAATGGCGTGAGTTTTGTCACCACATCCAACTTCAAGCCTGATAACTTGTACCCAGATGGATTGCACCGCGATCGACTGCTGCCTGCCATTGCCTTGTTGAATCAGCGAATGGAAG
>JACCDH010863111.1_pt1 | contig 11921 bp, 7 predicted proteins | sample 7442481 | NCBI WGS metagenome assembly JACCDH01 (sample SAMN15323433, study PRJNA562643) | freshwater metagenome | isolation source: river surface water | place: USA:Blue River Watershed | collected 2017-08-15 | reverse complement strand
TGTTGAACACGGAAATCGCTGAGGGCGTTGCCGCCTTCGAAAATGCTGATGTGCAGAGACACGGAGGGCCTTGAGAAAAAGACGGAAATCGAATCGAGCCGGGCCGCTGACTGGGGCTGGTCGGCAAAGGTTAGATTTTACGTGTCCACCGAAGGCGTTTTGTACACAATTCACACCTCAAAGCAGGTGTTTTGCAGCGAATGGGATAATCGCCCCCATGACCATCTCAATCAAAGACGCCCAAGGCGCACAAGGCATGCGCATCGCGGGCAAACTGGCTTCCGAAGTGCTTGATTTCCTCACCCCACACGTGGTGGCGGGCGTGACGACGAATGAACTCGACAAGCTGTGCCACGACTACATCGTGGATGTGCAAAAGGCCATTCCCGCGCCCTTGAACTACGACCCTTCGGGCAACAACCCCTACCCCAAGTCCATCTGCACGTCTATTAACCATCAGGTGTGCCACGGCATTCCCAATGACAAGCCGCTGAAAAAAGGCGACATCGTCAACATCGACATCACCGTCATCAAAGACGGCTGGCACGGTGACACCAGCCGCATGTTCATCGTGGGCGAAGGCTCAATTGCCGCCAAGCGTTTGTGCAAGCTCACCTACGACGCCATGTGGCATGGCATCCTCAAGGTCAAACCCGGTGCACGTTTGGGTGACATTGGGTTTGCCATTCAGCGCTTTGCAGAAAGCAACGGCTGTTCGGTGGTGCGCGAGTTTTGTGGCCACGGCATCGGCCAGGTGTTCCATGAAGAGCCGCAAGTGCTGCACTACGGCAAGCCCGGCACAGGCGAGACGCTGCAAGCCGGCATGACCTTCACGATCGAGCCCATGATCAACGCGGGCAAGAAAGACATCAAAGAGCTGGGCGATGGCTGGACCATCGTCACACGCGACCATTCGCTCTCGGCGCAATGGGAACACACCATCCTCGTCACGCCCACGGGCTACGAGGTGTTGACGCTCTCTGAAGGCAGCCCTGCCCTGCCCGACTTTGTGACCACCACCTGCTGTTAAGCACACCGCGATGAACGCCTTGGCAAACCTTTACCGAAAGGACAAGGCGGCATTGCTGCTGGCCGCGTCCAGCTCGCGCACCGCACGCAGCGTGAACAATCTGTTGCACAAGCTGTGCAGCATGACCGACGACGCCTTGCGAACCTTGTGGGATGCTGCGGGCTTTGACCACAACCTGTGCTTGGTTGCCGTGGGCGGCTATGGCCGTGGCGAGTTGTACCCGTACTCGGATGTGGATGTGCTGCTGCTCATGCCCGATGGCACATCCCCTGAAAAAGACGAAGCGCTCAAAGCGCAGATTGAAAAATTCATTGGTAGTTGCTGGGACACAGGTCTCGAAATTGGCTCCAGCGTGCGCACCGTGACCGAGTGTGTGCAAGAAGCCTCGGCCGATGTCACCGTGCAAACTTCGCTGTTGGAAGCGCGCTTTTTGGTGGGCAGCGTCAAGCTGTTTAAAACCTTCCAAAAGCACTATGCGATGGCGCTTGACCCCAAGGCGTTCTTTGTTGCCAAAACAGCCGAGATGCGCCAACGCCACGCCAAGTTTGAAAACACGCCTTACTCGCTGGAGCCCAATTGCAAAGAGTCGCCCGGTGGCTTACGTGACTTGCAAGTGGTGTTGTGGGTGGCCAAAGCCGCAGGCTTAGGCGATAGCTGGGAAAGCCTCGGTCGTAAGGGCTTGGCCACGGAGTTTGAAGTCAAGCAGATCAAACGCAACGAAGATGCTTTGGCCCTGATTCGCACACGCTTACACATGGCAGCCAAACGCCGCGAAGACCGCTTGGTCTTTGACATGCAGCATGCCGTGGCGCAAAGCTTGGGGCTGGGCGAAGACGAGCAAGGTCAATTCAACGCCCGCACTGCCAGCGAAGCACTGATGAAGCGCTACTACTGGGCAGCCAAAGCGGTCACGCAGCTCAACCAAATTTTGTTGCTCAACATTGAAGAGCGCCTGAGCAGCAACCAACACACACTGCGTCCCATCAACGAACGTTTTGCCGACAAAGCGGGCATGTTGGAGGTCACGAGCGACGATGTGTATCAAAACAACCCGCACGCGATTTTGGAAACCTTCTGGTTGTACGAAAACACGGTAGGCATCAGCGGCTTGTCGGCCCGCACCCTGCGTGCGCTGTACAACGCCCGCACCTTGATGGATGGCAAATTCCGTGCTGACCCCGCCAACCGTGAGATGTTCATGCGCATCTTGCAAGCGCCCAGCGGCATGACGCACGCCATTCGCTTGATGAACCAAACTTCGGTGTTGGGCCGTTACCTGTGGCCTTTCAGACGCATCGTGGGTCAGATGCAGCACGACCTGTTTCACGTGTACACCGTGGACCAGCACATCTTGATGGTGCTGCGCAATGTGCGCCGCTTCTTCATGGCCGAGCATGCCCACGAATACCCGTTTTGCTCACAACTCGCCGCGGGCTGGGACAAGCCTTGGATTTTGTTTGCCGCCGCGCTGTTTCACGACATTGCCAAAGGCCGTGGTGGCGACCACTCGCAACTCGGGCGGGGTGAAGTGCGCAAGTTTGCGCGCGACCATGGCTTGAGCAAAGAAGACGGCAAGCTCATCGAGTTTTTGGTGGGCGAACACCTGACTATGAGCCATGTGGCGCAGAAGCAAGACCTGAGCGACCCCGATGTGATTCAAGCCTTTGCCAAGCGCGTGGGCAACGAGCGCAACCTCACAGCGTTGTATTTGCTGACCGTGGCCGACATTCGCGGCACCAGCCCCAAAGTGTGGAACGCTTGGAAAGGCAAACTGCTCGAAGACCTCTACCGCTACACCGCACGTGTGCTGGGTGGCCGTGCCCCTGATGCCGATGCAGCGGTGGAGCAACGTAAGACCGAGGCCCTCACCATGCTGGCGTTGTATGCCTTGCCGTTTGAAGCCCACAAAGACCTCTGGGCCACCTTGGATGTGGGGTACTTCATGCGCCACGATGCGGCTGACATTGCGTGGCACACCCGCCAACTCTCGCGCAGCTTGTCGGTCGCCAAAGCGCAAGACAAGCCCGTGGGCGTGACGGTGCGCGCGCGTTTGTCGCCCGTGGGCGAAGGCTTGCAAGTCATGGTGTATTCACCCGACCAGCCCGATTTGTTTGCCCGCATTTGCGGCTACTTTGACCAAGCCGGCTTTAACATTTGGGATGCCAAGGTGCACACGGCCACCAACGGCTATGCGCTCGACACCTTCCAAGTGGTCAGCAGCCACTTTGAAGAGCACTACCGAAACCTCATCAACATGGTGGAAACCGGTCTGACCGATGCCATCGTCAATGCCAAGCCCATGCCGACCGTGGCTAAGGGCCGCGTGTCGCGCCGCGTCAAGAGCTTTCCCATTGCGCCACGCGTCACCTTGCAGCCAGACGAGCGCGCTCAAAAATGGTTGCTCAGCATCAGTGCCAGCGACCGCGTGGGCTTGCTCTACAGCGTGGCCCGCGTGTTAGCCAAACACAAGGTCAACCTGTTGTTGGCCAAAATCAGCACCTTGGGCGAACGCGTGGAAGACACCTTCTTGATTGATGGCGCAGCCTTACAGCAAAACAAAGCGCAGCTGGAGATTGAGACTGAGTTGTTAGCCGCGTTGCAGGCTTGATTTGAATTGACTTAAACCAAATTTGGTTTATATTTAGTCCAAACCAACTTCTGGGGCAGTCATGTCTCTCGCTCAACAAATCAAGCCCATCTCGTACCTCAAGTCGCATGCCGCCGAAATCATCAAAGATTTCGCAACCAATCCCGATCCGCTCATCATCACGCAAAACGGTGAAGCAAAGATGGTGGTTCTTGACATTCAAGCGTATGAACAACAACAAGAAACCATGGCCTTGCTCAAGCTGATTGCGATGGGCAACAAAGAACTCGCCCAAGGTCAGTACCAAGACGCTGATGCATTCTTCAACACCATGAATGATTAGGCATGGGACAGATGCGAAAAGCGGTTGTCCTTCAATCTGCCCAAATTGATTACCGAAAAATCAAAAACTACGTCATTCATAAGTTTGGGGCGCAGGCATGGGCAGCCATCAACAGCGAATGGCAAACCAAAATCAATACGCTGGCTGTAGACCCCAACTTAGGCAGCGACATCTCCGAACTGGACGGAACAGGCTTTAGCGGATTTAAAAAATACCAGTACAAAAATGCATATGTGATTTATCAGTACTCTGATGCGCTGCTGACCATCTATATGTTTATTCCCAGCATGCGAGATTTCCGTCAACATTTGATGGAACGTCTTCTGTCCGCTTAATTGTTAGCGTCATCTAACCCAGGAAATAACACGTCGGTGTAGCCAAAGCGCGAAAAGTCGCGCACACGCATGGGGTACAGCACACCCATCAAATGGTCGCATTCATGTTGCACCACCCGCGCATGAAAGCCTTCCACCGTGCGGTCAATCGGCTTACCATGCTCATCAAAACCTTGGTAGCGCAAACGCTTGAAGCGTGGCACCACACCGCGCAAGCCGGGCACAGACAAGCAACCTTCCCAGCCCTCTTCTTCCTCATCGCCGATGGGCGTGAGCACGGGATTGATGAGCACGGTGTAAGGCACTACGGGCGCGTCTGGATAACGAGGGTTGACTACGCCAGAACCAAACACCACCACTTTCAAGTCCACGCCGATTTGCGGCGCAGCCAAGCCTGCGCCATTGGCCGCTTGCATGGTGTCGTCTATATCTTTGAGAAGCGCGTGTAGCTCAGGCGTGTTGAAGGCCGTCACGGGTTGCGCCACACGCAACAAGCGTGGATCACCCATTTTCAAAATCTCGCGAACAGCCATGGCGTGTGTCCTTTATTCGGGCGCTTCGGCGGCAGCGTCAACATCAGCGCTGTTGGCATGAGAAGCCACCAAAGCCAACAAACCCGCTTCGTCTAGCACCTTGATGCCCAACTCTTGCGCTTTATCCAGCTTGCTGCCCGCTTCAGCACCGGCCACCACGCAATGCGTTTTTTTGCTCACGCTGCCAGCCACTTTCGCGCCCAGGGCTTCGAGCATGTCTTTGGCTTGGTCGCGGCTCAAAGTGGGCAATGTGCCGGTGAGCACAAAGGTTTGACCAGCCAACGGTAGGCTTGCGCCTGCGGTGGGTTCGCCCTCGGTCCATGTGACGCCGCAGGCGCGGAGTTGCTCCACCACCTCGCGGTTGTGGGCTTGGTCAAAGAAGGTGCGAATGCTTTGCGCCACGATGGGGCCCACATCGGCCACTTGCAGCAGTTGCTCCAACGTGGCGTCCATGATGGCGTCCATCTTGCCAAAGTGACGGGCCAGTTCTTTGGCAGTGGCCTCGCCTACATGGCGTATGCCCAGGCCAAACAAGAAGCGTGGCAGCGTGGTTTGCTTAGACTTTTCAATGCTGGCCAGCACGTTGTTGGCCGATTTTTCGGCCATGCGCTCGAGGTTGACCAAGGCGGTAAAGCCCATGCGGTAGAGATCGGGCAAGGTTTTGATGACGCCTGCATCCACCAGTTGGTCCACCAACTTGTCGCCCAAGTCTTCAATCTCCACCGCGCGGCGGTGTGCAAAGTGCAGGATGGCTTGCTTGCGCTGGGCGCTGCAAAACAGGCCGCCGGTACAGCGGTAATCGGCTTCGCCTTCTTCGCGCACGGCCACGCTGCCGCACACGGGGCAGCTGTGGGGCATGGTGAAGATTTGTGCGTCTTGCATTCGCTTTTCGGGCAACACAGATACGACCTCTGGAATCACATCGCCCGCACGGCGTACCACCACGGTGTCGCCCACACGCACGTCTTTGCGGCGCGCTTCGTCTTCGTTGTGCAAGGTGGCGTTGGTCACGGTCACGCCGCCGACAAACACGGGCGCGAGCTTGGCCACGGGCGTGAGCTTGCCAGTGCGCCCCACTTGCACTTCAATGGCTTGCACGGTGGTGAGTTGTTCTTGCGCGGGGTATTTGTGCGCCACCGCCCAGCGGGGTTCGCGGGTGACAAAACCCAACTGGCGTTGCGCGGCCAAACTGTTGACCTTGTAGACCACACCATCAATGTCAAATGGCAGCGCATCACGCGCCTGGCCCATGCGTTGGTGAAAGTTCACCAAGCCCGTAGCGCCTTGTACGCAGGCGGTTTGTTCGGCCACGGGAAAGCCCCAGGCTTTGAGCTGCATCAGCAAGTCGAAATGCGTCTCAAACGATGGGCCGCCGTCTTCGGCGGACGTGATGTCGCCCAAGCCGTAGGCAAAGAAGCTCAAAGGGCGTTGCGCGGCGATGTTGGGGTCGAGCTGTCGCACCGCACCGGCGGCGGCATTGCGTGGATTCACAAAGGTTTTTTCACCCTTCTCGCCTGCGGCAATGCGGGCGCGTTGCCGCTCGTTCAAGGCTTCAAAGTCGGCGCGCGTCATGTAGACCTCGCCGCGCACTTCCAACACGGCGGGCGCCGTGGCGGGCAAACGCAGCGGAATTTGGCCAATGGTGCGAATGTTTTGCGTCACATCCTCGCCCGTTTCGCCGTCGCCGCGTGTGGCGGCTTGCACCAGCACACCGCCTTCGTATCGCAGGCTCATGGCGAGGCCGTCAAATTTGAGCTCGGCCACGTAGTCCACAGCGGGCTCGGACTCGCCCAAACCCAGTTCTTTGCGAATGCGGGTGTCAAAGGCTTCGGCGCCGCTGGCTTCGGTGTCGGTCTCGGTGCGGATGCTGAGCATGGGCACGCGGTGGGGCACTTTCTCAAACGCATCCAAAGCCTTACCGCCCACACGTTGGGTGGGCGAATCGGGCGTGAGGAGTTCGGGATGCGCGGCTTCGAGCGCTTGCAGCTCTTGGAAGAGTTTGTCGTACTCGGCATCGGGAATGGTGGGCGCATCCAGCACGTAGTACTGGTGGCCATGGTGGTGCAGCTGTTCGCGCAGTGCTGCGGCACGAACGCCAACATCTGTGTTGGCATCGCTGCCGTCATTGGATTTTGCGGCATCTCCGCCAAATAAGTCAGCGGTGCTCATGCGGCCTGACCTTGTGGATTAGCTGAACAAGCGACGCGCTTGCGGCGAGCCAGCCGAGAGGTCTCGGGCATCGAGCGTGTCGTACAAGGCCATGAGGTCACGGGCAATGGCGCCAATGGCTGTTTCTGACAGGGCTTGGCCGTTGTCGTCTGAAATGGCGCCATCCATCACGCGGGCCAGCTCATACGCAGTTTGGATCATCCGAGCAAAGGGTTCTTCTTTGCGATCCACCTGCGGCACGTCCAGCGACAAAGTGAGCTCGTAAATGGCCGACTGGGTGGGGTCTTCAGACATGGCGGCTTGCGAGTCGAAGGTCAGCCCCAAGATGGGCGGCAAACCCGCCGCGGGAGCAGGCACGACCATGCGGCCTGGCAACACGCCAGCGATAAAGCCCAAACGTGCTGCGTTTTGATGCACGTAGCCGGGGCTCCAGGCTGCTTTGGTGGCCTTTAACGTGAAGCTCAGTTGGGCGTCGTGACCGCTGGCAAAGTGGTCCAACTCGCGAGCGCGAGCCACTTGCTCCAGCATGTCTGGGAACTCAGGTGAGCCATTGATGGCATCGGCAAAAGCCTGTGTCTTGGTGACGAACTCGGAGAACTCAATTTCATTCAGCGGCCCCGTACGGTTGGCCAACTGCACACCCGACTGGAACGCGCTGTAGCGTTGGCCATGGCGCGGCAGTTCCCATAGCCCCGTGTCAGCATTCAAGCCTTCGACGCTGAAGAGCTTGCTGCCCACACGTCGTGTGGCAGGCAAGGCTGCCAAGGCAGCATCACCATAAATCGGGTGGTCAATTTCAACCGCTGCGATGACGTCAATCAGTGCATCGAGGGCTGGGCGTTTTTCAGGCGGTGGTAGGTCGGCTTCTGTGGTTGCCATGACCTTGGCTGCTGGAGTTGGCACGGCTGCAGGCGCTGCACTGGCCTGTTGGGCTGCACGTTCTGCCGCCACTTTAGCTGCGTCAGCTTTGGCTTGTGCAATGCGAGCCAGCTCGGCTTCGTCGGGTACACGTTGGGCGTGCGCAGTGGCCTCTTCCATCATGCTCCGGGCCATGTCGGTGACGGGATCTAAGCTGCCACTGGTTTGATAGGTGGGCGCAGTGCTGGGCGTAGCCTTGACCTCAATTTCGTGGTGCGCCTCAAACACGGGGGGCGCGTCAAACGAAGGCTCTTGCGTTTGACCGTAGTCGGGCACAAAGACACCAGGCTCGATGGTTTTTTCTTGAGGCAATGGCTCGGCTTGACGCGGTTTGTTTTTGCGCGATGTCCAAGTACTGTGTGCCACCACACCCACCAACACCACACCACCGGCGATCGCTAAACCAATTTGAAGAGTGCTCATGTTCTTATTTTGCTATCAAGTGGCATCTGCCATAGACACAGCGGACTCCATGTCCACCGCCACAATGCGTGATACACCCTGCTCTTGCATGGTCACGCCAATGAGTTGTTCGGCCATTTCCATCGCAATCTTGTTGTGCGAGATGAACAGGAACTGGGTTTCTTTGGACATGCTCGACACCAGCTTGGCGTAACGCTCGGTGTTGGCATCGTCCAGCGGTGCGTCCACCTCGTCCAGCAAACAAAATGGCGCTGGATTGAGTTGGAAGATGGCAAACACCAGCGCAATCGCGGTGAGCGCTTTTTCGCCGCCCGAGAGCAAGTGAATGGTTTGGTTTTTCTTGCCAGGTGGCTGGGCCATCACCTGCACGCCAGAGTCCAAAATTTCTTCGCCCGTCATGACCAGCTTGGCATTGCCACCACCGAAGAGCTCGGGGAACATGCGGCCAAAGTGTTCGTTGACGATCTTGAAGGTGCCGCCCAACAACTCGCGTGTTTCACCATCAATCTTGCGGATGGCGTCTTCCAACGTGTTCATCGCGTCGGTCAAGTCGGTGCTTTGCGCATCCAAGAACTGCTTGCGCTCGCTGGCACTGGCCAGTTCTTCCAAAGCGGCCAAGTTGACGGCGCCCAAGGCGCTGATGTCGCGGTGCAGGCGATCGATCTCGCCTTGCAAGCCACCCAAGCGCACGTTGTTGGCGAGGATGGAAGCAGACACAGCTTCGAGGTCGGCTTGTGCATCGGTGAGCAATTGTGTGTATTGCTCAAGACCCAATCGAGCAGCTTGCTCTTTGAGTTGGAAGTCGGTGATGCGTTGGCGCAAAGGCTCTAGCTCACGCTCGAGTTGCAAGCGGCGTTCATCGCTGGCACGCAGCTTGGTGGTGAGGTCGTCGTACTCGCTGCGTTTGGCAGCCAGTGCGGCTTCGCGCTCCATCTTGATGTTGAGGGCGTTTTGCAAACCCGCTTGGGCTGCGGCATCGGTGAGACGTGTGAGGTCTTCTTGCACGCGGGCCTCTTCGGCTGACACCGAGGCGGCTTGTTGTGTGGCAGTGTCGATGATGCGTTTGAGTTCGGCCTCACGGGTGGCCAAGCTGCGCTGGGCAAACTGGGCTTCTTGGGCTTGACGCTCCAAGCTGCGTTGTTGCTCGCGGCTGTCGTTCAAGCGGCGCTCGGCGTTGATGACGGCTTCATCCAACTGTGCATGGCGCTCTTGGCTGTCGGCCAGTTGCATGTCCAGCTCTTCAAAGCGGGCCTCGGCCGTGGCGCGGCGCTCCTGCAAGTCGGCCAATTGGGCTTCGACCTCAGACAAATCGCCGCTGATTTGCTCGCTGCGCGCACGGGTTTGTTCGGCCAGTTGGCTCAAGCGCAAGGTTTCGACTTGCAGCTCGTGCGCGGTGGCTTGCGCTGCCGTGACCTCGGCACGGATGCTGACCAATCGCTGTGACGACTCGCTGTACGCACTTTCAGCCCGCACCAAAGCGTTGCGTGCTTCATCCGCGATGAAGGCTTGCGCCTTGCTGCTCTTGTCGAGGTTTTCAATTTCTTGGGCGCGCGCCAACAAGCCAGACTGCGCGTTGTCTTGGGCGTAAAAGCTCACGCTGTGCGCGCTGATGGCGTGGCCGCTTGGCACATAAATGACTTGGCCTGGTTGCAAACTGCTGCGCTTGGCCAAGGCTTCGTCCAAGTTGGGGGCGGTGAAGCAGCCATTGAGCCAATCGGTCAACAAGGCTTTTTGGCCGGCATCGTTCAAGCGCAACAAATCTGAAAGACGAGGCAAGCTGCCCTGAGATTCAGGTGCCGAGGCACTGGGTGGTGTGTAGAACGCCAACTTGGCAGGCGGGGCATCGGTTTGGAAGGCGCGCACGATGTCCAAACGAGACACTTCAAGCGAGGCCATGCGCTCACGCAAGGCAGCCTCCAACGCGTTTTCCCAACCGGCTTCAATGTGGATGCGGCTCCACAGTGCTTGCAACCCATCCAAGCCATGTTTGGCCAGCCAAGGCTTGAGCTTGTCGTCGGTCTGCACTTTTTCTTGCAAGGCTTTCAACGCTTCCAAACGGGCCGACAAATCGGCTTGCTTGGCTTGCTCGTCGTTCACGGTTTGTTGTGCCACACGACGCGCTTCGTCAAGCACCGGCACTTGGGCTTGCAACTCTTCCAATTGCGCAGCCGTCACTTCGGCGTGGGCTTGCGCCTCTTGCAGCTGCTCTTTGAGGTTGTTCAGGCGCACCTCATCGGGGGCGGCCAATGCATTTTTGTCAGCGCTCAGGCGTTCCAAACGCGCGTTGAGGTTGCGGCTTTGCTCTTCGATGTTGCGCTGGTCTGCGGCCAACACCTGAATTTGTTGCTGCACTTGCGCCACGCTGCCGCGTTGCTCGTTGCTGCGCTGCTGGGCAACGCGCAAGGCTTCTTCCAACTCGGGCAGCTGCATGGCTTGCTCTTCCACTTGTGCAGCGAGCATGACGGCTTTTTCTTCGCCGTCCATGGCCATGGAGGCCAAGTTTTCAATCTCTTGTTGCGCTTGTTCGCTCTGGGCTGCCCAATGGGCGGTTTGTTCTTTGATTTGAATCAGGCGAGCTTCAGCGCGTTGGCGGCCTTCCACCACAAAGCGAATTTCGGCCTCTAAGCGGCCCACTTCGGCGCTGGCTTCGTACAAAGCGCCTTGCGCTTGGTTCACTTGGTCGCCTGCACCGTAATGCGCTTGACGCACAGTCTCTAAGTCGGCCTCGATGTGACGCAAATCGGCAATGCGACTCTCAAGGTCGTTCACTGCTTTGTCTGCTTGGGTTTTGATGCCCACTTGATCGGCTTCGGCCTCGGCGCGACGCAAGAACCACAGCTGGTGCTGTTTCAGCGTCACATCGGCATTGAGCGCGTGGTAGCGCTGGGCCACCTCGGCTTGCTTTTCCAACTTTTCAAGGTTGGCATTCAGCTCGCGCAAGATGTCTTCCACGCGGGTCAAGTTCTCGCGGGTGTCGCTCAGGCGGTTTTCGGTTTCGCGGCGGCGCTCTTTGTATTTCGATACACCCGCAGCTTCTTCCAAAAATAAGCGCAGCTCTTCGGGCTTGGATTCAATGATGCGGCTGATGGTTCCCTGACCAATGATGGCGTAGGCGCGTGGGCCTAGGCCCGTACCCAAGAACACGTCTTGCACGTCACGACGACGCACGGGCTGGTTGTTGATGTAGTAGCTGGAGCCACCATCGCGCGTGAGCACGCGTTTGACAGCAATTTCTGGGAACTGGCTCCACTGACCGCCGGCACGGTGGTCTTCGTTGCTGAACACCAGCTCGACACTAGAGCGGCTGGCCGCTTTGCGTGTGGTGGTGCCATTGAAAATAACGTCTTGCATGGACTCGCCACGCAGTTCGGACGCTTTGGACTCGCCCAGCACCCAGCGCACGGCATCCATGATGTTGGATTTGCCGCAACCGTTGGGGCCCACCACGCCGACCAATTGGCCGGGCAGCATGAAATTGGTGGGTTCCGCGAAGGACTTGAAACCCGATAACTTGATTGAATTCAGACGCACTGAAAAGCCTCTTTTTATGAGGGTGTAATCATAAGGCGAGCCAAGCGCGCAC
>JACCDH011326964.1_pt1 | contig 11923 bp, 11 predicted proteins | sample 7442481 | NCBI WGS metagenome assembly JACCDH01 (sample SAMN15323433, study PRJNA562643) | freshwater metagenome | isolation source: river surface water | place: USA:Blue River Watershed | collected 2017-08-15 | reverse complement strand
ACTGTACAAGATTTAGCCGAGCCACCAGTTCCATTGGTGTTTACGGATAGTGCTGCTGCAAAAGTGGCTGACTTGATTGCTGAAGAAGGCAATCCTGAATTAAAACTGCGTGTGTTTGTTCAAGGTGGTGGTTGCTCAGGGTTTCAGTATGGCTTCACATTTGATGATGCTGTAAATGAAGATGACACACTCTTTGAAAAAAATGGCGTAACTTTATTGGTAGATTCAATGAGCTTCCAATATTTAGTTGGCGCTGAGATTGATTACAAAGAAGATATCAATGGTTCACAGTTCGTAATCAAAAATCCAAACGCCCAAACTACTTGTGGTTGCGGATCTTCTTTCTCTGCTTAAAGAGAGAAAGTAATTTAATTACGCAGGATAGCAAGCACCTAGAATTCTAGGTCCCTTCGCTCCCGTAACGGCTGGCAAATTTGCTGGCCGTTTTTCTTTGTGAGCCCACGCAAGCCAAGCAAAGGCAAGGCCCTCTACTAGCTGAGGGTCAATTCCAGCCGAATCGCTTGTGGTAATTTTTAAAGACTGCATAAAAAGTTCTTGTGCTTTGAATTTGAACAAGCTCATCAAGGCATTATTTTTAGCGCCACCACCGCAGACAATTAGTTTTTGGGTTTGTGGGGCGTATCGAGCCAAGGCATCGAGGGCTGAATGCACAGTTAGAAACAGTAAAGTTGCTTGGATATCCTCTGGATTGATATTGTCCAAACCAATATATTTTTTCAGCCAATCAAGATGAAACTCATCTCTGCCTGTACTCTTAGGAGGTGCTTTTGCAAAGAATGGGTCAGTCAACATTCTTTCGAGCAGACCTTGATTATAGGTTCCTTGCAGAGCCCAGCTACCATCTTTATCAAATTCGTGACCTTGCTGATCAGCAATCCACGCATCCATCAACATGTTTGCAGGACCGCAATCAAATCCAGTTACATTCCCATCATTGGGAAGCAGTGTCAGATTGGCAATACCACCAAGATTGAGAACGGCTACATTTTCATTAGAGGAAAATTGCTGTGCGTGAAAGGCTGGCACTAGAGGTGCACCATGACCGCCTGCCGCCAAATCACGACTTCTAAAGTCCGCGATGACATCAATTCCAGTTAACTCTGCAAGAAGTGCGGGATTGAGGGTCTGGTGCGTATAAGCTAAGTGATGAGCAAGATCCGCTTGGTGACGAATAGTCTGACCATGTGCGCCAATGGCGTTGATATCTGCAGGGGAAAGCTTGACTTGAGCAAGCAACTCTTTGACCGCATCCGCATAGGCTGCTGCCAGGGCATTTGCAGCCTGATTTTCCCGGTGGATTTCATTTGGGCCTGGACTTTGTAAATCAACAAGGGCTTTACGCAGTTCCGAGCTAAACGGGGTGCTTACGGAGCCCAGGAGGCGAGCCTCCCCTGAGGCATCGATCTTCGCTAGAACAGCATCTATCCCATCTAGGCTAGTACCAGACATCAGGCCAATAAAGAGGGATTGAGGCTTATTCATGCAGTATCAGGACTTTATTCTCAGGAATGCGACAATTATGCTTTAGCAATTTAAATACTAATTTAACCGACTAAGTAAGTCACTAAGCTAACCCAATCAGCATGACGGCTAAACCAGAACAAAAATACCCACTGACCCCTGAAGTTTTTGCAGCCCTTGAAGTCACTAAAAGGGGTTGTGACGAGTTATTGGTCGAGGCTGACTGGATCCAGAAGCTAGCTAAAAGCCAAGCAACTGGTACACCTTTGCGTATTAAATTGGGTTTAGATCCAACTGCGCCAGATATTCATTTGGGGCATACGGTTGTTTTGAACAAATTGCGTCAGCTTCAAGATTTAGGTCACACCGTGATTTTCTTGATTGGTGACTTCACCAGCATGATTGGTGACCCCTCTGGACGCAATGCAACACGTCCCCCACTGACTGCCGAAGAAATTGCTGTTAATGCGCAGACCTACTATCGTCAGGCCAGTATGGTGCTTGATCCTGCTAAAACTGAGGTGCGCTACAACAGTGAGTGGTGCGACCCTCTCGGTGCGCGCGGCATGATTCAGTTAGCGGCACGTTATACCGTTGCGCAAATGTTAGAACGCGATGACTTTACCAAGCGCTACCGTAGTGGGATACCGATCTCTGTGCATGAGTTCTTGTATCCACTAATGCAGGGTTATGACTCAGTTGCTCTCAAGAGCGACCTAGAGCTTGGGGGCACGGATCAGAAATTTAACCTCTTAGTTGGGCGCGAGCTCCAACGTGAGTATGGCCAAGAGCCTCAATGTATTTTGACCATGCCGCTACTGGTTGGTTTGGATGGCGTTGATAAGATGAGTAAGTCCAAAGGTAATTACATTGGCATTAGCGAGCCTGCTGGTGAGATGTTCGGCAAACTTTTGAGTATCTCCGATGACTTGATGTGGGATTACTTCACATTACTGTCATTCCGTCCTATGGCAGAGATTGACTTGATGAAGCAAGAAGTGGCTGCCGGTAGAAATCCTAAAGATTGCAAAGTGCTGCTCGCACAAGAAATCGTCGCACGCTTTCATTCGCAAGCTGCCGCAGAAAAAGCTTTGGAAGACTTTAATCATCGCGCTAAAGGCGGGATACCAGATGACATCCCAGAAGTGAGTCTCACTGGAGCTCCAATGGGGATTGCTAGCCTTTTGAAGGCTGCAGGCTTGGCACCATCTACGTCTGAAGCGATGCGCAACATCGAGCAAAACGGCGTAAAGATTGATGGCACAACAGTTACCGATAAACAGTTAAAAGTTGATGCTGGTACTTACGTAGTGCAGGTGGGCAAGCGTAAGTTTGCTAAGGTAACTTTAGTTAAGTAGTACTAAAAAATTGACTGTAGACCTCAATACATGAAATTAATGTTTGAGAGAAAAATATGAATCACGATGAGACATTCTCTTAAATATCTTTTAAAGAAATATGCTTTTTATTTTGGTGGTGATCAACCACACGTCTCTTGGTTAGAGCGCTTTAGATCAGTATTTGGAGTATTTGCTGGTCTTTTACTTGTACTCACTATCTCAAGATATCTTGGAGATCTCAGTGGTGTAAATGAATGGCTTATGGCTTCTTTGGGTGCCAGCGCTTTACTGGTTTTTGTACTACCACAGAGCCCTATGGCCCAACCTTGGGCAGTCATTGCAGGCAACACCCTATCTGCTTTAGTCGGAATCTCAGTAATTCATTTTGTGGACGATCCACTGATGGCAATGTCATTTGCAGCCAGCTTATCTATTTTAGGAATGTTTATTTTGCGCTGCTTGCACCCCCCTGCAGCTGCAATTGCTTTAATTGTGGTACTTGGCAATGTCATGCATTATCGGTATGCAATATTTCCGATAATGATAGATTCTGTAATACTAGTTTTGGTTGCGGCAGCCTATAGCAATTTAACTGGCAAAAGTTACCCCAATAGACCAAGCTAGGATTGATAACTTTTCTAGCTTATCTGAATAATTTCAAGATATCTGGCCATCACCAGCAGGTGGCGTTAGGCCAAAATGCTCATAAGCCTGACGTGTTGCGACCCTCCCTCTAGAGGTTCTTTGTAGGTAGCCTTGTTGAATCAGGTAGGGCTCCAATACATCTTCAATGGTGTCACGCTCTTCGCCAATAGCGGCTGCTAAGTTATCAATACCCACTGGCCCGCCATCAAACTTATGCAAGATGGCTTCCAGTAATTTCCTGTCCATTACATCAAAACCACTTGGGTCCACATCGAGCATTTTTAATGCTGCATCTGCCATTTGCTTGGTAATGGTGCCGGTACCCTTGACCTCGGCATAGTCACGTACTCGACGTAGTAGGCGATTGGCGATACGTGGTGTGCCTCTAGCGCGCTTTGCAATCTCAATCGAACCCTCTGGGTCAATATCGGCTTTGAGTAAGCTGGCAGAGCGCGTAATAATTTTGGTGAGCTCTTCAGTGGTGTAGAACTCCAGTCTTGCCACAATACCAAAGCGATCACGCAGTGGATTAGTGAGCATACCGGCACGAGTAGTTGCACCGATTAAGGTAAATGGCTTGAGATCAATTTTGACGCTGCGCGCTGCAGGCCCCTCACCAATCATGATGTCCAGGCTGTAGTCTTCTAGTGCTGGATAGAGAATCTCCTCAACTACTGGAGAGAGTCGATGAATCTCATCAATAAAGAGCACATCGTTTGCTTCCAAATTGGTAAGTAATGCGGCAAGATCGCCAGGTCTATCCAGAACGGGGCCGCTAGTTTGGCGCAAGTTCACGCCTAGTTCTCTAGCAATGATGTGGGCTAGGGTAGTTTTACCAAGGCCAGGGGGTCCAAAAAGCAGTACGTGATCGAGAGCCTCTTGTCTGGCTCTCGTTGCAGTAATAAAGATTTCTAGTTGAGCGCGAGCCTTGGTTTGACCAATATACTCATCCAACTGTTTTGGGCGCAAGGCTCTTTCAAAGACGGCTTCAGAATTACCTGCCGCGCCGCTAACGATACGGTCATTGGCTTCAGGTAAATCTTCGGGAATTGAGCTGAGATCTTCGGTGTGGATTGCCATACTGCAAGTGTAGTGGTGTTTGAGTGCTTAGTTATGAAGACTTCGAGAGGTATTTGAGGCCCATGCGAATACCATCTGAAACAGAAGTGTCAGGCGGTATTTGTTTGAGGGCAAGATGCGCTTCTTTTTCTGAATAACCCAGAGCCAAGAGTGCCTGCAATATTTCACTACTGGCTTCAATTGTCTGGGGCTTGCCACCCACAATTCCTAAATCTGGAGCTAGCTTCCCTTTGAGCTCGAGGCAAAGACGCTCGGCAGTCTTTTTCCCAATTCCAGGAACCTGAGTCAGGCGTCCCGCTTCTTGCATGGCAATAGCCTGAGCTAATTCATTGACACTCATGCCAGAAAGTACTGCAAGGGCAGTGCGTGATCCAACACCGCTAATTTTGATCAGTTGTCTAAAAGCTTCACGTTCTGTTTCTGTAGCAAAGCCAAAAAGTTGCTGCGCATCTTCTCGTACTTGAAAGTGCGTGAGAAGTGTAATTTTTTGATTAGTCTCTGGTAGTTGATACAGAGTGCTCATAGGCACATCGATCTCATAACCAACGCCTTGGCAATCTACCAAGAGGCGAGGTGGGTGAACCGAAACGAGAATGCCTTGAATGCGACCAATCATATAAAGATCTTAACCTGTTTATATTGTTATTTCTTGCTACTCTTTTTGGGCGCAAGGGCGGCAGTAATGGATTTCGGAATCTGGGCGTGATGCGCAGCGCAAATCGCCACACCTAATGCATCGGCCGCATCTGTACCAGGGGCGCGGCTTAGGCGCAGCAAACGCTTGACCATTTCTTGCACCTGAGGTTTGGTGGCTCTTCCAGTTCCGACGATGGACTGCTTTACCCTAAGTGCACTGAACTCTGCAACAGGGAGCTTATCGGATACTAGAGCTGCAATCACTGCACCTCGTGCCTGACCTAGCATCAAGGTAGAGCGAGGATTGACGTTCAGGAATACTTCTTCAATAGCAGCTTGCTCTGGGTGGTATGTCTCTAGAACTTCTTTAATGCCTGCATACAAGATTCCCAGGCGATCAGGGAGTCCTTGTGCTGGGTCGCCACTCTCAATCGTCCCAGAGGCTACGTAACTCAGCTTTTGGCCATCAACATCAATAACGCCAAAACCCGTTGTTCGTAGACCTGGGTCGATTCCTATCCAGCGCATGGGTGCTTAGTGTCGGAAGTGACGTGTGCCAGTAAAGATCATGGCAATGCCATGCTCATTGGCCGCCGCAATAATTTCATCATCACGCATGCTGCCACCAGGCTGGATAGCGCAGCTTGCACCACCATTCACAACGACATCCAAGCCGTCACGAAACGGGAAGAAGGCATCGCTAGCAACTGCAGAGCCTTTGAGGCTCAGACCTGCGTTCTCTGCCTTAATGCTCGCCATTCGAGCGGAATCGACGCGACTCATTTGACCAGCACCAATACCAAGCGTCATACCCTTAGCGCAATACACAATCGCATTTGACTTTACAAACTTGGCAACGCGCCATGCAAACATCATGTCATGCATTTCGCTTGGAGTTGGAAGACGCTTACTTACAACACGCATTTCGTTTTCAAGGACGTTCTTCGCATCAGGAGACTGAACTAGCAATCCACCGCCAACGCGTTTGAAGTCAAAAGTATTAAATGCGGTACCCAGAGGAATCTCTAAGAGACGCACATTTTGTTTGGCAGCAAATATAGCCTTTGCTTCATCGCTAAAACTAGGCGCAATTAATACTTCTACAAACTGTTTGGAAATTGCTTCAGCTGTGGCACCGTCACATGGCACATTGAGGGCAATAATTCCACCGAAGGCAGAGCTTGGGTCGGTTTTAAATGCTTTTTGATAAGCCTCAAGGCCGTTATCTGCAACAGCTACGCCGCAAGGGTTGGCATGCTTAATAATGACGCAGGCTGCGGCACCACCAGTGCTGCCAGTGAAGCTCTTGACGCATTCCCAGGCAGAGTCAGCATCAGCGATGTTGTTGTAGGAGAGCTCTTTACCTTGTAGTTGCTTGTAATTGGCAAGCGCACCATCGACTGGATAGATATCTTTATAAAAAGCAGCTGATTGGTGTGGGTTCTCCCCATAACGCATCTCTTGTACTTTTTCAAAGGCAAGGTGTAAGGTTTCTGGATAGGCAGAACGTTTCTTGTGATCGAGCTCATCACCTAATGCAGATAAATAATTGGCAATCGCGCCGTCGTATTGAGCGGTATGGGCAAATACCTTTTTAGCTAGAGCTAAATTAGTTTTATAGGAAACCACGTTCTGATTGACTTTCATTTCTTCAAGTACAGGCGCGTAGTCTTCTGGTGAAATGAGTACCGTAACATCTTGATGATTCTTAGCAGCAGCGCGCAACATGGCTGGGCCGCCAATATCAATATTCTCAACCGCATCTTCAAATGAGCAATCGGCTTTAGCAACGGTCTCATTAAACGGATAGAGATTAATAACTAGCATGTCGATCGTATCGATACCATGTTCTTTCAAAGCAGCCATATGCTCAGGGAAGTCTCGACGAGCCAACAAGCCACCATGCACCATAGGATGCAAGGTCTTTACGCGGCCATCCAACATCTCTGGGAACTTGGTGAGTGAAGATACCTCTACTACAGGTAAATTATTTTCAGCTAACAGCTTTGCAGTACCGCCAGTAGAAATCAGTTTGATACCTTGCTCATGAAGGGCTTTAGCGAACGGCACAATGCCATTTTTATCGGAAACAGAGAGTAGGGCTGTGCGGATCATATTTTTCAGAAGGTTGAATTAATAAAGAATTTACGTATGGGGTCCGGCTTATTTCAGGAGTTGGTGTTCAACCAATTTCTTGTGAAGCGTATTGCGGTTGATGCCAAGGTACTGCGCAGCCAAAGATTGATTCTGCTTTGCATGCTGCATGACCAATTCCAGCATCGGTTTTTCAACTACTGCTAGAACCATTTCATATAAGTTAGATGGAGGGGTTCCTTTGAGATCATCCAAATAACGTTGTAGTTGGGTCTCAATACATTCAGTGATGGGGTGCTTGTTTGTCATGGATAAATTAAATAAAAAAACTAAATTTAGGCTGCTTCTAAAAATAACAAACGATCAGAATGGGATTTCATTTCGTTGAAAAAATCATTCACCATTTGTAATTGGGTTTTGCAATCATCGGCAGTATTCATTCTTTGGCGGAAGGCATGGGAGTCACGTAAGCCTTTGCAGTACCAGCCAATATGCTTACGCGCTGTGCGTAGGCCAACATACTCGCCATAGAACTCATAGTGATCGATGAGATGGGCATTCATAATTTCTTGAATTTCATTGATCTGCGGTGTAGGTAATTTACCCCCTGTTTCCAAGAAATAATTGATTTCACGAAATATCCAGGGACGTCCTTGGGCGGCACGACCAATCATGATGGCATCGGCCTTAGTTTCTTTTAAAACAAACGCTGCTTTTTCTGGAGTAGTGATATCGCCATTAGCGACCACTGGAATGGCAACGCTATTCTTCACTGCGGTAATCGTTTCGTACTCCGCCTCACCGTGATAAAGGTCGGCTTTTGTACGACCATGCACGGTCAACATGGAGATGCCAGATTTTTCAGCTAGACGTGCAATATCAATCGCATTTTTATGTTCGCGATCCCAGCCTGTCCGAATCTTTAAAGTCACAGGAACCGCATCAGGACCTACGCCCACTGCTTGAACTACGGCTTCCAAAATTTGCTGCACCAAAGGCTCGTCTCTTAATAGTGCAGAACCAGCTGCAACATTGCATACCTTTTTAGCTGGGCAACCCATATTGATGTCAATGATCTGGGCACCATGATCGACATTGAGTTTGGCTGCTGCCGCCATCATCTTGGGGTCGGCACCAGCGATTTGGACTGCAATCGGCTTAAATTCACCTTGGTGATTAGCGCGACGTTGGGTTTTCTCACTTTTCCACAGCAAAGCGTTAGAGGCAATCATTTCAGACACGGCATAGCCAGCACCAAGCTTTTTACAGAGCTGGCGAAAAGGGCGATCCGTTACCCCTGCCATTGGGGCAACAAATAATCTATTCGCGAGAAGGTGTGGGCCGATCTTCATGGGGCGGGCTGAATTCTGGAGGGCTTCTAGTGCTTGGGAAAGGGTGTCACTTTAGCACAACTCAGCATAAATCTGCCTAAAAAATAGGCAGATTCCATAATTTAGATCAAATGATGAATGCTTGTATTTTGGAGGCTATTTAAGCCTCTTAGCGCCTGCCAAACATCATCTGCCGGGCTAAGGCTGTTTTAAGTGGCGGGAACCACTGGAGGGCCGATAAAGCCAAGCCACGGCCGATCACAATGGGAAATAGGTTGGAGGTGAAGATTCTGGCCATGAAGTCGGTCAAACCAATAGTGGCGGATCGATCGATCTTGCGGCTTAGAGCATAGTCCTGCAATGTTGCCTCAATGGCCGTTACAGTTTTTTGATCTTCAGATTTGGAGAAGAGGATGCTGAGTTTTTCGGCCAAGAGATAGGCATCCCTTAATCCAAGGTTAAGGCCTTGTCCTGCAACGGGATGCAAAGTTTGGGCGGCATTACCAATCCAAACCTCATTGCCCTGAGTAATTTCTTTGCGGTAGTTGAGGCCTAGCTCATAAAGGCGGCGATCTTGGATTTTGAGGAACTGCCCAATGCGTGAGCCAAATTCGGTTTGCAGGCTCTTTAGAAAATCAGCATCACTTAAAGCAAGACGTGCTTGTGAAGAGCTTGGCGTTCCACACCAAACCAGATTCAGAATATTGCGACCATAGTGACTCGGCAGAACTGCTAAAGGCCCTTCGGAAGTAAAGCGTTCCCATGCTTGATGGGGTGCTGCATCCTCAACCTCGACTAAGCCAACTAAAGCGGACTGCTCATAGTCTCTGCCGGACTCAACCCAATCTTGGGTTTTAAATAAACCGCCTTCAGCATGCACTACGCATTTGGCTAGAGTATGTGAAGTATCGGTATCAGCATTGATGTGCTCCCAAACAAAATTGGGACTCTTTGTTTGAATGACTCTTAAAGCCTGACGCAGTGTGAGATGAATATCTCGATAACGAACGATGTGACCTAGAGCATCTTGCCCAAGCTCTTCGCGAGTCATCAGAGCGCGGCCAAAACGACCTGCTTGTGAGACATGAACTCGATGAATGTTCGCACACTCTGTAGGCCATGCCTTAATGGTGTCGAGCAAGAGTTTGCTACCGTGCGATAAGGCTATCCCTCTGCTATCGGCAGCAGCTAAATCTGCATCATTCATAGGGTTGCGATCGAGCAAGACGATCTTAGCTTCTGGAAATTTTTGCAAGCACCATGCAGCGCAGGCTAGACCAACTGGTCCACCGCCTTGAATCAAAATATCGAAGCTCTTTGCTGACATGCTTCGCAACTTAATTATTCTTCATCAGGGCTTCAATCTCATCGGCTTTGACTGGTACGCCGCGAGAAATCAATTCACATCCTGAGTCATTCACTACTGCATCATCTTCAATGCGGATGCCAATATTCCAGAAGCGTTCATCGACATCATCTGCTGGGCGAACGTATAGGCCTGGCTCAATGGTGAGGACCATGCCAGATTTAAGAATACGCCATGGTTTTTCAGCGGAATCTGTTGATGTGCTCAGTGGTTCGCGATACGAGCCGACATCGTGAACATCCATACCCAACCAGTGCGAGGTGCGGTGCATATAGAAGCGACGATAGGCGCCAGTCTCAATTGCATTGTCTAAAGAACCTACTTCTGCAAGCTTGAGAAGCTTCTCATCAATCAGGCCTTGAGTGAGTACCTTTAACGCTGCCTCATGTGGCTGCATAAATGTATTTCCAGGTTTGGTTGCTGCAATTGCTGCCTCTTGTGATGCTAGTGTGATGTCATACAGCGTACGTTGCGGCCCTGTGAACCTGCCATTTACTGGAAATGTACGGGTGATATCTGAAGCGTAGCCATCCAGCTCGCAGCCCGCGTCAATCAGACAGAGTTCACCACTACGTAGTTCGGCATCACCAGCACGGTAATGCAGAATGCAGGAGTTGGCACCACCAGCAACAATGCTGTTGTATGCAACGCTTTGCGCACCGCTATAGCGGAATTCATGAAGAAGCTCAGCTTCGAGATGATATTCACGCATACCGGGTTTGCAGGTTTGCATGGCGCGAATGTGCGCGCGTGCAGAAATTTGGGCAGCGCGGCGCATGATATCGATTTCATGAGTATCTTTAAAGAGACGCATTTCATGAATCAAACTCTCTACATCATGAAACTCAGATGGTGGGTTAACTCCAGCACGTGCCTGAGACCGTACTTGTTTCATCCAATGACGTAAGCGACGATCTGTTTCAGCGCTTTCTGAAAGACGAATGTAGACCGCATCTTGATCTGCTAATAACTCACCCAGTTTTTTATCTAGCTCATGATTGCTATAGGCATATTCCACGCCCAAGATTGAGGGTGCAGCATCTGGTCCTAAACGAATGCCATCCCAAATCTCACGCTCTGCATCTTTGGGTCTGCAAAAGAGATGTGATTCCAGTTGTGCTTGTGATGTTGATCCAGCAATCTTTAATACGAGCGTTGCACCTGGCTCTTCAAAACCAGTGAGGTAGAAAAAATCGCTGTCGTGACGATAAGGAAACTCGCTATCGCGATTGCGCGCAGTCTCGGGTGCTGTAGTGATGATGACAATGCCGCCACTAGTTTTGGCGCTGATCAGCTTTGCGAGTTCAACCCGGCGTTGTTGGTAAATAGTGGACTTATTCATGCGCTGCATTGAGCTCTTGTAATCGTTGAGGTGTACCTACATCGTGCCACGGACCGGCATATTTTTCACCAGACACTCGATTTTTGGCCATAGCCTCTCTGAGGAGTGGGGCTAATTTAGTGGGTACATCTAACTCTACATCTTTAAAGAGGTCTCGATGGTAGATGCCGATACCGGAAAAAGTTAGTTTTTCGGCATCGGCCTGGGATTCGGAGGCCACTTGGGAGCCTTTTAGATAAAAGTCCCCCTCGAGGTGTTGAACTGGATTGGGAACCATCAAAAGATGTGCCAAAGGTTGATTTGGCATGCTTCGTAAACTGGAAATTTGTTCCAAAAGCTGCGCAATCGGTAGATTTGGGCTAAAAACATCCCCATTAATCACCAAGAAATAATCACTGGGGTTCAGCAAGGGGAGTGCTTTACAAATGCCACCTGCTGTTTCTAAGGCGATAGTTTCTGGGGAGTAGGCAATATTCAAATTAAATTGACTGCCATTTCCTAGGGCTTGCTCAATCTTATTGCCAAGCCAAGCATGATTAATCACCACATTCTCAATGCCTGCCGCACTGAGTGCTTCTAAATGCCAGGCGAGTAAGGATTTGTTTTT
>JACCDH011126076.1_pt1 | contig 11923 bp, 10 predicted proteins | sample 7442481 | NCBI WGS metagenome assembly JACCDH01 (sample SAMN15323433, study PRJNA562643) | freshwater metagenome | isolation source: river surface water | place: USA:Blue River Watershed | collected 2017-08-15 | reverse complement strand
GCCGTGCGCACAACGCGGCGCTCTACAAGACCGGTCACGAGCTGTTGCGCCTGTACGAGCAAAAGGGTTTTGCCGAAGTCTTTTCGGCCCAGGAGCCTTTGTTGCAAACCGGCCGCGTCACGCTGGAGAACGTGGGCAGTGCGTATGCTGACCAGCTACAGGCATCCCGCCTCAAGCCTTGATCCGATCGCTGCTCGTTCGATGTGAAGTCATCACACGGGATGGTTCCATCGGATGCGGTTCGTGAGCTGTTCTGACTTCGGTGTGTCAGCGCCCATGACCACAATCTCGTCATGGGCGCTGGCCTGTATTCAAGAGCGAGCGAAATGATGAGGCAATTATTTTCTTTGAAGACCGGGGGAACCAAGACCTGGTTGGTCGGGGTGTTGCTGCTGACCGCACTGACAGCAGGCATCGGCTTGAAGGTTCACCACAACCGCAAGACTCTCCAGGGTGACCAAGGCAAGGCATCCAGCCAGATGTCTTTGTTCGGGGCCGTCGCCCACGCCAAGGCATCGCCTGCAGCTGCGGCGTACACGCCAGAGGACCTGCAAAAAGGATGCACCCAGCTGATCGCGCAGCGGCTGTATCGGCAGGCCATCTCGTCGTGCGAAAAATTCACCTTGCAGTCCAGCCTGGCACCCCGTGCCCACGCCATGCTGGCAGCCCTTTACACGACTCGCCTGACCTACGACATGCCCAGTTCGGTGCGCCACGCCGTGCGAGCCTCGGACCTGGGCGATGCACGGGGCAAGTTCCTGCTGGCGGCCCACATGCTGGCGGGTCACTACCGCCCCTTTGACCCCAAGGCCCTGACCCGTTTGCTCGATGATGCGCGCAATGGGGGGATCGCCGGGGCCGGCCTGTACCTGCAAGCGCTGTCGCAGAGTCAGGCCTGCCGCGCCAAGGCGCAGCTCAAGCCCTTGGGTTTGCCGGTGTTCTGCATGTTCCGGGCGGAGCTGCTGGAGGCCTTGCACCGCAAGGGCGTTCGCCTGAAAGAGCAGGACGCCCAGCACTGGCGTGACAGCTTTGCCACGGGCGATGTGCTGGTCAGTGCGCGCGAGGCCGAGCTGGAGTTCGATGTGGACCCCCGAGAAGAGATCCACCGAGTCTCTCGCCTGAGCTACCAGATCGTCGATGAGGAGGCAGAGACCCGCTGGTCCGACCTGCAAGAGAGCCTGTCACGCAAATATGGCAAGCCCCAGCAGGTGGTCTCCGAGCGTGAACTGGTCTGGAAGATGAGCGATGGCACCTTGGTGCGCCTGATCCAGGAAGACCACTGGGTCATGCGCCTGAGTTATGAAATGCCCAGCCGCGTGAGCGACCGGCAGGCGCACCTGGCCCTGGTCGACCGTACCGCTCGTCAGGATCGGGTACTCGCCGAGGCGCAATCGTTGTAAGCTGTCTACATGCCAATCATTTTCAAATCCAAGGCCACGGGCGACTTGCTCATGCTCACGGCGCACGCCGGTGCACTGTTGGGCAACCTGGGCAAAAGCGTCTCCGGCGCGGGTGTCCTGACGGTGGAGCAGATGCCCGATGCGCTCACCGTGCTGAAGTCGCTCGACGACGGGGTGCCCTACCGGGTCGAGTCTGCCGACGATGACGAGGCGTCACTGGCGCTCATGGACGAGCCGGTGTCCCTGCGCAAGCGCGCCGTGCCATTGGTTCGCATGATCGAAGAAGCACTGGCGGCTCGCGAGCCCATTGTCTGGGGCGTCTGAGTCCATGCACGATGACGTCACGCGCCTGGTGATGGTTCGCCACGGCGAGACCGCCTGGAACCGCGAAACCCGCATCCAGGGCCACACCGACATCCCTTTGAGTGAGCACGGCCGCTGGCAGGCCCGGCAAGTGGCCCGAGCGCTGGCCGACGAAGGCCTGCACGCCATCTACAGCAGTGACCTGATGCGGGCTGCAGACACGGCGTTGGCCGTGGCAGAGGTTTGCGGCCTGCCATTGCAACTGGATCCGCAACTGCGTGAGCGGCACTTCGGCATCTTTGAGGGGCTGACCCACGACGAGATCATGACCCGTCATCCCCAGGAGGGCCGTCGCTGGCGTGAGCGCGATCCTGAGTACGGCCCTCATGGTGGCGAGACCCTGACGGATTTTTACGACCGGGTGGTGGGCGCGGCCCTGCGGCTGGCCCAGGCCCACCGTGGACAGACCATTGCGCTGGTGGCCCATGGTGGCGTGCTCGATTGTTTTTACCGAGCGGCCACCCATGTGGGCTTGACCACGCCCCGCTCCTGGAAGATCACCAACGCCAGTGTGAACCGCGTGATCCTGACCGATCAGGGCTTTGGCCTGGTGGGCTGGGCCGACACCCGCCACCTGGACCAGGACGGTCAGTCCGCGATGGACGAGGTCTCGGACGGCACGGTCAACGGCGGCCTCAATCCGGCCATGTAAATGTCCAGCGACTGTTCGCCCGAGGCCAACAGGGGGAACAGGCTGGCGTCCAGCATCCACAACTCGATCAGGCCACTGACCAGCGCGGTCAGGCCCACGGCCACGGCGCGTGCGTCCGGCATCGGTCGGATCAACCCCATGGCCTGGGCCTGGCGCACGGCCGATTCGATGTGGGCACGGCAGGACAGGTGCACCTCCAGATGGCGGGCGCGTGCGGCATCGAGTTCGGCCACAAACTCGGCCTTGCGGGTGGCCACATCCAGCACACGGCGGGTGCGCTCGTCATTCTGGATGCGCTCCAGGGCGCCCAGCAGCACGGCCCGGATCTGGCCAATGGGGTCCTTGTCCGGGTGGCTGCTCAGGCAACCAATGGCGTCTTCCATCGGGAACACGGCGCGGTCCATCATGGCGTTGAACAGATCGGCCTTGTCCTTGAAGTGCCAGTACACCGCGCCCCGGGTCAGACCCGCCGCCTGCGCCACGTCCTGCAATGAGGTCCGCGAGACGCCCTTGAGCGCAAACAACTGCTCGGCCGCATCAATCAGTGCGGCGCGGGTTTGTTGTGCATCTTCTTTGGTTCTGCGCATGCGGGCTCAAAAAGTCAGGCGTGTTGGTAGGGGCATTGTGGCGCATTTGCGCTCATACATGCATGGTTGTATGTATAGTAGGGTCAATAGTTGACTGAGCAAATACCTTGAGGTGTCCATGCCGCATCCGATGATCCCCACCCAATCCCGTCTGGCCCGTTGGGCTGGTGTCTCGGCCTGCGCGCTGATGTTGCTGGCCCTGGAGGGGTGTGGCGACAAGGGTGCTGCCCCAGGGGCTGCAGGCGCTCCCCAGATGCCGCCGGCAGAGGTGGGCGTGATCACGGTGCAGCCGGGCAGCGTGCCGGTCATCACCGAGTTGCCAGGCCGCCTGGAGGCCTCCCGGGTCGCCCAGGTGCGGGCCCGTGCGGCCGGCATTGTGCAGAAACGGTTGTTCACCGAAGGCTCCGACGTCAAGGCCGGTCAGCCCCTGTTCCAGATTGACGCCAGCACCTACCAGGCCACGCTGTCCAGCGCCCAGGCCGCTCAGGCCAAGGCCGAGGCCAACCTGACCCAGGCCACGGCCCTGCTGGAGCGCTACAAGCCGCTGCAGGCGGCCAAGGCCATCAGCCCGCAAGAGTTCCTCAACGCCCAGGTGGCGCAGCGTCAGGCCCAGGCCGATGTGGCCGCCACGCAGGCCGCCGTTCAGACCGCCCGCATCAACCTGGGTTACGCCTCGGTCACGTCGCCCATTGCCGGTCGCATCGGGCGCGCCCTGGTCACTGAAGGCGCGCTGGTCGGGCAGGGCGAGGCCACGCCGCTGGCCGTGGTCCAGCAGGTCAACATGCTCTACGTCAACTTCACGCAGCCCGCCACCGAGGTGGTCCGTCTGCGTCAGTCGCTCGCCAATGGCACGCTCAAGCGCGCCGGGGCCGATGCGGCCAGCATCCGCGTGGTGCTGGACGATGGCAGCGAGTACCCCTTGCCCGGCAAGCTGCTGTTCTCCGACTTGAGCGTGGACGCCAGCTCCGGTCAGGTCGCCCTGCGTGCCGAGCTGCCCAACCCGCAAGGCCTCCTGCTGCCTGGCATGTATGTGCGCGTGCGCCTGGAACAAGCCCAGGTTGATGGCGGCATCCTGCTGCCTCAGCAGGCCGTCACCCGTGGCGCCCAGGCCGACACCGTGATGGTGGTTGATGCCCAGGGCAAGGTCACGCCTCGGCCCGTCAAGCTCGGCGGTGCCAAGGGCAGCCAGTGGGTCGTGCTCGGTGGCTTGAATCCTGGCGAGCAGGTCATGGTCGATGGCTTCCAGAAAATGATGAACCCCAAGGCGCCCGTCAAGGCCGTGCCATGGCGCACGCCGGCTCAAGGCGCCGCGATGGGAGCACCCGCCTCTGCCGCCACACCTTCAGCCGCCGCTTCTCGCTGAAAGGGGCGCCTTCATGTCACGTTTCTTCATTGACCGCCCCATCTTTGCGTGGGTGATCGCCCTGTTCATCATCGTCTTCGGCGGTGTGGCGATCACTCAGTTGCCGATCGCGCAGTACCCCACGGTCGCGCCACCGTCCGTCGTCATCAGCACCACCTACCCTGGCGCCTCGGCCAAGACCCTGGACGAGAGCGTCATCAACGTCATCGAGCAGGAACTCAATGGCGCGCCCGGACTGGCTTACATGGAATCGGTCAGCCAGGCCAACGGCACGGGCTCCATCACCGTCACATTCGAGACCGGCACCAACATCGACCTGGCCCAGGTCGAAGTGCAGAACCGCCTGGCCCGCGCCACGCCCCGCCTGCCCGCTGCCGTGACGCAGCAGGGTGTCAAGGTCGACAAGTCACGCGCCAACATCCTGATGTTCGTGATGCTCTCGTCCACCAACCCGGCGTACGACCCGGTGGCCCTGGGAGACTACGCCTCGCGCAACCTGGTGCCTGAAATGCAGCGCGTGCCCGGCATCGGCCAGGTCACCATGTTTGGCACGGAGCGGGCTATGCGAATCTGGGCCGACCCGGCCAAGCTGGTGTCCTACGGCCTGAGCATGAGCGACATCAACAACGCCATCCGGGTCCAGAACGCGCTGGTGCCTGCCGGCGGCATTGGTGAGCGCCCTCACGCGGGGGACCCCACCATGTCGGCCACCGTGGTGGTCTCCGGCCAGCTGACCAACACCGAGCAGTTTGGCAACATCGTGCTGCGCGCCAAGGCCGACGGATCGACCGTGCGCCTCAAGGACGTGGCCCGCATCGAGCTGGGGGCTCAGACCTATGGCACCTACGCCCGCCTGAACGGCAAGCCTGCGCTGGGCATGGGCTTGCAACTCTCGCCCACGGCCAACGCCTTGGCCACGGCCACGGCGGCCAAGGCCCGCCTGGAAGAGCTGCGCCTGTACTTCCCCTCCGGCGTGGATTACTCCGTGCCTTATGACACCTCGGGCTTCATCAAGCTGTCCATCACCCAGGTGGTCCAGACCCTGTTCGAGGCCATTGCCCTGGTGTTCCTGGTGATGTTCCTGTTCCTGCAGAACTGGCGCTACACCCTGATCCCGACCCTGGTGGTGCCGGTGGCCTTGCTGGGCACCTTCGGGGTGATGTCGGTCTTTGGTTTTTCGATCAACGTGCTGACCATGTTCGGCATGGTGCTGGCCATTGGCATCCTGGTGGACGATGCCATCGTGGTGGTGGAAAACGTCGAGCGCCTGATGGTGGAGGAGGGCCTCTCGCCCCTGGCCGCCACGCGCAAGGCCATGGGCCAGATCAGTGGCGCCATCGTGGGCATCACCGTGGTGCTGGTGTCGGTGTTCATCCCCATGGCCTTTTTTGCGGGCTCGGTGGGCAACATCTACCGCCAGTTCTCGCTGTCCATGGTGTCCTCCATCCTGTTCTCGGCCTTCCTGGCCTTGACCTTGACACCTGCGCTGTGCGCCACGCTGCTCAAGCCGGTGCCGGCCGATCACCATGAAAAGACCGGTTTTTTTGGCTGGTTCAACCGCGCCTTCAGCTCGACCACACATGGGTATGAAAGCTGGGCTGCTCGCCTGGTCAAGCGCGGTGGTCGCACCCTGATCATCTATGGTGTGATCCTCGCCGCCGTGGGCTGGATGTATGTGCGCATGCCCTCGTCCTTCCTGCCCGATGAAGACCAGGGCTCCCTGATCGCCCTGGTGCAACTGCCCGCAGGCGCCACGACCAACCGTACCGAAGATGTCATGAAGCAGGTGGAGAACTTCTTCCTCAAGCAGGACGAGGTCAAATCGGTTGTCGGCGTGGTGGGGTTCAGCTTCTCAGGCATCGGGCAAAACGCCGGCCTGGCCTTCGTGACCCTCAAGGACCATCACGAGCGCACAGGGGTCGATCACACGGCTCAGGCGTTGGCCAAGCGGGCCTTTGGTGCCCTGATGGGCGTGCGCGATGCTTTCATCTACCCGTTGGTGCCGCCGCCCATCATGGAGCTGGGCAATGCCACCGGTTTTGCCGTGCGCCTGCAGGACCGCGCCGGTCTGGGGCATGGGGCCTTGCTGGCCGCACGCAACCAGATGCTGGGCATGGCCATGCAAAGCAAGGTGGTCACCGGCTTGCGCCCTGAGGGCCTGGAAGATGCACCCCAGTTGCAGGTCGACATCGACCGCAACAAGGCCAGCGCCCTGGGCGTGAGCTTTGACGCCATCAGCGCCACGCTGTCGTCCTCGCTGGGATCGTCCTACATCAACGACTTCCCCAACGCGGGCCGTCTGCAGCGCGTGATCGTGCAGGCCGATGCCAAGGACCGCATGCAGGGCGACCAGCTCCTGCAACTGCAGGTGCTCAACGGCAGCGGTCAGAACGTGCCCCTCTCGGCCTTTGCTACCACTCGCTGGGTCACGGGACAGATGCAGGCCGTGCGCTACAACGGCTACCCCAGCATGCGCATCTCGGGAGCGGCCGCACCTGGGTTCAGCACTGGCGAAGCCATGGCCGAGATCGAAAAGCTCGCCAGCCAGCTGCCGCCTGGCATCGGCATCGACTGGACCGGACTGTCGCGCGAAGAGCGCCTGTCGGGCTCGCAAGCCACCATCTTGCTGGTGTTCTCGCTGTTGGCGGTGTTCCTGTGCCTGGCTGCGCTGTACGAGAGCTGGTCCATCCCGGTAGCTGTGCTGCTGGTGGTGCCCCTGGGCATCCTGGGCTCGCTGCTGGGGGCCAACCTGCGCGACATGCCCAACGACGTGTACTTCAAGGTGGGCCTGATCACCATCATGGGTCTGTCGGCCAAGAACGCGATCCTGATCATCGAGTTCGCCAAGGAGCTGCAGGAGAAGGGCATGGGCCTGATCGAGGCCACGCTGCAAGCCTGTCACCTGCGATTCCGCCCGATCATCATGACCTCGCTGGCCTTCATTCTGGGGGTGCTGCCCCTGGTGCTGGCCTCTGGCCCTGGGTCCGCTGGGCAGCGTGCGATTGGCACCGGTGTGATGAGCGGCATGATCGCGGCCACCGTGCTGGCCGTGTTCTTTGTGCCCGTGTTCTTTGTGGTGATTCGCAAGCTGCTGCCGGGTTCGGCACCCGTGGCGGACACCTCCAATGAGGAGGCCTCTCATGGCTGATCGTTATCTTCCGGGTCTCACCCGCGTGGCCCTGGCTGCTGCCCTGAGTCTGTCGCTGGGTGCCTGCTCGCTGATCCCCACCTACCAGCGCCCTGACGCGCCGGTGCCGGCTCAGTGGGCCGATTCGGCCCCGATCCCCGCCGGTGCCACCTCCGACGTCACCCAACTGGCCTGGGCCCGGTACTTTCCGGACCCGCGCCTGCAAGGCCTGATCCGCAAGGCCCTGGACAACAACCGCGACCTGCGGGTGGCAGTGCTCAACATCGATCAGATGCGGGCGCAGTACCAGATCCAGCGTGCTGATCAGTTCCCCACCGTCAACGCGTCGGTGGCGGCCACCCGCCAGCCCTCAAGCACACCGCCCAACGACCTCAGTACCACGGCCACCGCCGGCCTGGGCATCACCGCGTTCGAGCTGGACTTCTTTGGCCGTGTGCGCGCCTTGAGCGAATCGGCAGCCGCCCAACTGCTGGCCACCGAAGAGGCCCGCCGTGCCGTGCACATCAGCCTGGTCGCCGCCGTGGCCAGTAGCTATCACGCGGTCTGGGCCGATCGCCTGCAACTGGCCGTGGCCGAGCAGACGCTGCAGACGCGCCAGAACTCGCTCAAGCTGCTGCAACTGAAGTTTGACAACGGCGTGCTCAACGAGCTCGACCTGCGCACCGGACAGTCGCTGGTGGAGGCCGCCCGCATCAGCCGTGCGCAACTGCAGCGCCAGCTGGCGCAGGATCTGAACGCTTTGAACGTGCTGGTGGGGGAGGTGCCCACGGCCGATCTGCTGCCGCCCGAGCCCCGCTTGAGCGTCTCCGGCGAGGCCGATGCTGCGGTGGTGGATGTGCGTCCTGCCTTGTGGGCCGGGCTGAACGACCTGCCGGTGGGCATGCCCTCCGAGGTGTTGCTCCAGCGTCCCGACATCGCTCAGGCTGAACAGTTGTTGATCGCTGCCAATGCCAACATTGGCGCGGCACGTGCGGCCCTGTTCCCGCGCATCAGCCTGACGGCCAGCGCCGGGGTGGTCAGCGATTCACTCTCGGGCCTGGTCAGCGATGGCCGCTCGGTCTGGAGTCTGGCCCCCCAGTTGGTGCTGCCCATCTTTGATGCCGGTCGCCTGCAGGCCCAGGTCGAGAGCAGCCAGGTCAAGCGCGACATCGCCATCGCCCAGTATGAAAAGGCCTTGCAGAACGCCTTCCGTGAGGTGGCCGATGCGCTGATCGCGCGCAGCAGCTACAGCGACCAGGCCCAGGCCCAGCAGGCGCAGACCGACGCCGAAGCGGCCCGGCTCAAACTGGCCACCCTGCGCTACCAGAATGGGGTGGCCAACCAGTTGGACCTGCTCGATGCCCAGCGCAGTCTGTTTGCGTCGCAGCAGGCCTTCATCTCGGCTCAACTGGCGCGTCAGCAGGCGCACATTGCGCTGTACAAGGCTTTGGGAGGAGGTTGGGCGGCTGAGGCCAGCGTTCCGGCCGCTTCAGTTCCCGCTTCCGCCTCCCAGCCCGCGTCAAACCAGCCTTGAAGGGCGACGCCCAGACTGCCTCCGGGCGCAGCCTGGCCTCAGTTGGCCAGCTTGCGGCTCATGCGCGCGCCCAGCTTGTTCACATTGTTCAGTGACAGCAAGTGGGCGTGGATGAAGCCCAGCGCGCCCGACTGGAACAGCTCCTGGACCACCTCGGGCTTGAGGGCGCGCAGCTTGTCCTCATCGACCACCTTGAAGCCGTTGAGGTTCAGCCGCTGCTCGCCCAGCTTGAAGTCGATGTTGCGATCGACCAGCAGGCCCAGCTCGACCAGGCGTTGGGCAAAGTGGGCCGTGCGCTGCATGTCGTTGTGAAAGTCCAGCAGGAACTTCTGCAGCTGTTGCAGATAGGGCGTGTCCTGGCCGTTGCCATCGAACAGCGCTTCGCCCTCGGTGGTGTTGAGGCCATCAAAGGCTTCGTCCACGCACACGGTCAGCTCCTGGCCGCCCTTTTGCTCGGCCAGCACGAAAGGGTAGCGGCGCACAAAGGCCGGCACATAGCTGCCAGGTTCCCAGCGCCCGGCATCGTCCAGGAACAGGTTGTCCTTGTCGCGCAGGCCGACCACGGCCACCAGGGTGTGCTGGTCGCCCGAGTTCACGAACACGCAGGGGTAGTCCAGGGCGGCCAGTGGCAGCTCGGTGGTGGCCAGCAGCACCGAGTTCAGCTCGCGGGCAAAGGCCATGTGCTGACTGCCAGGCTTGATGCGCAGCCCCTTGTGCTGTTCTCGGTTGACCGGGGTGAGCTTTTCGTAGAGCAACATCGTCTTCATGAGGGGTCCATGTCAAAAGAGTGGACGCAGCATACCAACTCCATGTGGCAGGCTGGTGATAATCACAACCGTGAACATCGCCATGCTGCAAGAGCGCGGGTCGCTCTACCTTGACCTGATTCGTTGGAGCCGTCCGCAAGGCTGGCTGCTCCTGTTGTGGCCCACCCTGGCGGCCCTGTGGCTGGCCGCGGGCGGTTTTCCGGGCTGGCACCTGCTGCTGGTTTTTGTCCTGGGCACCATCCTGATGCGATCGGCCGGTTGCGCCGTCAACGATGTGGCCGACAAGGACTTTGACCGCCACGTCAAACGCACCGCGCAGCGCCCCATCACCTCCGGTCGCGTGTCGGTCAAGGAGGCCCTGGCCGTGGGGGCCGTGCTGGCCTTGCTGGCCTTTGCCCTGGTGCTGACCACCAACGGCCTGACCATCGCACTGTCGTTCGGGGCCCTGGCCATCGCGATCGCCTATCCCTATGCCAAGCGGGTCGTGGCCATGCCGCAGGCCGTGCTCGGGCTGGCCTTCAGCTTTGGCATTCCCATGGCCTATGCCGCTGTGCGGGGCAGCATCCCGGTGGAAGCCTGGTGGTTGCTGGCCGGCAACGTGGCCTGGGTGCTGGCTTACGACACCGAATACGCCATGGTCGACCGCGACGACGACCTCAAGATCGGCATCCGCACCTCGGCGATCACGCTGGGGCGGGCCGATGTCTTCGGGGTGGCCATGTTCTACACCACCTGCTTGCTGTGCTGGAGCCAGGTCGGCAAGCTGGCCGGCCTGGGCATGCCCTTCTGGGCCGGCTTGATGATGGCGGCGGTGCAGGCCGTCGGCCATGTCTGGCTGATCCGCGGGCGCGACCGCGAATCCTGCTTTGCCGCCTTTGCCATGAACCACTGGCTGGGCTTGAGCTGGTTTGCCGGCGTGGTGGCCGCCCTGAGCCTGAGCCAGGGCGCTTGATTCCCCAGGTTCCCTCGACCTGCCGAGCTTAGCGACCGAACTCGTCGCCCAGCTCGCTCGCGCGCTGCTCGGCGGCGCGCATGGCGGCAATGAAGCTGGCCTTCACGCCGGCTGCTTCCAGGCTGCTCAGCGCCGCGTACGTGGTGCCGCCTTTGGAAGTGACCTTCTCGCGCAACGTGGCCGGGCTGTCCTCTGACTGGCTGGCCAGCGCCGTGGCCCCACCAAAGGTCGCCAGTGCCAGGGTGCGGCCCTGCTCGGCACTCAAGCCCATGTCGATGGCGGCCTGCACCATGGCCTCGATGAAATAGAACACATAGGCCGGGCCCGAGCCCGACAGCGCCGTCACGGCATCCAGGTGCGATTCCTGATCCACCCACAACGACGCGCCGGTGGGTGCCACCAGCGCCTGCACCTGGGCACGTTCGGCCGCGGTGACTTCAGGTCGGGCGAACAGCCCCGTCATGCCCTGGCCGACCAAGGCTGGAGTGTTGGGCATGGCGCGAACGATGCGAGGCGTGCCCAGCAGGCGGGCCATGTCGTCGGTGCGCAGCCCAGCCATCACGCTGTAGTGCAAAGCCTGACCTGTCCAGGTCGACACGCTGGCTGCCGCGTCCTTGAACTGCTGGGGCTTGACGGCCCAGACCACCAGTTCGGCCGCCCGCAGGGCCTCGGAGGGGGCCGCCGCAGTCTGCAACCCCTGGGCTGCCAGGCGTTCTCGCTGAGCCTCCCCCGGGTCGACCACCAGAATGCTCTGTGGGGCGCGGCCTTGGCGCAGCAGGCCACCAATGATGGCGGAGGCCATGTTGCCGCCGCCGATGAATGCGATCAAAGAGGGTGAATTGCTCATGGGCGAGATGATGCCTCAAGGTCGGCGGGCTTCGGTCGGCCGCCAAAAATGGCCGTGCCCACCCGCACCAGGGTCGCGCCCTCGGCGATGGCGGCCTCCAGGTCGGCGCTCATGCCCATCGACAAGGTGTCCAGAGGCAGACCGGTGGCCACCAGAGCGTCAAACAACGCTTTCAAGGCCCGGTGGGCCGCCAGCTGGCTCGCTTCGTCCGGCGTGGGGGCGGGCAGGGCCATCAGGCCCCTCAGCCGCAGTCGGGGGAGGGCGTTCACGGCCTGGGCCAGGGCGGCGACCTCGGCAGGTGCCACGCCACTTTTGCTGTCCTCACCACTGG
>JACCDH011020365.1_pt1 | contig 11923 bp, 11 predicted proteins | sample 7442481 | NCBI WGS metagenome assembly JACCDH01 (sample SAMN15323433, study PRJNA562643) | freshwater metagenome | isolation source: river surface water | place: USA:Blue River Watershed | collected 2017-08-15 | reverse complement strand
GCCCAATTGGTGCGGCTGTTTGGGCACGGGGCGGCGGCGCCCGATGATGTGATCATAAAGGATTGGAGCACGGACAGCGCAACGGCCACAGATGCCGACCGAACACCACCTCCCGCTCACCCGATCTACACCGCATTACCACCCACCCGCCGCCTGATCTTCGCCGGAACCGAGGCAGCGCCTGAAGCTGGCGGGTTTTTGGAAGGTGCGCTGGAGGCCGCCGAAGCGGCGCATGCCGCCCTTGGTGTTGTCGTGGTCTGATTTTATCGTAACGAAGCTGCCCATACCGCAATCTGCTCCGCTTCGGGGCTAAGCGTTCGGTGACGCAGTTGCATGTCCGAGTGGATCAAATTTGGACGATAGGTGGGCCCTTCGCTGAAGGGCTGGACATGCTCCGTGAACCACCTTGCCGGGGAAACCAAACTGCAGGGTTAAGGCCGGACCTGCGGTTTCGATCTTGCCTTCTGCAGTTCCGCTTATTGGCCTTTTCTCTCCCCACGCATCACACATCAAACGTCGCGAAGACCGGCACGTGATCGCTGGGCTGCTCCCAACCACGGGCGGGGCGCAGGATCCGGCTGCCATGCGCAGCACTCGAAATGTCAGGCGTGGCCCAGATATGGTCCAATCGGCGGCCCTTGTCGGCAGCATTCCAGTCGGCGGCGCGGTAGCTCCACCAGCTGTAAAGCTTGCCCCGGGGAACATCGGCGCGGGTGATATCCACCCATTTCCCGGCCTCTTGCGTGTCCGTCAGATGCGCCACTTCGATCGGGGTGTGCGACACAATCTTCAACAGCGATTTGTGATCCCAGACATCATCTTCGCGCGGTGCAATGTTCAGATCGCCCACCAGAATGGCTTTCTGCGGCGCATCAGCCCGGAAGGCATCACGCATCTCGGTCAGGAAATCGAGCTTCTGGCCGAATTTCTCATTCTCGGCCCGGTCGGGAATGTCCCCGCCTGCGGGCACATAGAAATTGTGGATGGTCACGCCGTTGTCCAGCCGGGCCGCCACATGCCGGGCATGGCCAAGGCTGGCGTAATCCTGTCCACCTGCATCGGTGAGCGGCAGCTTCGACAGGATCGCCACGCCGTTATAACCCTTTTGACCCCGCGCCACCATGTAGCGGTAGCCAAGCGCCTGAAACTGCTCAACCGGGATCTTCTCAACCGGGCTTTTGCACTCTTGCAGGCACAACACGTCCGGGGCCTCCTCGGACATCAGTTTGGCCACCAGCCCCTCACGCAAGCGGACAGAATTGATGTTCCAGGTGGCAAGGGTAAAGGGCATGGCGGTCTCCTTGGTGACCGCCCGCTTATGCCGCCCCAGCCGGAAAAAAGAAAGCCCGGCCAAACGGGGCCGGGCGAAGTCCAACAGGGAGGTGAGCATTGTATACCACGGAATCCCGCCCCTGCGAATTGATGTAAATCAAATGTCCTGAAATCATGGTTTTTGCGTCACAATACGAGGCGGCATCTGGTTGACGACGTCAAGCCACGCCCGGAAGATTGCAGAATGAGCGCGCGTCTTTGGGTGAACAGAAACTTCCGGCTGTTGTTTGCGTCAGCCTTGGCCACCAATCTGGGTGACGGGTTGATCGCGGTTGCCGTGCCGTGGCTGGCCACATTGCTGACGGAAGATCCTTTGCTCATAGGTCTGGTGGCGGCTGCGCGGCATCTGCCTTGGGCACTTTTTGCGCTGCCCGCAGGTGTGCTGACCGACCGCCACGATCACCACCGCCTGATCCTGGGGGCCGATGCCGCGCGGCTGGTGCTATCGGTCGCGCTCATGACATTGGCACTGACCGCCAGCCCCGGCACCGGCCCAGTTCTGGGGCTGGCTGCTCTGGCCTTTCTTCTGGGCGCGGCAGAGGTCTTACGCGACAACACCGCGCAAACCTTTCTGCCCGATGTGGTCGACAAGACCCAGCTGGAACGTGCCAACGGTGCCCTGTGGGCGACCGAGCGGTTGGCGGGGCAGCTTCTTGGCCCACCCTTGGCAGGCTTCCTGATAGGGCTGTCCATCGCCTTGCCCTTTGGCGCGCAGACCCTTTTGCTGCTGGCCGCCCTAGGCCTGATCGGTGCGATGCGGCTTGTGTCGCGGAGGCAAGACCGCGGCCATCAACCCGCCCTTCTTGCCATCCGCGAGGGCCTTGGCTGGCTCTGGTCAAACCCCAAGCTGCGCCGCCTTGCGCTGGTCGCGGGCGGCTTCAACTTTGTGGGCTATGGCTTTTTCGCCATCTTCGTCCTTTATGCCCAAGACGTGCTGGGCCTTGATGTCTTTGGCTATGGCCTGTTCCTCACCCTGGTGGCGGTGGGCGGGTTGATCGGATCAGTCCTTGGCCCCATGGTCGCGGTGCGCATTGGACCCACGGCCTCGCTGCTTATCAGCATTGCAATGTTTTCTGCCAGTTCCGCCGCGCTGGCCCTGCAAGCGCCTCTGTGGGTGATTGCCGCCTTCATGCTGGCGGACGCTTTTTGCAGCATGTTGTGGGACATTACCGTGGTCAGTTATCGCCAGCGGCACATTCCAGCACCGCTTTTGGGCCGGGTGAACAGCGCTTATCGATTCATCGGCACCGGACCTGCAGCCCTTGGGGCCTTTGCCTTTGGCGCGCTGGTGTCTTGGGCCCAAACCGCCGATGATCCGGCAAGCGGTCTTCTGCTCCCCTATGCTGTCGCCTCAGCGGTCACCGCCGCCCTTGCCCTTTACGCGGTCTTCCGCCTGCGGCTTTAGCACAAAAAAACCGGGCCCAAAGGCCCGGCCAGTTCCAACAGGGAGGGATGTCGTGCCATGACCCCGACACGACAAGGGGAAAGATGCGAGCTCACAAGAGGGAGGAGGTCACCCGCACAATTTCAAGATAGGCATCGAATTGGGCAACAATAAGTCCCAAACCGCCAATTTTTTCCCGATCACGCCACCAGCTTGTAGCCACCGCTTTCGGTGACCAAGAGGCGCGCGTTCGAGGGATCGGCCTCGATCTTCTGGCGCAGACGATAGATGTGGGTTTCCAGCGTATGGGTGGTAACCCCCGCATTATACCCCCAGACCTCATGCAGCAGCACATCACGCGCCACAACGCTGGACTGCGCGCGGTACAGGTATTTCAGGATGTTGGTTTCCTTGTCGGTCAACCGCACCTTCTTGTCCTTAACATCGATCAGCATCTTCTGCGCGGGCTTGAACGTATAGGGCCCAAGCTGGAACACCGCGTCTTCCGATTGTTCATGCGTGCGCAGCTGCGCCCGGATGCGCGCCAAAAGGACCGGAAACTTGAACGGCTTGGTGACATAGTCATTGGCACCTGAATCCAGCCCCAGAATGGTGTCGCTGTCGGTGTCATGGCCGGTCAGCATCATGATCGGGCATTTCACGGCTGCCTTGCGCATGCGCTTGCAAAGCTCGCGCCCATCGGTGTCGGGGAGGCCAACATCCAAGATCACAAGGTCATACTGGCCCTGCTTGACCTTCTCCATGCCCTCGGCCCCATTGCGGGCCTCGAACACGTCGAAATCCTCGGTCATCACCAGCTGTTCCGACAAGGCCTCGCGCAGGTCATCGTCGTCATCCACCAGCAGGATCTTGCGCAACGTCGCCATCTTCGCCTCCATCACATCAGGCTGTCTGCCCGTCTTTGGCAACACATGCCCATGCCGCACGCATTCGGCAAGAATTGCAACATTTGCCTCACGCGGTCGTGTCGTGGGGCCGCAGTATGTTTCAATTCCGAAATCTGCGGCCTATGTAGAGGGCATGAGTTTGCGCCCAACCCAGACCGAAACCCTTGCACGCGCCCGCAGTGATCTGCGGTTGGGGCTGCCGGTTGTTCTGGTGGGTGGAGGTCATGCCGCGCTGGCCGTCGCGGTTGAGGCGCTGACAGCAGATCGACTGGCCGATCTTCGCAGCTTGGGCCCGATGGACCTTGCCCTGACAGCGCGGCGGGCCGAAACGCTGAAAGCGCGCGCCTATGACGGCGATTTAGCACGTATCGCGGTGCCCGAGGATGCAGATACACGCTGGCTTTTGGCGGTGGCCGACCCGGCTGATGATCTGCGCGTGCCGATGAAAGGCCCGCTTCACAGTCGGCGTCAGGGCGATGCCGCCCTGCACCGGCTGGCACTGTCCTTGGCCAAATCAGCGCAGCTTTTGCCCGCCGCTGTGCTGGTGCCAGTGGCCGATGGCATGGCCTTTGCCGCTGCCCATGCGCTGACCCTTCTGGCAGAGGTGGACGCCGCTGACCTAGACCGCCTTGCGCCCGTGGCACCCGTAATCTCTGCCTGGCTTCCGATGGCGGCCAGTGCCGCTGGCCGCGTGCATATCTTTCGCCCCGATGATGGCGGAGCAGAACATTACGCCATTGAAATCGGCCGCCCTGACCGTGATGCACCCGTCTTGGCGCGGCTACATTCCGCCTGCTTCACCGGCGATGTGCTCGGCAGCCTGAAATGCGACTGCGGGCCCCAGTTGCGGGCGGCCTTGGCACAGATGGGGACCGAGGGAGCGGGTGTCCTGCTTTATCTGAACCAAGAAGGTCGCGGCATCGGCCTTGCCAACAAGATGCGCGCCTATTCCTTGCAGGATCAGGGCTTTGACACGGTCGAGGCCAATCATCGGCTGGGCTTTGAGGATGATGAGCGTGATTTTCGCATCGGGGCGGACATCCTGAAACGGATGGGATTCTCAAAGGTCCGGCTTCTGACCAACAATCCGAAGAAACTGGCCATGCTGTCAGCCTGCGGGCTGGACGTGGTGGAGCGCGTGCCCTTGAAGGTGGGCGAAACCCGCGAGAACGCCGCCTATCTGGCCACCAAGGCCGCGAAATCGGGGCACTTGCTGTGAAGCCGCAAGATCTGGTCGTGACCCCCATGGGCGTGCGGTTTCTGAACCGGACCTTCCCGTGCACCATCGGGCGCGGTGGCATCGTTTCGGCCCGGCACAAGCGGGAAGGCGACGGCGCAACTCCGGCCGGGGTGCACCGCATCGTCGGGATGCTTTACCGCCCCGATCGCATGGCAAAGCCAACCGACTGGGCGCTGCCCATCGGGCCGATGGACCTGTGGTCTGATGATCCAACGGATGACGATTACAACCTGATGGTCCGCGCCCCGCATCGCTCCAGCCACGAAAAACTGCGCCGCGCGGATCCCTTGTATGATCTGGTGATCCTGACCGACTGGAACTGGCCCCATGCCGAGCCGGGACGCGGATCGGCGATCTTCCTGCACCGCTGGCGCAGGGCTGGTTATCCGACCGCGGGCTGCGTGGCCTTTGATCCGCAGGATCTTTTGTGGATCGCCAAGCGGATTACCTATCAAACACGGCTTGTGGTGCGCTGAACCTCCTCGAGCATTTCATGCACGCGTCGGGACGATCTGCGAGGAGTGCTCAAAGTGCTCGACGAGCGATCCGGTTCAAACCCGTTCGATCAGCACCGCAGCACCCTGCCCCACGCCGACGCACATCGTCGCCAGCCCATAGCGACCCCCGGTCCGTGCCAGTTCCAGTGCCACCGTGCCGGTGATGCGCGCGCCGGTCATGCCCAAGGGATGGCCCAGCGCAATCGCACCGCCATTGGGGTTCACGCGCGGATCATCATCGGCAATCTGCAGCCCCCGCAGCACGGCCAAGCCCTGTGCGGCAAAGGCCTCGTTCAACTCGATCACCGAAAGGTCGGCCACCGTCAGCCCATGCTGCGCCAACAGCTTTTGCACCGCGGGCACCGGACCATAGCCCATAATGCGCGGCGCGACTCCGGCAGTCGCTGCACCCAAAATCCGCGCAATGGGCTTCAACCCATAGGCTTTTGCCGCCTCGGCGCTGGCGATGATCATCGCCGCCGCCCCATCGTTCACGCCGCTGGCATTGCCCGCCGTCACAGTGCCATCCGCCCGGGTGATCGGGCGCAGCTTGGCAAGATCTTCGGCCTTCGTATCCCCTCGGGGATGCTCATCCTCGCGAACCTCCACCGTCTTGCCGCGCCCCAGATCTACCGTCACCGGCACGATCTCGGCCCCGAGCCGCCCGTTCTCCTGCGCCGCCCCCGCGCGCCGCTGTGAGCGCAGCGCAAAGGCGTCCTGATCGGCGCGGCTGATCCCATACTCATCTGCCAAATTCTCTGCGGTCTCAGGCATCGAGTCGATGCCATAAGCCGCCTTCATTTTGGGGTTCACAAAGCGCCAGCCGATGGTGCTGTCGGCAATTTCAGTCGTCCGGGCAAAGGCAGTGGTCGCCTTTGGCATCACCATCGGCGCGCGGGTCATGGATTCCACTCCGCCTGCAATCGCCAAACCAATCTCACCCGCCTTGATCGCCCGTGCGGCCGCCGACACCGCCTCCATCCCGGAGCCGCAAAGCCGGTTGACCGTGGCCCCCGGAACAGTTTCCGGCAGGCCCGCCAAAAGCAAGGCCATGCGCGCAACGTTACGATTGTCCTCGCCCGCCTGATTGGCGCAGCCCATCCAGACTTCTTCTACCGCGGCAGGGTTCAGCCCCGGATTGCGCGCCAAAAGGGCAGCCAAAGGGATAGCGGCCAAGTCATCGGTGCGCACTTGGGCCAAGGCGCCGGCATAGCGGCCAATCGGGGTGCGGATGTAATCGCAGATGAACGCGTCGGGCATTCTGGCCTCCTGATGTTCCTGCTAAAGTCCTTCGAACTTGAAGCAATTGCAAGGCCGGGTTTGACGCCGACCAAATGAAAAGGGCCGGGAAACCCCCGGCCCAGTCAAACGGCTTTTCAGCGCTTAGTCGGCCTTACGACGGCTGAGCGATTGCGCGGTGTAGACCAAAATGGCCAGCCCCACAGCGCCCAGCACGGCCACACCCAGCAGCACAATCACATCAATCGGCCCGCCAATATCTTTGAACCCTGACGAGGTGATGCCTTGCACGAACAGGACCGCAGCAATCGCCCCAATTGGCATCGACAGCTGCGCCCAGAGGAACTTGCGCATCGACAAAGACCGGTCGCGGACCAGCACGAAGACATAAAGCGCGGTGATGACCAAAGCTGCCAAAACCAGTGCCCAGAACAGACCCCGGCCGAACATCTCTTCGAAAACCGCGATCAGGGTGGAAAGTGTCAGTTCTTTCATAGCGTGCCCCCTTATGCCTTGCCGCGCAGCATGGCGTTATACGTGGCCTTCAACGCCACCTCTTTCATCAGCCAGCTGATCCACAGCTCTTCCAAGGGCGCAATCACGCCGGGGAAGCTGGGAACCAGATTGTTGTTATAGTCAAACTCGACCAGCATCGCGCGGCCCACGCGCGTGATCAGAGGGCACGAGGTGTAACCGTCATAGGTGGCGGTGCTCTCTTTCCCCTCGATGGCCGCGATCAGGTGATCTTCGACCACCGGAACCTGCCATTTGACCGAGGCCGCGGTCTTGCCCTTGGGCACACCGGCCACATCGCCCAGCGCGAAAATCTCAGGGTAGCGCAGGTGGCGCAGGGTTTTCTGGTCGCATTCCACCCAGCCCTGATCGGCCCATTTGTCGGCCCATGACAAGCCCGACTGGCGGATCACCTCAGGCGCGCGCTGCGGAGGGATGACATGCAGATAGTCATAAGGCATTTCGACCGTGGTCTTAACCTCAGCCTTGGTGGTGGCGTCGATCTCGGTCTTTTCAAAGGTCGCAACCTTCTTGCCCGGCTCCATCGACAGCATCTTGTGGCTCATGTGGGTCTTGATGCCGCGCTGACCAAACAGCATACGCACCTTTTCCGCCACGATCGGCACGCCAAACAGCGCACCCTGCGGCGCGGTGTAGTGGATCTCATATTTGCCCGCGGCAGTGCCCCGGCTGGCGATATCCTCGACAAGGAACGCGTGCTTGAGCGGTGCGCCCGCGCATTTCATCTCGGTCGCCGGGCGGGTCATCAGCGCGATGCCCCCTTCCTCGGTAAACTTCTGCGCCGCTTCCCAAGTTTTCGCGGCATATTCCGGCCCGGAATACAGCGCGCCAATTCCGTTGGTGCCCACCATGTCGAGCGAGAAGCCTGGGATGGCGTCATAGTCCAGCACAAGTCCGGGCGCGACGATTAGGAAATCATAGGCGAGCTTGGTGCCGCCCTCGGTCGCCACCGTCTTGGCCAAAGGATCAATAGCCGCCGCCTTTTCGGCCACCAGCGTGACACCCTTTGGCAGCCAGTCAGTCGTCTGACTGACGGTGTAATTCGCAGGCTTCAACCCGGCCGCCACAAGGCTGAGCCCCGGCTGATAAAGATGCTCTTTGCGAGCGTCGATGATGGTGATCTCGGCCCCATCCAGCCGCTCGACCAACCGATTCACCAGCGCCGTTCCGGCAGCACCGGCCCCAATCACCACGATCTTTGCCTTCGTCGCCACCTTGGCAGCCTTGGCAGGCGATCCAAGGGCAGCAAGCCCTGCACCGGCAACCGCCAGCCCAAGAAATCCACGCCGCGTTGGGATGAATCCACGTTCCATCATCTCAGTCTCCTCCGTCACATCGGACGTCCCTCACAGATGTCAGTGCGGCCGTCATTGATCTGGATCAATAAATATTCTAAAATCTGCATCTATTGTGCCCTTTCGCGTGGCGATGGGCCACAAGCTCGGCACAACCTGCTGACGTGACACGAAAAGGACGCAAAGGTGAGACGACCCGTTTCCACCACTCTGACCCGAATTTTCCCTATTCTGTCGTGGTCAAAGACCAATTCCCGCCAAGATGCCGCGCAAGATGGGCTTGCGGCAGTTATCGTCACGATCATGCTGATTCCCCAATCTCTGGCCTATGCCATGCTGGCCGGGATGCCCCCCGAGGCGGGGCTTTATGCCTCGATCCTGCCAATCATCGCCTATGCGATCTTTGGCTCTAGCCGGGTGCTCGCAGTGGGGCCGGTGGCGGTGGTGTCATTGATGACTGCGGCCGCGCTGGGATCGGTGGCCGAAAGCGGGACGGCGGATTATGCCACGGCAGCGCTGACCTTGGCCGCATTGTCGGGCGCAATGCTGTTCGGGATGGGCCTGTTGCGGATGGGCTTCATCGCCAATTTCCTGTCGCATCCGGTGATCGCCGGCTTCATCACCGCATCAGCAGTGCTGATCGCCATGGGGCAGATCGGACCACTGATCGGGGTCAAGATGACCGGGGCTTCGCTGCCGGAGCTGGTCGAAAGCTTTTGGGCGGGCAAGGCGGCGTTCAACTGGCAGACGCTGGTCATTGGCGCATTGGGTTTGGCCTTTCTCTCTTGGGTCCGGCGGCGGATGAAGCCAGCATTGCGGTCGCTGGGGGTGGGGCCGGTGCTGGCCGATGTGCTGACCAAAGCAGGGCCAGTTGTGGCAGTTGCCGCCTCAACCCTCGCGGTTTGGGGATTTGGGTTGGATGTGGCGGTGGTGGGCACAGTGCCTGCAGCCCTGCCACCCTTCACCAGCCCCAGCTTCGATCTGGCACTGATCCGCGAACTTGCGATGCCGGCCTTTCTGATCTCGATCGTTGGCTTCGTGGAATCCGTTTCGGTCGCGCAGACTTTGGCGGCGCGCAAGCGCCAGCGCATCCGGCCGGATCAGGAGTTGATCGGGCTTGGCGCCGCGAATCTGGCTGCCGGATTTAGCGGCGGCTTTCCGGTGACGGGCGGCTTTGCCCGGTCCGTCGTGAACGCCGATGCAGGGGCGGCCACCCCAGCGGCGGGGATCTACACCGCTCTTGGTCTGGCCGTCGCGGCGCTGGCGCTGACGCCACTTCTCTATTTCCTGCCCAAGGCGACGCTGGCGGCCACCATCATCGTGGCGGTGCTGGGGCTGGTCGATCTGTCGATCCTTAAGAAAACCTGGGGCTACTCGCGCGCCGATTTTGCGGCAGTGGCGGGGACCATTCTGGTCACCCTTGCTCTGGGGGTCGAGGCCGGAATTTCGACGGGCGTAATCCTGTCGATCGCGCTGCACCTGTGGCGCACCTCGCGCCCGCATGTGGCCGAGGTGGGGCTGGTCGCCGGCACCCAGCATTTCCGCAATATCCTGCGGTATGAAGTCATCACTGACCCATCGGTTCTCAGCCTGCGGATCGATGAAAGCCTTTACTTCGCCAACACCCGCTATCTGGAGGATCTGATCCTTGAGCGCACCGCCGAGGATCAAAACCTGCGCCATGTGATCTTGATGTGTTCGGCGGTGAATGAGATCGACATGACCGCGCTGGAAACGCTGGAGGCCTTGATGATGCACCTAAAAGACAGGGGCATCGCGCTGCATCTGTCCGAGGTGAAGGGTCCGGTGATGGACCGCCTCCAACGCTCCAGCTTTCTCGACCACCTGACAGGCCGCGTGTTTCTAAGCCAGCACGAAGCCTTTGTCAGTCTGACTGGCCAAGCCTAGGGCTGGACGCCGCGCCGCAGGCCGGGCAATCTGGGCCCAAAGAGGGGGCGCAGATGGACCTGAATTCCGATCTGGGTGAGGGCTTTGGCCCTTGGTCCATGGGCGATGACGCGGCGATGCTGGGGGTTGTCACCTCGGCCAATATCGCCTGCGGCGGGCATGCAAGCGACCCTGACACGATGTTTGCCACGCTGCGGATGGCGGCCGAGCGCGGTGTCGTGATCGGCGCGCATCCCGGCTATGCCGACCCTTTGGGCTTTGGCCGCCGGGTCATTCCAATGGAGCCGGTCGAGATCGCGCGCATGGTTGCGGCACAGGTCGGGGCACTGCAAGGGGTGGCGGCGCTGGCCGGGGCAAAGGTGGCCTACGTCAAGGCACATGGGGCGCTGGCCAATCTGGCCGCTGACCGGCGCGAAGTGGCCGATGCGATTGCCTCTGCAGTCAAGGCGCTGCCGGGGGGGCTGGCGATCTTGGCGATTTCCGGCACCGAGTTGGAAGCAGCAGGGCGCGCGGCAGGCCTGCCGACCTATTCCGAGATTTTCGCCGACCGAGCCTATCTGCCAAACGGTCGCTTGGTGCCCCGCACCCGCCCCGATGCCATGGTACATGGGGCCAAAGCAGCGGCAGAGCGGTTGATCGGGTTTCTCGACACCGGGTTGATGCCGGTGGTGGGGGGCGACCCCATTCCCTTGGCCGCGCAATCGATCTGCGTGCATGGCGACAGCCCCGATGCCGTGGCCATGGCGCGCGAAATCCGCGCACGGTTGCAGGCGGCGGGGGTGGTTCTGGCCCCCTTTCTGCGGTGAGCGGATTTCCGATCTTTCGCGCCGTCGCCGAACACGGGCTCTTGGTCGAGTTTGGCACGCGGATTGATGACGTGACACATGCCGCCGTTCTGGCCTTGGACCGCGCCTTGGCGGCTAACCCATTTGCGGGCTTTGCCGAGGCGGTCCCGGCCTATGTCAACCTGTTGGTGCGGTTTGACCCGATGGTAACGGATCTCCGGGCCGTCGAGGCGGCGCTGCGGGCCTTGATCAAGGCCACCCCAACCGAGGGCGTGCAGGGCACGCGGCGGGTGGTGGATGTGGTTTATGATGGCCCCGATCTGGACGAGGTGGCGCGGCGCTGTGGCCTGTCGCCCGAAGCGGTGATTGCAGCGCATCTGGGCGGCGACTATCAGGTGGCGCTTTACGGTTTTGCGCCGGGCTATGCCTATCTGTCGGGCGTGCCCAAAGCCATTGCCTTGCCACGCAAAGAGGCTGCGGTGCGCGGGGTGGCGGCGGGGTCGGTTATTATTGCCGCCGGTCAGTGCATTGTGACCACGCTGACGATGCCCACCGGATGGTGGATCATCGGCCATTCGCCGACGGTGATCCTTGACCCCCAAAGCGCGCGGCCCTTCCTGTTTGACGTGGGCGACCGGGTTGTGTTCCGGCGGGTGGCACCATGACGGCGCGGCTGACCGTGGCCTTTGCCGGGCCCCATGTGACGGTGCAAGACGGTGGGCGGCCCGGACTGGCGCGGTTTGGCGTGCCGCGCTCGGGTGCGATGGACCGGCTGGCGCTGGCGGCGGCCAATCTGGCGGT
>JACCDH010526387.1_pt1 | contig 11925 bp, 7 predicted proteins | sample 7442481 | NCBI WGS metagenome assembly JACCDH01 (sample SAMN15323433, study PRJNA562643) | freshwater metagenome | isolation source: river surface water | place: USA:Blue River Watershed | collected 2017-08-15 | reverse complement strand
ATCAACTCAGCAGTACGCTGCGCTACTTTTACATCAGTCGCATTAAACGCATTGCACCCGCATATTTCACGATGTTGGTGCTGGTATCGCTGCTTGCGGCAGTGCTGTTTTTGCCACAGGACTTGGCAACCTATAAAAAAGGGCTGAATCAAGCGGCATGGTTCAACAGCAACAATTACTTTGCTGGTTTTGGCGACTACTTTGCACCGGCCAACCACGAGCAGCCCCTGCTACACACTTGGTCACTGGCAGTAGAAATTCAGTTTTACCTGTTGGCACCAGTTCTGGTTTTGTTGCTGCCAGTCAGAGCACTCAAATGGCTGCTTGCCATTCTGCTCGTGGGGACGACAGCTGTGGCCGAATACCGCATGCGCGTATTGGGCATACAGCAAGCCACCTATTACGGCCTATTCGCACGTTTACCAGAATTTTTTGCCGGTGCTCTTGTGGCCCTGTCTATGCGCATGTCTGGTGATTGGGGCCCCAAGCCATGGAACAGTTATCTTGGCTTGGCATTGGTGCTAATCGCTGCCACTGCGCAACCATTGCTTGGTCCTTTTCCCGGCTTGGCTGCCTTGCTCCCAGTCTTGGGCGCAGTACTAGTATTACAGCGCCCCGTGCAGGGCGTGGCAGGGCAACTGCTGGCAAGCACACCAATGGTCTGGCTGGGCCAGTTGTCTTACTCGCTTTATTTATGGCATTGGCCAGTGTTGGCATTGCTGCGGTACTACACCGGTACGCAGGTGCTCGATATCCCGTCTAGCCTCTTGTTCATCACGCTTACTTTTTTGCTGGCCTCGCTGTCTTATTACTGGGTGGAAACCCCGCTTCGTGAGCGCCACACCCGTTTGAAGCAAGCTTTGGCTTATGGTCTGTTGGCAAGTGCCATATTAGCCACTAGCCCTAGTATGGCAAAAATCAACCAAGCGCTCTCCCCACCGCCATTGCCTGTTGAATACCTGCGTTATGCAGATCCCGCCACCATCTGCCACGGTCAGATAGTGGGCGACTGTCTTAAAGGTGATCTGAGAAGTAACAAAGAGGTGCTGGTGTTGGGCGATTCGCACGCAGCAATGCTCAATTTGTTTTTCGATCAACTGGGCAAAGACCTAGGTTTCAAGGCGAGAATCATCACCGCCAGCAGTTGCATGACCATACCCGGGTTTGATTACCAGCGTATACCTGAAAAATCTCAAAAAGATTGCTTGTTGCAGATCGAACATGCTCAAAAATACATATCTAATGCAAAAGTCATTTTTCTGGGCGGTATGTGGAGTTGGCAGATGTCATCTCACGACTTCCAACATGCACTTAATCATTTCTTAGCCTCTAAAAGTCAAACAGGTACTCGCGTATACCTTATTGAACAAGTACCGCTTTTGAGCAGTAGTCCTCTGCGAGCCCTGCGTTTCAATGGAATGGGGTTAAATTCAAGAGTCACAATCGACCCCGCCTACCATTTAACGAATGAAAATTTAAAGATTATAGCAAGGCAATACTCAAGGCCTATTACCTTAGGCTTTGAAGGAAGTGGGTTCTTTATTGATGCGCCGTTTTCAGATGGGATTCTTATTTATATGGATGAGGACCATCTAAACGAAGCCGGTGCAAAACGCTATGCCAATGCAGTGCGTGGTCCATTTGCACGTATAGTGAATTCAGAATAAATAGAATTATGTATATGAAAAAAATAGATATTATTCGAGTTATTGTGCTTTTTTTAAGGAAATTCTGCAAAATCCCGACCCAGTGTGCCTAGCGTAAGCCCCGTCCAGCATCATTGATCCATGAAACAAGCAAGCCTTGAGTTGAGCCTGAGTGAGAAGAAAACCCGCAAGCGCGAGTTCTTGGAACAGATGGACAAAGTCGTCCCATGACAGGCGCTGATCGATTTAATCGCGCCTTATTACCCCGATGGCAACAAGGGGCGTCCACCCTTTTCGTTAGCGACCATGCTGCGAACTCACTTTTTGCAGCAGTGGTTCACCTTGTCGGACCTGGGCATGGAAGAGACGTTATTTGATGAGCCTTTGTACCGTTAATTTGCCCAGCTCCCAGAGTTCTCGCGGATGCCCGACGAGAGCATCATCTTGAGGTTGCATCATCGGCTGGAAAAACACAAGCTGGCCGAACAAATCCTAGCCACCGTCTGCGGCGAATTATTCAGACCATCTCTAATTACGTATATTCGAAGAGGCTGGTTTCATTACTAATTCAAGACTAGCTTAAACAACGAAAAAAAGTAAAAAATAATCAAATGAAAAATAATTTGAATAAAATTAACAAAAAATTTAAAATATTAATGCAACTGGTGATTTGTTTCATGCCAAATGCAATTAAAATAGCAATATATAAAAATCTTTTTGGTGCGAAAATAGGAAGCAATGTAAAAATTGGTTTTGCGGCCTTATTAATTTTTGAAAATTTAGAGATAGATGAATTTTCTTACATAAGTCCAGTCTGTATTGTACGAGTTCGAGATTTGAAATTAGGAAAAAGAGTTAGAATCGGGAGATTTACTAGAATATCTACTTATGGGATCAATCTTGGACCATCTGTAACAATCGGATCTCAAGTAAGCATTCTTGCTTCAATTGAAAATCCGCAATGTACATTCTCAGCGGGAGCCGAGTCATGGATATTTGATTATTGTTACATTAATCCTGAGCGAAGTATAAGCCTAGGCAGAAATGTTGGTGTTGGTGGTGGTAGTTATATTTTTGCACATGGATTGTGGTTGTCGAAACTTAATGGCTACCCAGTAAATTATGGTGAAATAAATATAGGAAACGATGTATGGTTGCCGTGGGGATGCTTCATTATGCCGGGAATTTCAATTGGTGATGGAGCTGTAGTTGGTGCAAGATCGGTAATAACAAAAAATATTCCTGCAGGTTCACTCGCTGCTGGATCTCCTGCAAAAGTCATAAGAGATATTGCTGCTTCTGAGACATCGGAAGAGATGAAGAATAATATACTTGATGAAATAACAAGAGAATTTTGCCAATCAAAAAAATTAAGTTTAAATGTTAAAAATGATTTTGATTGGATTTGTTATGAAATTAATGGTGTCGTCGAAATAGCTATCGCAAAATATTCGTCTGCTGAATTTGATTCATTGATAGGGGGAAATACTTTATATGTAATTCATAAAATTTTGGATAATGTTGATCAATTCAAAAAAAATAATTATTACTCATTGATTAATTCGCAATCATCGCCTAGAGATAATTTAACTACAGTGCAAACGAATTGGTTGCTCCATTTGCGTAGTATTGGGGTGAGGTATTATCCAATTGATGAGGTGAATTTGATAGATTCATTCAATATTTAATTAAAGATTTGAAAAATATAATTGCATTAATATTAAGTAGTGGTTATTCACAGCTAATACCATTAGTTATAAGTCCTATTTTAACTAGACTATATTCACCAGAAGAGTTTGGGAGATTTGCTCTATATACTGCAATTATAACAATTCTTTCTGTGATTGTTACGGCGCGTTATGAGCAAGCAATAAATTTGCCAAAGAAGAACCGTGATGCAATACACATTGCTGTATTAGCATTAATTTTTTGCATATCAATAAGTTTTTTAATATTATTGATAATCTTCTTTTGCTCCAATTATTTTGCAATATATTTTAGTGAAGAAGAAATCTCAAAGTGGTTATATTTAATTCCTCTTTCGACTTTAACTATAGGAGTTTACCAGATTCTATATTATTGGGAGAATAGAAAAGCTAATTATATGAGGATAGCATTGAGTCGAACATTGCAGAGTTCAACTTCAGGAGCAGGTCAAGTAGGTGCCGGAATTAATGGACTGGGTATAGGTGGGTTGATTGCAGGGCAGCTCTTGGCGCAGATACTAACTGTAATTTTTATAATTCGTTTAAGTTATGGGGAAAATAAAAAATTATTAAAAAATATTAAAATAAATAAAGTTATTATAGCTGCAAAGAAATATAGAGACTTTCCTAGGTTTATGATTCTGGGGCATTTATTAAATAATGCGTCAGGATATATGCCTTTATTTGTACTTGGTTCGTTATATGGCCCCGAAGTTGCTGGATTCTATTCGTTGGCACAGAGAGTCACTATTACTCCCTTGAGTTTAATCGGTGGTGCAATTGGTGATATATATAGAAGTGAAGCTTCAAAAGAGTACAGAGAGTTTGGTAATTGTTTGAAGATATTTAAATATACAATTGTAAGACTTACATTTATCTCATTAGTTGTGTCTATGCCAATTTTCATTTGGGGTGTTGAAATTTTCACAATGATTTTTGGGTCAAATTGGAGTCGCGCAGGTGAGATTGCATCACTTTTGGCGGTAATGATTTTATTTCAAGGTATTTCATCACCTACAAGTGAGACAGTTTTGCTTGGTGGACTACTTAAATTAGATTTGGCTTGGCAGTTGTTGCGATTATTTTTGTCGATATCGTCGTTGTTTCTTGGCTTTAAAATATCTCCCGATAATCAGAATGTTTCAATATTAATGTTTGGATTATCGTTTTCATTGCTCTATTTATTGCATTTATTTTTGCAATATAAAGTTGCTCGAGGTGATTTATTTTATTCAAAGAAATAGAATATTTTATTAGAGAAGAGGTCGTGAGTGGATTCGGTATTACAATGAAAAAATGGCATACGCAATCGGCCTTGTTATGGATGCAAAATATTCTTCAAACAAGGTTTGGAAATTTCTTTAATTTGCAAGTTAATAGTGACGATGGTATTGTAATAATATCGCTGCCAAATGATGAGCGTATTATCACTTTGCTACTTAATAGTCAATGTTTTGTGCGAGCAGATTCGGATTTACCTTTCGTCATTTGGCCCGTGGAAAGAAGCAATGGGTGGACACCGGTGATAGATGATAATTTGCCGGCACCTGGTGCTGCCATCCTTCCTACGCCACTGATCACTCGCAACGAAAAAGGTATGCATGTGGCCTATGACATCTTGGGCCTGACCTATTGGATGCTCAGCCGTCAGGAAGAGGTGGGACGTACGGATCTTGATGAATATGGGCGATTTCCTGCAATTTCATCTCATGCTTATAAACATGATTATCTAGAGAGACCGGTGGTTGATGAATGGTTGCACATTCTAGGTCAGGTGATGCAATGCACTTGGCCAAGAATTGAGTTGAAGGAACACAACTTCAGCATGAAGTTGTCGCATGATGTAGATCAGCCAAGCCTATATGCATTCAAACCATGGGGGCAAATTCTACGAATGATGGGAGGGCATCTATTAAAGAGGCATGATGTTCTTAGCTTTTTGCAAGCGCCCATTGTTAAGTTGGCTTCTAGTGAACAGATACACACTACAGATCCATTCAATACTTTTGAGTGGATCATGGATCAATCAGAAAATCAAGATTTGACCAGTGCATTTTACTTTATCTGCGGTCACACCGATCCGCATGATGCAGACTACCTACCTGAGGACCGTCGTATAAGGCATCTGATGCGCCGCATTCATGAACGCGGGCATGAGATTGGTTTACATCCAAGCTACGGTTCATTCAAAAACCCGGATATGATTCGCCAAGAAGCTGTTCGTTTACGCCGTATTTGTGATGAAGAGGGAATTCATCAAAACGAATGGGGTGGGCGTATGCACTATCTCCGTTGTGAGCAGCCGACCACATTGCAGGCTTGGAGTGATGCTGGAATGAACTACGACAGCACTCTAGGTTACGCAGATAGACCAGGTTTTAGATGCGGAACATGCTATGAATACCCGGCCTTCAATCCCATGACGCAGCAGGTTTTGCCCTTACGGATAAGGCCTTTGGTGCTTATGGAGTGCTCTTTGATTGATGATGCGTATTTGGGTTTGGGCACAGGCCAAGCAGCTTTAGATAAAGCATTGCTATTGAAAAATACATGCTCAAAAGTGGGCGGAATATTTACTTTACTTTGGCATAATTCAAACCTTATGACATCCGCGAGTCAGCATCTATTTCAGCGGTTGATTATTAAATGATGATAAGCTGCTAAAATAAAATGATCTTAGTTTTTGTATTAATAATTCAATTGCTAATTTTTGAAAAATATTTGTTTGGTAATTTGGTGCTGTTCGGGATAGCTCATAGTGGTATTGAGTGGTTAGTTTTATATATTTTTTTCGCGGTAATTGGCAATATAATTTTTTTGATAAAAAAACGCAGAATTTCTCTAAGGCCGTCGGTGTTGTTATTAATAATTTTTTTTATTTATTTTGCCTACCGTTGTGCGGTAGATTTGCCTGGTCAAGATTGGTCTAAAATATTTGTTGGATCGGATGCGGGAATTTTATACCATTTATTGCTTGGTTTTTTATCCGCTGCACCTATTGCTTATGCAATAGAGCAGGGATACGAAATTAATCGTTCCACTAAATTTTTAAAATTATTTATTGGTATTTTTCTGGTAATTTGCACGATTGATTCTTTTGATCTCATGCGTCTTGCAGCTGAAAAGTCGCGGGGTGATTTATTTTTAGTTGAAACTGGCGACGATATGTATCAGTGGCCTGGAGATTTACTGTCAATACGAACTCTAATTTTGACAGCACTTTCAGGGTATCTAATTTCTCAGTTTGATAGAGATGGGAATTCCTTTTCCAGAAAAGCAGGAAAAATTATAATTTTAATAATACAAGCAGCTCAATTTGGAATGTTATTATTTTATTCGCAGGTTCTTGGCTCTAATAAAGCTGTTTTGATTATTATAGGTTGCTGGGTTAGTCTTGTTTCAGTATTGGTTGCATCACGAATCGTCCGCAGAGAAGGCGGCAACGTGAAGGGCTGTTCAATTGGAATTTTTTCCCTGATGTGCAAAACACTGTCACTCACGGCAGGGTTGACTTTTATAATTGGCGGATTGCTGGTTTTGATTGCAATTAAAATAAATTTTCCGTTTGATAAATTCCGAATATTCGGATTTGGTACAGGAGAGATTAGTTCTTATCAATCTAGACTTGATCTCATTATTGATGGATTTCTGTTGCAATTTTCAATTTCACCTTTTTTTGGGCATGCAGCAGCAGATTACTTAACTCTGGGAGAGGGACGTTATATTCATAGCACTCTTGCTTACGCACTGACACATACTGGAATTATTGGATTTTTAATGTTGGCTGCAGTGGTAACGCTAGCACTTATTGAACAAAGGTTCGATTTTATAAAAAAAACGAATAAAGAAAAATATTGTCAGGTTGCTAACTGGAAAAGCAAGTTCATTGGTTTGATGTTGTTTTTAATGATATTGATAGTCGGTATAGTATCATCATCATTGATCTGGGGAGTGGCTTGGTTTGGGCTTGGTTTATATTTGGCAAGTTGGAGTCCAAAAATTTTGCATATAAAAATAAATTTTTAAAGTATTAAATTGTTGCATATGGTAATATGCGATTAAATATTAGATCAAATTTAAATTATGAAAAAAAATAATCTACATCTTACCCATACAGACATCGAATCCGATTCACGTATTCTCAAAGAGATGGGTGCGCTTGCCGTTGCAGGTTATGCAGTCAGTGGCTTGGGGGTTAAGCTGGATGAGGGCTCTCAAAAATCTCAAATCGCTTTTAACTCAGACATCAGTGCAATCAAGTTGATCTCACGTCAATGGACTTTCTTGCCAAGAACACTAAGGCATGTGGTGAGTTTGTTTGAACTGGTTACCAAAATGCTACCGAGTGCGATTCGTAAAAAACCGGATGTCGTGCATTGCCATGATACTTTGGTATTGCCATTAGGCGTTATTGTAAAAATTTTTACGGGGGCTAAACTTGTTTATGATGCCCACGAGCTTGAGTCGGATAGGAATGGTTTATCTAAACTTCAGGGTAGGCTAACTTTGTGGGTTGAAAAGATTCTCTGGCGGTTCGTTGATGCATTAATTGTAGTCAGTCCTTCGATTCAAAAATGGTATTGTGAGACGTTGGGTGCGAAAAAATCAACTGTTATTCTCAATGCGCCTTTATTTTCGAAAAATGTAACTGGTGGTGATAATTATTTAAGAGATAAATTTTCAATTCCACATGACCGCAAAATTTATATTTATGTGGGTATTCTCGGAGAAGGCCGTGGGTTGGATTTAATCACTCAAGCTTTTATAGATGAAAATGTATCATCTCACGTTGTTTTTCTTGGATATGGTGAATTGTCTGAGCATCTTAAAAAATTAGCTGAAAAAAATCCAAATTTACATGTGCATGATGCTGTACCTCATTCACAGGTAGTGCCTGTTGTCAAGTCGGCAGATTTTGGACTCTGTTTGATTCAGAATGTTTCATTGAGCGATTATTATTGCTTGCCAAATAAGCTGTTCGAATATTGCTTTGCAGGAGTTCCTGTTTTGGCATCTGACTTTCCAGATATTCGATCTGTCATAACAGAGCATGGAATTGGGGATTGCTGTGATCTTGAAATTGATTCAATTCGCAAAGCCGTTAAAGATCTAGAGCATTCAAATAAAAAATTCTCTTTTACGGATGTTGCTTCGCTGAGCTGGGAGGCTCAACAGAGTAAGCTTTTATATTTTTACGAGCAATTAAATTCATCATCTTCTATTTAATAACCTGATTGGATATAACAATGTGCGGAATATTTGGAGCAGTTGGAACTGCCTTCGTAGACAAGAAGAATCTCGAAACCTTGGTGCTGCATGCTAGACAGCGTGGAAGAGACTCCAGCGGTTTGGTGTATCACAGGCTTGGAAAGTACAAGGTTGATCGAGCTGATTTCGATATCTCACGCTTGCTCAAGACTGTCAATGTTCAAGAGTTTGATGTGATTTTTGGTCACAGCAGGTTGATTACTAATGGTCTGGCTGATAATCAACCCGTTGTTCGCGAAGGCATTTGTGTACTTCATAACGGAATCATCGTTAACGACGCAGATATATGGAACAAGATTGGTCCCGTTCGGCAGTTGGAAATTGACTCGGAGGTGATTGCTGGTATTGCCGAGGAACATCTTGCCCAAGGTCACCTGCTTAATGAGTTGCCAAAAAAAGTGTTGTCGTTGTGTAAAGGGGTGGTCGCGTGTGCACTTATTTTGCCCAAGTTAGGCAAGCTTGTGCTGTTCTCTAACAACGGCAGTTTGTATGCAGGCAGTAAAGACGGAGCATTCTATTTTTCTTCCGAAAAATATCCACTGACTCAGTTAGATTGCACTGATATTCAGCAACTTAGAGGTGAAGACTGTTTGGTTGTTGATATACCAGCTTCGCAACAAGAGTTGCTAGTGACCGATGCTAACTTGCGAACTACAAACCTGATACCGACCCTGGGCACGCACAAGGCGGAAGAGGCGATGCTGGAATACAAGCGCTACACCGTGCGCCGCTGCACGCGTTGCATCTTGCCCGAGACTATGCCTTACATCCGGTTTGATGATGCGGGTGTTTGCAACTATTGCCATAACTACAAACCACGCAATCTGCCAAAGCCCGTTGATCAATTGTTTAACCTGGTTGAGCCGTTTCGCCGTACTCAGGGTGACGATTGTGTTGTGCCATTTTCCGGAGGGCGGGACAGCTGCTATGGCTTGCACTTGATCGTCAAAGAATTGAAGATGAAGCCTGTTACCTACACCTATGACTGGGGCATGGTGACGGATTTGGGTCGCCGCAATATTAGTCGCATGTGCTCACAGATGGGTATAGAAAACATCATCGTGGCAGATGACATCGGGCTAAAACGTCGCAATATTGCCAAAAACCTAAGCGCATGGCTAAAGTCTCCCCATCTTGGCATGGTAAGTATCTTGACGTCGGGAGACAAACACTTTTTCCGCCATGTAGAAACGGTGAAACAACAAACAGGCATTTCGCTCAATCTCTGGGGCGTCAACCCGCTGGAGGTGACGCACTTCAAAGCCGGTTTCTTGGGCGTACCACCAGACTTTGAAGAAGAAATGGTTTATTCAAGCGGTGCTATGAAGCAACTGCGGTACCAGTGGCTGCGTTTGAAAGCCATGGCGAAGAGCCCGAGCTATTTCAACAGCTCGCTTTGGGACACTTTGTCGGGTGAGTATTACCGCAGTTTCAACAAGAAGACGGACTATCACCATATCTTTGATTACTGGCGTTGGGACGAAAAGATCATCGATGACACCCTCATCAACCAATACGATTGGGAGACTGCGCCAGACACCAACACCACTTGGCGAATTGGTGATGGCACAGCAGCTATTTATAACTACATTTATTACACAGTGGCGGGTTTCACGGAGCACGATACTTTCCGTAGCAACCAAATTCGTGAAGGTGACATGACGCGAGAGGAAGCCCTCGTATTGGTAGAAGACGAAAACCGTCCGCGTTACCCCAACATCAAGTGGTACCTTGATGCGATCGGTATGGACTTTGACAAGGTGATTCCTGTGATCAATGCCATCCCGAAGCTTTGCAAGGAATAAGCAGCGCATGAGCACTTGCATTTGGTATGTGTCGAAGTATGTGGCGCCACCCGGTAGTGGTACTGCTGGCGGGCGTGGTTACTTGCTCATGAAAGAGTTGGCCCATTTGGGTCACAAGGTGGTGGTTCTCACATCCGACTCCAACCAATTGGCTGCGCCACCACAATTAGAGTCTGATTACCTGTTGCAGGAAGTAGATGGCATTCAGCTTTGGTGGGTGCGCACGCTCAAATACACAGCGGCCAAGTCCATGCGACGGATTTTGAGCTGGCTGCATTTCGAATGGCGCTTGCTGTGGCTGCCCAAAAAAAACTTGCCCAAGCCTGATGTGGTGGTGGTGTCCAGCCTTTCATTGCTGACGATCTTGAATGGCTTGTGGTGGAAAGCGCGGTACAAATGTCGCTTGGTGTTTGAAATACGCGATATTTGGCCTTTGACCATCACCGAAGAAGGGGGCTTTAAGCCATCCAACCCTTTTGTATGGGGCTTGGGTGTTGTTGAGCGTTTGGGCTACAAGTATGCCGATGCCATCGTGGGCACCATGCCGAACCTGGGCGAGCATGTGCGCAATGTGCTGGGCTACCCGCGACCAACCCATTGCATTCCGATGGGTATAGATGCAGATTTGTACGCTGCGCCTGCAGCTTTGCCAAACGGCTATGAAGAGGTGAATTTTCCGAAGGGAAAATTCATTGTGGCGCATGTGGGCTCAATCGGTATCACCAATGCGCTGGATACTTTCCTTGAGTGTGCCGAAGCCATGAGCACGAGCCCACACATTCATTTTCTAGTGGTTGGCGATGGTGATTTGCGCGAGACATATCGCCGCCAATATGCGCATTTAACCAATTTGACCTTTGCACCACGTGTAGCCAAGACCATGGTTCAGACCGTCTTGTCTCAGTGTGACTTGTTGTATTTCTCGGTCCACGTTTCAAAAGTGTGGCAATACGGTCAATCCTTGAACAAGGTCATTGATTACATGATGGCTGGCAAGCCAGTCTTGGCCTCGTACACGGGGTTTCCGTCCATGATTAACGAAGCTGATTGCGGGAGTTACGTCCCTGCAGGTGATGTGACGGCGCTGCAAAAAGAGGTTGAACGCTACGCTCACATGCCTAAAGAAGAACGGGCTGTGATGGGTGCACGGGGGAAAAACTGGTTGCTTGAAAACCGGCAATACCCCAAATTGGCCGCAGATTATTTGGCAATCATGCTTGATTCAAAAGTGACAGCTTGAGTTTTAAACGTCTGCATTATGAAACGGATATTTGATCTTCTTGCGGCCTCGTTTGGGTTGCTAGTGCTCGCCCTGCCATTGTTAGCGCTGGCATGGCAGGTGCGCCGCAAGCTGGGCAGCCCGGTGTTGTTTACCCAGGTGCGCCCGGGCTTGCATGGCAAGCCGTTTCGCATGGTCAAGTTCCGCACCATGACGGATGCGCGTGACGCCAGCGGCGCTTTGTTGCCCGATGCGCAGCGGCTCACGCCCTTTGGCCGCTT
>JACCDH010008376.1_pt1 | contig 11927 bp, 6 predicted proteins | sample 7442481 | NCBI WGS metagenome assembly JACCDH01 (sample SAMN15323433, study PRJNA562643) | freshwater metagenome | isolation source: river surface water | place: USA:Blue River Watershed | collected 2017-08-15 | reverse complement strand
CCAAATCAGCCGTGCTCATCGCCGCCACTTGTGCGCCGCTCATCGCTGACAGCTGCTCGGTCGTCAACTTGCTCGCTTGCGCTGTCGTCAACGCCGCCACTTGGGCGGTACCGAGTGACTTCACTTGCGCAGCAGTTAAACCTGAAACCTGATCGGTCCCCAAACCACCCAAACTAGTAATTTGTGCGGTACTCAAGCCTGCCAAAGCAGACGAGCTGAGACCACGCAACTGCGTGGTGGTGAGAGTAGCCAGATCGACCGTATCAAAACCGGTCACTTGTGTATTACTTAACGCACCCAACTGCTGAGTAGTGAGTTTCGTGACCTGCGCGGTGGTCAATGCTGCTACCTGAGCGGAGCTCAAGGCGCGCATTTGTGCCGTGGTCAATGCGTCAATTTGAGCTGTGGTGAATGCTGCCACCTGAGTGGTGCTCATGCCAGCCACCGAGCTGGCAGAGATGGCGCCAACTTGTGAAGCATTTAGCTTCACCAAGTCTTCGGTTTGCCAGGCCTTGACTTGCGCCGTGGTCAACGCTGCAATTTGCGATGTTTTTAAATTAGAAACCTGCAAAGTTGTCAGCGCTTCCACTTGCGCTGTGGTCAAACCAGAAACTTGCGCCGTGTTGAGCGCTTGAATGAGGTCAGTAGACAAACTCGCCACTTGCGAAGTAGTTAGTCCAGATATTGCACCTGTTGACAGAGCTTGCATTTGGGCAGAAGACAACTGCGCCAGATCAACCGTGTCTACGCCCTTGATTTGCGATGCGGACAACGCCCTCAATTGCGTTGCTGCCATGGCTTTGAACTGATCGCTGCTCAACGCTTTCACTTGGTCTGAGCCCAATCCAACTAAAGCTGCCGATGAAAGTGCTGCCACTTGTTCGGTGGTCAAGTTGGCAACGTCTACAGTGTCAAGCGCTTTGACCTGCCCAGAGGTCAATGACTGAACTTGTGATGTTGACAACGCATTGACTTGGCCAGAACTCAAGGCTGTCACTTGCGCAGAAGTGAGCGAACGCACTTGCAAAGCGGACAAGGCCCCCAATTGGCTGGAGCTCAAGGTTTGCACATCGTCGGTGCCCATACCAGCAATTTGAGCTGTGGACAAGGCTGACAATTGATCGGTGCTCACAGCCGCAATTTGGGCCGTGATCAAACCAAAAATTTGGTCCACCGACAACGACTGAATGGCTGTGGTAGTAATCGCTTGAATCTCATCTGTCGTCAGCGCCTGAACTTGCCTGGTGGTCAAGCCTTTGAGTTGGTTGCCTTTGAGCGCAGAAATTTTGTCACTGGTCAACGCAGCCACATTGGACGTGCTCAAGTTGCTGAGCTGACTGGCCGACATGGCGCTCAACTGCAATGTCGAGAATGTGGTGAACTGTGCGGTTGAGAGTGTCGCCACACTGGTGGCGCTCAAGGCAGAAACCTGCGCGGTGTTCAAGCCCGCAAATGCAGCAGGGTCGAGCGCTGCCACCTGGGCGGTTGTCAGCAAACCTATTTGGCGACTGGTCATGGCCGCCAGATCTGCGGAGCCATAGGACGACACATCAGAGTTAGATGTGTAGGCAGAGCTTCCGTAGCTGGAAGGCAACAAATTGGTTGAGATTGAAACCATGATGATCAGTCCTTTGTTAGCGCAGGCGTTTCTTGGAATCGTTGCAACAGCAACACATCACCCAAAAAACTTTGCAGGTATCTGCTAATCGGACTGAAACGGAAAAACTTTAGCGAAAAAGTGGATTTATTTGCTTAAATAAAAAACAAGCAAAAAATATAATAACTATTGACTAATATTCGAAACTTCAAACTGAAAAAGGCGAGCCTTGGAGGGCTCGCCTTTTGTGTAAGGACCGAAGGTCTGCTTACTTGAGCAATGACAGCACTGACTGAGCAGACTGGTTGGCTTGTGCCAACATCGCCGTCGCAGCTTGCGAGATGATTTGGCTCTTAGCCATGCTGGTGGTTTCTGTCGCGTAGTCGGTATCCAAGATACGGCTGCGTGAAGCAGACATGTTTTGGTTCGACTCGGTCAAGTTGCTCACCACAGCATCCAAACGGTTTTGGTATGCACCAGCTTTGGCTTGGATGGCAGACACTGTTTCAATCGCTGCATCGATGGCAGTGATCGCAGTAGAAGCGCCATTGATGCTAGAGATATCCACATCTTTGACCTTCACTGTGTTGTCTGCACCACCGAAAGTGCCCTTCTTGAAGCCTAACAACGCGAAGTTGTTGTCTGCGCCAGCGGCAGTGTTGCCTTCTGAACCGCTTGACAGGTTGAATTGCTTGTCAGAGTGCAATGACACTTGAGAGTAATAAGTTTGTGCGGCAGCGGTTGTACCCACGGTCACACCAGCCAGACCCAGGGCAGCAGCACCACCAGCGCCGTCTACACCGATTGACACGTTGCGACCATCAGCAGCAGTCAACTGAATGCCTGTGCCGAATGCAGAAGCTTTCACACCTGTTTCACCCTCGTAGGAGTTGAAGAATGTGATCACATCGTCACGGTTGGTAAAGTTGAACGCTTGTGTGATGGTCTTACCGTTGATGTTGATAGCCGTCAATGCACCAGCGGTGAAGCCTGTACCTTTGATCACATTGGCTTCAGCTACAGCGGTCACGCCTGACAACTCAGATTTTTTGTTGATAGCTGCAGCAATGGCGATCGCGCTAGATTCTTTGGTAGAGCCGGGAACGCTGGTTCCGGTAGACGAAGCCAAATCATCAGAACCCACAGCTGCATCAATCGCCACACCATTGATCACCAAAGTGTTGCCTTTGAGCAAACCAGCACCAGCACCCGACGCAGGAGCTGCGTTGCCAGAAGCACGGTTAACCGTCACGATTTGCGCTTCGTTGGCTTTGTAAGTGCCAAAGGCCAAACCAGAGTGCAATTCACCTGCTTGCGATTGCGCGACAGTGCTGCCAATGGTGATGGGTGAGCCATCACGTGTGTTCAGCTGGTAAGTGCCAACGTGCGTCTCTTCAGTCGTACCAGTCATGGCCAAACCAGTGATGGCGGTAGTCAATGCAGCTTCTGTTTTGATGGTGATGTTGCGACCGTCAGCGGCTACCAATGTCAGACCTTGGTTGTCATCGTGTGTGTTGATGGCTTTGACGCCGGTTTGCTCTGAAATCGCATTGATCGCTTGCGCAAAAGCAGTGCGGTTCAACTCAGTGTTGTCAGTCGTGTATACAGTTGCAGTTTCCACACCGTTGATGGTGACCTTACCGCTGGTGGCAGCAGTAGATGTCATGGTGGCACCGAACACCACGTTTTTGTCAACCGTTGCATACACACCGCTTTGCTCAGCCACGCGATTGATTGCTGCGGCTTTGGCAATGGCGCTGGTGGCAGCATCGCCTGCGGCTGTTTCGTATGACAAGACGTCGTCAGTAGCCATAGAAGCACCCACCACCACGCCATTCAAAACCAAGTCGCCGTCGACCAAAGCTGTGTTGCTGCTACCAGCCACAACTTTGCCACCAACCGATGTCAAAGAAGCACGTGTGCCTTCGCCAATGTCTTTGGTTTGAACTGAACCAAAACCGATGGTCATGGTGTCGCCGGCTTTCACGCCTGTTTGCAACACAACATTGCCAGCGCTACCGTCCAACAAGTTGATGTTGTTGTGGTTAGTTTTAACAGCAACGTCTTGAATTTGTTGCTTGAGTTGGTCAACTTCTAATTGCAATGATGAGCGGTCTGCGCTAGTCACTGCACCGTTGGCTGCTTGCACAGCGAGTTCACGCATGCGTTGCAACATAGAGTTCACTTGACCCAAGGCGCCTTCAGCTGTTTGAGCCATTGAGATACCGTCGTTCGAGTTACGAATAGCAACGGCATAACCACGGATTTGTGAAGTCATGCGATTGCTAATGGCCAGACCAGCAGCATCGTCCTTAGCACTGTTAATGCGCAGGCCGGTGGAGAGGCGTTCCATCGAAGTTTGTAGATTGCGCTCTACCTGGCTCATAGAGGCCTGTGCAGCAAGAGCTTTAACGTTGGTGTTGATCACGGACATGGTGTTTCTCCTAAAAAGTCCATCAATTTGTGATTACAAGATTTAGGGATTCCAAATCCTGATACACAAAGAATCGTCTCGATGAATTGAAACTTTAGCGATTGCGTGTTATTAAACAGCGCTGTTATGTAATTTCCCCTTGAAATCTGCTAAGTGATGCGCCATGCGCACCACCACTTCATTGGGAAGTTGACGAATCACTTCACCCGAAGAGGCATCTTTCACAACCACCACTGGCCCACCCATCACATCGTCCATGGCGAAAGACAAGTTACGTGAACTCTCTTTCATCATTCGATTGAGGTTGTCAATGGCAGCACTTAACTGTTCGCGTTGTTTGTCAACAGACATCAACACATTGGCTTTTTTGGTACCCAAGTTCTGTGTGGCTGCTTCAACAGCAGCCGCAGAACTTGCTTGTGCGGTTGCAGGCGCGGGTGCAGCGCTGTTTGACGCGGCATGCCCGTAACCAGCCGACGTCAATGTCGATCCGGTTTTTCCAAGAATGTCTTTGTCCATAGCTATCACCTCTTGTCTGAAAGACTCACCAATGCAAGGACCCCAAGGTTTTTGGGGTTCTTTACCAATCGGCTGGGAGAGAAATAACTTTAGGAAATTTTTTAAAAATTTCTAAAAAAATAAAATAAGAAAACTATTTAGCTATTATTTATTGGTGTACTGCGCCATCATGCCGTCAAAGGTCGACTTCAGGCTGGTCTTCTGAGAATTCACGCTGCCCACCAAGCTCTCCATGGATGCAAATTGCTTTTGGTAGCGTTCGAGCAACTTGTCCATGCGTGTGCCCAAATTCATAAGTTCTTGCTGGTACTTGCTATTTTGTGTCGTGGCCACTTCGCTTCGGGTCAGCATGGGGCCCGAGGCACCTAGCATGGCAGAAAGTTTCTTGTAGGCGTCACCGGCAATACCACCAGGCGTGCTACTGGTGGCGGCCAAATTGTTTTGGTTGCCGGTAAGTGTTTTGACCACATCGTCAAACTTGTTGGTCAGGGCTGAGTCGAGTTTGGTTGCGTCGACCGACATCACACCCGTTTGATCAACGCTGACACCAATTTGCCACAACGCCCCCATGCCATTGCTGGCTGTGCTGGATGCACCCGTCATCATGTTGCGCAACTGCTGCTTGATCAAACGTACGGTTGAGTCCCCCACCAGCGTGGCACCATAAGTTTCAACGGTTGATTTGGGGTCGGACACCACGCCCAACATGGTCATAGCGTCGTTGTAGGCAGTCACCACGCTGTTGATTTTTTCTTTGATCGATGTGGTGTCACGGTTCAAGTTCAATGTAGCCGAAGAGCCATTGGTGGTCCCCGTGAGGTTCAAGTTCACGCCGGGAATCACGTCTGTCAAAGCATTGCTCGAACGTACGTAAGTAATGCCGTCCACATTGACTTCTGCGTCGGATGCGGTTTGATTGTTGGTGAAGCTCAGGCCAGGCGTGCCTGTGCCGCTACCGTAATCCATGTCGATCGAAAAATTACTCACAGCGCCGGTGGGACCCGTCAACATGATCTGATAAGGCGTGTTGCTATTGCCCACATTGAGCAACTGCGCCTTCACACCCATGGCGCTGGCATTGATTGCATCCACAATGCCTTGCGGGGTGTCTTTACCTGCAGCCACGGCAATGCGCGCCGAGGTAGCGGAAGTGCTGGCACTTCTAGATGACACCGTGATATCGGTGACGTTGCTGTTGTTGGTACTGCTGGTGAAGGTGAGTTTGCTGCCCATGCTCACACCAGCGTTGAAACCCACTAACTTGCCCGAAAATTTTCCAGTAATGGGGGTGGGCGGACTGGCACTGTCTAAAGCGCCAGCGAATGCTGCAGCCACATCACTGGCTGTTGTGTTGGTGGTGGCGGTGTAAGTCAAACCAGCCACCGTGACAGTTTGACCGGCCACCATAGAAGTGAACTCGACTTCGCTATTTTCTGTGATACCCGCTGCACCTTGCCGTGTTGTCACCCTGGGCGCGATGCTGGTGGTGTCTCCCAACTTAAGCGTGACAGACAGGCCAGCACCACCATTCAACGAGGTGGCTGCGGTGGCGAAACCACCGCTGATGGTGCGTTGCGATTTGGCCAAGCTCACCACATTGACATCGTGGCTCCCTGCCAAAGCAGATGCCCCAGCGGTGGCAGAAAAAGCAGACGAGCTGCTGTTGGCGTTGAGAGAGGCAAAGCTGTTTTGATCTTTCAGCGCCGTGACAGCCGTTTGCAACTGTGACACCACATAGGAAATGGCAGACATGCCAGAAATACGCGCCTCGTTCTTGGTGATCTTGGCGTTGATCGCATTTTCTTTCGGCGTGCGCTCAGCCGTGACCAAATTTTGCGCCAGTGAAGCCACATCCACGCCAGAACCCGCGTTCAAAGACTTGATCAGCCCTTGCGCGGCAGCTTTGTTGGCTGCAGCTGCTGCGGCAGCCGTCGTGGAAGCTGAAGTGGAACTAGCGACTGTGGTGGCCATAAGAGTTGTTTGTATCTATTTTCTGTTTCGGATCATTGCGTCAAAACTTGAGCCATTTAGTTCAAATACTTGAACAAACTCAGCTGCGAAATTTTGGCGAAACTGCTTTGCGCAGCCTCAAGAGCCAACTGGTCTTTGTTCATGCGAGTAATGGCTTCGGTGTAATCCAAATCTTGCACATCAGAACGTGTGGTTTTGAGTTGCAACATCACCTGATCTAACACGCTGGTTTGCATGTCAATCACCGTCAAATCAGCACCCACCTGGCCCAGACCTTCACTGATACCGTTTTGCAAGATGTCTACCTCTGAAATGCCGCGCTGCATACTGATGTGGTCAGAGGCTAGCACCGCATTCGACAAATCGTCGAGCGCCTGAAAGAAATCCACACCGACGCGACCGCCCTTGCCATCATCGCGCACCACGCGTGTGAAGACATCTGAACCCGGCATGTTCAGGTTCATGCGCCGGCTATCGCCAACATCGACCTTCATGCGCGCTTGATCACCCTGGTACAACACACGGTCATTGCTGTCTTTGCTGAATGCAGGCTCGCCCACCCGACTGCCCGAAAACAAATAGTTGCCATTGCTGTCTTGACTGTTGGCCAAACTCAAAATTTGATCTCTGAGCGTGCCAATTTCAAGCGCAATGCCCTTGCGATCTTGCGCACTCAGTGTGTCGTTCGCCGCTTGCGTGGCCAATTCTTTGATGCGGTACATCACATCGCTGGTGTTTTGCAGCGCTGTTTCCTCTGCCGTCAAACGGATATTGACTGATTTCAAATTTTCGAGGTAACTTTGTTGGCGCGCCAGAGTTGAATCTAAACGGGTCACCAAAGCAGCCTTGTCAGGTGCATCGCTGGGGCTCACGATTTGTTTGCCAGTTGACAATTGCTCTTGTGTTTTGGTCAAGTTCGATTGCACATTGCTCAACATTTGCGTTGAGCGATCAAAATAAAGTGATGTTGAAATTTTCATCGCTAGTTACCACCTTCAATTGATTTGAACAATTGCATCAAACAATTGCCCAGACACCTGCAGCGCTTTGGCCGCCGCTTGATATGCCTGTTGATAGCGCACCAAAGCGGCCGCTTCGTCGTCCAAATTCACACCTGACACTTTGTCGCGCGATGCCACGGCCTGGTCATTCACCACCGTCAACGCCTCTTGCGTGGTGATGGCTTGTTGAGACAAGTTACCGACGTTGTTCACTTGATCGATGTAACCGTCATGCAAGGTTTTGCCCCCGATCACAGTTTTCTTTGACAACTCAACCATGTCTAGCATGTTGACGTTGTTACCTAAGCCATCAAAATTGCCGTCAATTTTGAAACTGTCGCCCACGCTTGCCGCGTGGCTGAGTTTGATGGCCAGGCCCTCGAATTCAATTTCAGGCTCTAAAGCCGCGGGATCAAAGTGGCGATCTGCCAGTTCGGTACCTGTTGCAATATCGAGGATGCTGTAGCGATCTTCGGCCGTGAACTTCACCATCAGCGATTGGCTACGCAAACTGTCACGCATGTTGGTAGGTTCGCCTGTGAAGCCAGCCGACACATTGGCAGAACCTTTGCCTGTGACAAACAACAACAAGTCGTCTGCACAACCGTCTTCTATGTACGCACCCGTTCTGAAACCCACATTGGCCAAGTCGGCAGGATCGCCAAATTTCTCGACCGGTGGATTGCCTTCCATATAAGAACCAAACGAAATACGGATGTCTGTTTTGTTAGGGTCCGTATTGAAATTTTCGTCCGCCAATTTGGCTTGCAAACGTCGTGTCACGTCGTAATCCAACGGCTCAATACCCAACATATTGGGAGCATACAAACCCAATTTGTCTTTGCCTGGTCCAATGGAAATGCTACGCGTGCCTTTCAGATCAGTGGTTGCCAATTGCAAGTCACCGTTGATGTCTAGCGATGCCACCACACCAGTTAACGCTTGCTTGGCATTGATGCGATCGACCACATCGTTGATGTTGTTGATTTTGGTTTGGGTGTTCAATGGAATATTGCCAGCCTTCACCATGATTTCGCTGGCCAGCGTTTCATCAGTCACCGTCGAGTCGAGTGGAGAGATGAGCATGCGACCATCCACATTGCTCGCTTGATAACTGCGGCTGAATGTGTCATTGGTGTTCAAAGCTTGCACTAAAGCTTCAGGTGTGTCTGCCGATACAGAGACTGCCGGAAAGCCAAAAGTCACTGAATAAGTTGTAGAAGGCGAGGTCTCAACAACATCGTAAGCCACCTGGCCTAAATTAAAGCCATTGATTTGGAGCGGTTGTTTGAAATCCAAGCCCGATGCAGCCACACGCATATCACGCACAACCTGCACCAACCGAATCTGGCCGCCATAGGTACTCGACTGCACATTGAGTGCGTTTCCGGTCAAGGTCGGGTTGACTTTGATCGGGCTACCTTGCATGTTTGATATCACCAACTCACCCGATTGCGTCAGGGTGGCAGACAAACCAGTTGGCGAGCTGTTAATCGCAGTCACCAACTCATCGACCGTGGTGAAACCCGAAATCACTTGTCCATTCAAGATCAAAGGTTTGCTGAGGTTGACTTGCGATTCCGGGACTCTGATTTCAGAATACAACTCCGCACGCACACCACTTTGCGAAACCGTGCTGTTGACCACAGTCGCACCACCTGGGTAGGTGTTAGGTGTTGCGGGAGTGAGACTGACGTTCTTGAATTCACGCCCAATGGCATCCGAAATTTTCAAATTCGTGCCATCCACCACCACATTGATATTGCTGCCGTTATCTAATGCACGCAAGGCTGCTTGCAACTGAGCAGCCAATCCAGCAGGGTTATTGGCTGTCAAATTGTCAACATTGAACGCCACGCCACCGATGACCGCAGAAAAACCTTTGAAGTTAGGTGAATCGACTGTCACCACCGTATTGCCATTGAGCCAGTCAGCCACGCGTGAAGCGGCCGATGTGACCGTGACCTCGCCGCCGCTGCCTTGATCTGAGGATGGCGTGAGAGCCACACCAGCCATATCGCGCCCTTGATCGTCGCTGATATACAAATCTTTTTTATTGTTGATCAGTGAAACGGTTAAACCATACTGCTGCAACTGCGTGTTCAAACTGGTGGCCAAACTGGTCATGTCGGTTGCATCTGCCGGCGACACCACAGCGCTCACCACTTGATCAGCGATGACAGCGTCAAATTTAAATCCAGCTGGTGGCGTTCCCACATCAATGCCTTTGATCGTGGCATTGGTTCGACTGTCTGGGTTGAACGCTGACAACGGAACGCCATTGAGGTTGAGCGCACCCGCCGAAATAGCAAAGTCAGATCGGTCAATGCGTTTACCCAATAAATTCGCAGGCGTTGGTGTTGGCACACCTGCCACACCATTCTTGTCATAGTTTTGCGCAACCAAAATTTCAGCTTTGGCACCGTAGAACATATCAATGCCACGGTAGGCCTTACTACCTAGCTGGTTCAAGTATTTGTCACTGAAATTGGCATTCGCCGCGAAACCGTTGTTAGGCGTCATCAACTGAAACTTTTGCGTTTCAGTCAAGCTTTGCCCTAACAATTGACGGCCATCGCGGGTCAAGATTTGCAGTTGCTGCCCTTGCTCGGCTTCGTCTAAATAAAACGTGGCGCCCACACCAGCCGACAAAGACGTCACGGGAATGTACTCACGCGCGCCATCCACCTTGAACGTTACGCCAGCTGAGGCGTTGGGGTTGTTCACGATGTTGGTGTTACTCAATGCCGTGCTAGCCGTGGTGCCGGTGTATTTCACCGTGGCACGTGTGGTCGTGACGTTGGTGTTGCCTTCGCTCACGCGAAACTGCGCTGCCGTAGCGACACGCATGGCATCTGTGGCAACCACATGCACGCCTGCAGCGGCTTCTTTGGCGATTGGATCGATGGCAAAAATGTCTTGCCCCATCTGACCATAACCGTCAATGCCATTGCGTTGCACAGCATTGGTTTCTTTCACAAACACTTGCGCCAAGGCACTCAAATTCTTTTGGGCGGGCTCTAACACTTGACCAATGAATGCTTGGTAGCCACCCATCAGCCCACCGCTGATGGCTGACAACGATTCGGTTGCGCCATAGGGGTCGAGCACGAATTCGCTTTTGCCATCCACACTGCTGTTCACACCGATGGGGCGGGCTTTTTGACCGTCCACCACCAGCCCCTCTTTCATGGTCGAGCCCAAGCTGACGTTGACCGTGCCGTTGGTGGTGAAGCTGAGTTTGACGCGCACAAGTTCTGACAGTTGGCGCAAGGTGAGGTCGCGCCGATCCAGCAATTCTGGTGGCTGCCCCTCTACGGTAGCCGAACGTGACATGCTTTGGTTGATCAACGCCAACTGACTGGTCAAGGTGTTGATTTGATTGCCCACACTCTCCATACCCTGGCGTGTTTCTTTGCTGATCAAATCAAGTTGCCCTGAAAGCTCTACAAAACGTGAACCAACGCCATCGGCGCTGCGCAAAAAACTGGTTCTCAACACGGTCGAAGCAGGGTCGGTCGACAAGGCATTGGCAGAAGCAAAAAATGCGTCCAACGCAGAACTCAAGCCCACGTTCTTATCGCCCATGATGTCCATCACGCGTTTGGTGTAATCCACCATTGGTGTTTGTGCAGACAAATCGCTGTTGCTGTTGCGCAAGTTTGATTCAGCAAATTCGTCGTACTGACGCTTGATGTTTTGTAACATCACGCCCGTACCGATGTACATGCTGGCTAATTTTTTCGGCGCACTGTCCTTCAACACCACATCTTGGCGCGAGTAACCCTCGGTGTTGACGTTGGCGATGTTGTTACTCACCGTGCTCAGGGCACGTTGGTAGGCACCAATGGCATTGCTGGCAATGCCGAGCATGTCACTCATGGCTTACCTCCCAAGAGTTTCATGCTGTCGCGCAATGGTTTGAGTGCGGGTTTTTCTAATTCAAACGCTTTTTTCGCCGCTGGCACCAACAACATCGGCTGTGCGGGCGGATTCAAAGCCATGCCTTGCTGCTCACGCGCTTTGAGCATGTCAGCCGTGCTTTGCTGCTTGGGTATTTTTGACTTCACAGCACGTTCCATGAAGTCAGCCACACCCATAGCACCGCGTTTGGCCATTTGCAAAGACACTTCTTTGTCAAACATGCCTTCAAAGGTTTCGCGGGCGCTTGATTCGTTTTCCTCGTCTTTGAAACCGTTGTTGGCTTCGCGCATGGACTTCATCATCATTTGGATGAACATGCCCTCAAACTGCTGCGCCGTTTCTTTCAAAGCCTTGTCTTGGTTTTGAACTGCTTTGCCACGCAATTCACCCAGGCCAGAAAAGTCCATGTGTAGCACAAGTTATTTCGATACGTCGCATTCCCAACGTTAAATCGGGCGTTTCTTTGATTACGCCCGCTTTG
>JACCDH011248887.1_pt1 | contig 11928 bp, 10 predicted proteins | sample 7442481 | NCBI WGS metagenome assembly JACCDH01 (sample SAMN15323433, study PRJNA562643) | freshwater metagenome | isolation source: river surface water | place: USA:Blue River Watershed | collected 2017-08-15 | reverse complement strand
GGATCCAGCGTCTTTTATTTTGCAAGCTACGACGATGACAATCAGAGATCCGCTCCACACAACAGATCATTCATCAGTCAAAGTTCGAAGAAACGCAACGTCATCATCTATTTCCTCATCGGTGAGATAAGGCTTCCCACCGCGCTTGCCACCATAAGGCACCTCTTCCACGTTCACATTCGGGTGAAATTTGACGGGCAAGTCATTGAACTTTGCAATCTCTTTGCCTGCTTTACGGGGATACCACTGCTCCGGCTGCGTATCGCGACTGACATAAAAGGCAACCGCATCGCGAAGATTTTTTATATGCCCGTTATGAAAAAACACCTGCCGTGTGGCCACGTTGCGCAACGTGGGGACTTTGAATTTGCCACAGGCGCTGTCTTGCGATGCGCGACCAGAGCGGCCTGATTTGCACAAACCGAGATCCGTATAGCTCGGGTCTGCATTGGCAGGAATTGCCGCATTTCGAGGAAGACCGAGCCCATCGTAAGTGAAGTCAGTAAACAACGGAGGTCTGCCATCCTCGCGTTTTGCGCTGGGGTGGCATGCCGCACAATTGCCTTTTTTCTCGTCGTTAAAAAGTTGCAGCCCCCGCATTTCGGCAGCGGTCAGCTGAGCCTTACCCACGAGGTAGGCATCGTACTTTGCGCTGAATGGCTGAAATTCAGCCGAATCGCGCTGATACCGTTCCAGAGCAAGCCCCAGTGTCGCGAATGCCGTATCGACCTGATCCAGGCTGGTGTCACCAAACACCTGCCGAAATTTAGCCGCATAGTCCGCCTTGCGCAGTTTTTCCACGACAGCCTCGCGCGTGAGATTGGCCATCTCATTTGCAGCGAGCAAGGGGCGCTCAGCCTGCGCAGCAAATGTATCGACGCTGCCATCATGATTGAAGCCGCCATACGGCGTTCCCTCCTCATCAAAACCAAGCGGTGGGTTATCAGCGAGATAGCGAATCGATGGTACGGCTCGAGTACCGGGCTGATTCAGCAGCGGCCCGCCAAATTGCACTGCCAGCGCATTTGCCTGCGCGTGCGCGTGCTGGGGTGAATGACAACTGGCACAGGACTGCTTGCCGGAGGCCGATAGGGACACGTCGTGGAAAATCAGTTTACCGATATCAGCGGCGTTCAAATCACTGGCTATTGAGGTCGGTGCTTGCCTTTGGCAAGCGGACAAGGTCAAAAGCAGGAAAAGGATGGTGAGTGCTCTCATCGCTTCAGCATTCATATGGCCTTCAAATCGAAAAGCTGTGCCAGCTCTTCAGAGCGCGAAATTATATACAGCATCTGCGAAATCATTTTTTGACCGAAGAAATCTTCCAATCAACGCGCTCTTTAACGACAATAAACTGATAAGCGACTTTTTTTTCTTTTGATGACAATCGCACAAGATATCTATCATCCGTCACTTTGATTTCATCGCCGAATTTGACAGTTCTATCCTGACAGGCAGCGGCTATTTCGTCTGAGACGCGAAAAATCCCAGAGCTTTCCAAAACATTCACCAAAGGACCTGATACCTCTAGCAGCAGCTGCAAATCATCCGTCACAAAGGGCGACAAAGATTGCACATCTTTTGTTTTACACATCGACTCTAGCGCGGACATAACCACTTGCTGCCTGGGGCTCAACACCAGACTCACGCAACCACCCACCAACACGCAAGTGGCCAATAAGAGAGACCATCGAATTTTATTCATAGAGCACATGAAATTCATGACACCTATCTATCAGCACCACTTGCACACGCCGCTTGCGCTGCTGGAGGCGTCACGGGGTGCACTTTAAATTTTATCTTTCAGGCTTGTTTTGCGGCTTTGCCGGCTTGGTTGGGGACGGCTTGCCTTTAGGCGCCTCTGTCGGTTCGGGGGCACTTGGCGCAGGCGATGACTGTGACGTTTTCGGTGGATTGGCCGCATTGCTTGCGCGCGGTGCATCCGCATCTGCCTGATTTTTCACGGCAGCCGGCTCAGGTGGCTTGCTTTCCTTTACCGAAGATACATCGCCATTATTTGAAGCACTGGCAGCATCGGCAGGCTCATGCTTTGGCACCTGCTCTTTTTCTACGGCGGCGGGCTTCCTGGATTCCGCGGGGACCTCGACATGTTTTTTGTACTGCATAAATGCGAGAATCAAAAGGCTCAGCACAGCCACGGCGATGACGCCAAGAACCAGCACACCCGGTTTCCTGAATCCTGTTTTTTCTGCCGTATCGTGAACCTGACTCCCACCAACCTCTACTGAATCTGCAAAATTTTTAACAGTAAATTTTTCAGGAGAAAACGATCCCGTGGGTGGATGTGCATCGCCCTGGTGATAAATTTGAACAGAAATATTGTCGGGGCCACCGCGCTCATTGGCGAGGTTGATCAAGCGATTAACGGCATCTTGCGCAGAGAAAGCCATGGACATCGCAGCGATTTCAACGGCATTGACCTGACCCCAGAGTCCGTCTGAACAAAGGAGATACCGGTCGCCAGCCATGATAGGCTCGGGGCCAATCACGTCGACCTCGACATCGGGCCGACCACCGAGACAGCGCATCAGCATATTCGCGTCTGGATGCTCTTCAGCTTGTTCGGGTGTGAGGATACCGCTATCAATCATTCGCTGAACGTACGAATGATCCTTGGTCACCTGCTCAACTGAACCGGGACGAATGCGGTAGACGCGACTATCCCCCACGTGAGCCACGTATGCTTGATTGCGAGCCACTGCAAGCACCACACAAGTGGTACCCATACCGCGAAGCTCGGTATTGACCTCGGCATGTTCAACGATTTTGCGGTTGACTACCTTGATGCTGTCTCTCAGTGCGTCGACCGGAGCGCTGCTGCTGACGCGGTTAGCGAATTCCTGCCCAATGCCCTCAGATGCCATCGCGGCAGCTTGTCGACCACCCGCATGACCGCCCATACCATCACACACAATCAACAAGGTCCAGACATCGTCACTGGTTCGATAGAAGCTAGTGGCGTCCTGATTTTCCTCTCTCACACGCCCTGGATCCGTTCCCTCTCCGACAAACACCTTGGCTGACATGAGTTACCTCCATTGTTATATGTTCGACCCACTCGTTAGGTTTATGGCAGGTCTTCAGCGCCGCTGGCGGTACACAAGCCTACTGAACCGCTGCCGCCACAAATGGCCTAACGAGCCAGGTTTTTATTCTGCGCGAAAAACGACCAGGCCTAAGCGCACTTCCTGACCACTCACCAGCGCAACAGGCGTTTGACCGATTCTGACGCCGTTGACAAAAGTGCCGTTGGTTGAATTGAGATCGGTAATGCTGTAGCCGGTGGCAGTTTGCATCAATACGGCATGTCTACCTGACACGGATGGTATATCGATCCAGATATCATTATTGTCATGCGCACCAATGGAAATCTGCGATCCATCCAGCTGATAAGTTTGCGTTTTCGGCGCACCACCAATCAGTACCAGCCTGGTTATCGATCGATCGCTCGAAGGTACACGATATTCCGTCTTCCGTGGCGCGGGTCTGGGAACACTCGCTGGCTTCTCAATATCAATTCGTTTCTCGGTACGAGAATCAGGCACGGATTCAGGAGGAATCTCAATGCTGGTTTTTCCAGCCGCCTCAGGTGGCGACGCAAGAGCCACCTCATTCAGGGCTACGCTTTCAAGCTCTTTTTGTTTGACCGCTCTCCGCCAGAACAACAAGGCCAACACAGCCGCTAATGCACCGCCGATGGCAAGGTAAATCCAAAGCTTCTCCGGAATACCACCAGCCTTCTCGGAGGTGAGCGACTTGATTCGGGTCAGTTCATTTTCGCTGACAACAAAGGGGACTTTCTTGGAGACGTTATCGTAGTTGATGCCTAAGGTATGGCTCAAACCATTCGTCGGCACATGGCGCAAAGGAATGGACAGGACAATTTCATTCGCCATTTCCATGTTGAGCTTGTTGACACCATCGCCAATTTGCTCTGCAGAGAGGGCCGTAAAGGTGATGCCGCCGGTATCCTTCGAGATCACTTCCAGCTCACCCTTTGCCGCGAGAACGCGAGCGTTCTGTGTAGGTAAAAAAATAAGTGAGTGAACGTCGATGAAATTCTGCTTCGCGATTTCAACACACTGCGCTGCAGTCCTGCCGGTTTTTTCATTCATGCCATCGCTCAGTACGATCATCGATCGTCGCAGCGGAAGATCACTGCCGCGCTGAGCCAACAGTCTGACACCATCGTAAATAGACTCGAACAATGCAGTGGTTTGGGAAGTACCCTGGAGCTTGTCTATAAACGCCGATGCTTGTTCTATATCGCTGGTGAAATCCAGTGCCAGCTTCCAGTTATCGCCGATGATGCCAATGGCAACGAAATCTTTTCCGGATCGCAGCTTTCGAATGTAATTCTTCAGCTCGCGTTTCAGCGTCGGCAAACTGTTCGTCATGGATCCGCTGATATCCAGCGCAATCAATACCGCCAGTCCCTGATCAGAGTCGCCAAAACTTTTTATTTTTATTTCATTTTTTGGAATCGACGAATCGTCAATTTTTACAGAGAGCTTTTCTTGCGATAGCTGAATCGTGGGCTGGTCTGTCGCTGTTCGGAATGACACATATCCGTCCAAGGTATTTGACGGCGCGACTTTAATATTCCTTACCTCGATACCCCGAACTTCGGCAGACTGTGCGGTCGCATGGCAGAGTGCGAGCACAAGGCAGAGCAAAGGCATCAACAGCGTAAGGACGCGCTGACTCAGCACTACCCCGCTGTTTTCGGGTCGAATAATCGTTACGCCCTCTTCGTTCTTCAAGCCTCTCGCTTTACCGCAATGAAATGGGGCCGCATCCATAGCGTACCGACTTGGCATCTCTCTAATAATCTTCATCAGCAGCAGCCTTTTCAATTATGGAATGAGCACCAATACGAACTCAGTATCACCTGCTTTTATCTTGGTTCCATGAGTGGCATCAGCCGAGTCACCCCAAATCTCCACCCCATCGACGGTCGTTGCATTGGTTGTTGTCAAATCCCTGACTTTGATTCGACCTCCTCGCACCATGACCACAAAGTGTTCCGAGCTCATCGCACGATCGGAAGGCACTGGAGAGTCAACGGCACTGGATGATCCAAAGCTGTTTTTGCCATCGTAGATTTTGAACGCATCGCCCGATGCATTCCAGGTGTAAGACACCAGGAACCCGACAAGTTTGGGCTTACTGCTCACCTGAGGCGTTAGTGCTGCTGCCTCATCCGGGGCAATAAATTGCGTCTTTCGTGCATTTCTGTTGCCAGCGGCTTCCCGAGGCGCAACGGGAGCACCTACACTGCCTGCATCACTTTCAGGGACGAGATATTCAGTTTTTCTGCCACCATCGCCCAAATTAGATTCCGGTGAGTTAGTCACAAGTATCGTAGGCGCAGGCGTGCTGCGACCACTAGAAAATGGCTTCGATTCCTTGGTCAGATCAGACCCGCATTGTTTGCACTTATTTGCATCCTCGCGATTTGCGGTTCCACACAGCATGCATCTCATGAACTACTCCTTTTTCAATACGTCTATGTTCAAGATTTTTTATTTTGAGATCGACCAGAAAGTACAAAAGCGGTAGCCATCAACGCCGCCAGAGAAATGCCAAAAATAAAAAATATATCTTTGCCAAAATCGTCGGACTTTAATCCTTTGGCTTCAATTTCGCGCACTTTGAACTGTGCACTTTTCTCATTAGCTTCCATACCTCGCAACTCAGAATCCAACAAAGCCTCCGTTGCCCAGCGGCTTATCAAAGGCGAGGCAAGCACTTTCTTCCAGTCCTGATCCAAGGGAAATACACAGCCACCCATCACCAGATGAACAATCAAAATCAAATTAGTAAATGACATCGCTTGGGTCTCTGCAACCACAATGGCCGAGATCAGCAAGCCAATAATGGTTGATGCCAACGAGGTCGCGGCGAGAACGAAAAATACTTCGATAGTATTAGCGTTGAGAGAGATGATGCTGCGCATAACAACGATCAAGATCAGACTCTGAATGACCCCCACCGTCCATAGCAAGGCTATTTTGGACATCAAGTACGGCATGATCTGCAGGTTGACTCGACGCTCTCGCTTGAAAATTGCCCGCTCCGCGACGATTTCTCTGCAAGAATTAAGCAAGCCCGAAAAAATCGTCGCCAGCACCATAATAAAGAGCGGGACGGAAAAGCCCAGATTCGTCGTCGAGAGATTACCTATCAGCAGACCAATTGCGATGGGAAACAAGGTCAAGAAAATGAGATTTTCCTTGTCGCGCTGCTTGATGAGGCAGAATCGCTGAAATAGCGTAAAAAATTGCGCAAGCGGGAAAGACTTTGGTTTCTGATGCCTGTTCTTGTTTGTATTGAGATGATTCTCTCGGTCAGCCTGCCTATCCTTCACATACTCCGAAAACAATGGCGATTTTCTATAAGAAGCGGAAAGCTCTTTGGGCGCTTTTTTGTCCAGATTGGCAATGACCTCATCCGGGGTTTGTTTGGGTGCCTGAAAATAATCGAATGAATCAGGATTGGGTGGACCAAAAAATGCGAGCTGTCCGCCTTTGGCAAGTAGCAGGACATAGTTCATTTTGTTATACACCTCTGCCGAGGGCTGATGTATCGTCAAGATGATGGTTTTGCCTTGGTTGGCCAGTTCTCGCAGAACGGTGATGATGTCGGCCGTGTCGCTCGATGACAAGCCTGAGGTAGGTTCATCAAGGAAAAGAAGGACGGGATCCGATACCAACTCAACACCCAGATTGACGCGCTTCCGCTGCCCGCCCGACAATACTTTGTTTTCTACAGAGCCAATCAGCTGATCTTTTTGATCTACCAAATTGAGCTCTTTAAGCGTCTGACTGATGCGCTGCTCGATCTCCGCATCGGTGGTGTCGGGTGGCAAGCGCATACGCGCCGAATAATAAAGCGCCTGGTGAACGGTGAGATCTTTATGCAAGATATCATCCTGTGGCACATAACCAATAGCGCTCCGATATCGATCAAAATTCTCGAAAAGATTTTCGCCGTTCAGCAGCAACTGACCGCTGCTTGGCGCTTCTTCACCGCACAGAATCTGCAACAAGGTTGTTTTACCGGCGCCCGATGGGCCCATCAAGGCCACGAGTTCAGAGGGAAAAATCGAGAGATCGACATCATCCAACAGCGTCAGATTTTTTCCGGTGGTTCGATGAACCGTTGAACGATTAATGTGTAGTGCATCCAAGCGGATGGCGTTAGGTACGGAATTGGCAGCAACCTTATTGTTATTGGTAACATCAATGGCAATAAATCCAATAGCAATCTGGCTATCGAGAGACGTTTCTTCCCGAACGATTCGCTTGCCATTCACGTAGGTGCCATTCAAGCTTCCCAAATCTTCGACCAGCAAGCGACCATTGTTCAGCAAAGTCAATTTTGCGTGTCTGCTACTTACCTGTGGGCTGGAAAGCAAAACATCACACTGCTCGGATCGTCCAATGATGATCGGTTTTTTGGGTTGCAGCTTGATAGACGCTTTTGAGGTATTTGCATTACTTGCCTCCAGAGTTTCGGTCAATAGCTTTACTGGCAATCGATAGCTACCGAGGAGCAGTACATCGTTCAGTGTTACCAAGGCCGGCTTTTCTAACCGGTTCGATTTGCTGTTCAGGAAAGTGCCATTCGAACTGTTAAGGTCAGTGACTTCCCAACCATTCGCCACCTTGCTTATCTGGATATGCCGTCGTGAGACAGTGGGAACATCGGCAGTAAAGTCAGCCTCAGGATCGCGACCAACAATGTATGCCGCTTTTGCAGTACCCGGCTTGGACGGCACGGGCGTCGATCCAGTGGACTGTTGAGAACCATTGGTAGACGCCTGTAGTTGACCGCTTAATTCACTGGCTGAAATTTTGTAACTACCGAGTACGAGCGTGTCGCTTGTCTTGACTCGAACACTGCCGATAATCTTGTTATCACGCTGATTGATGCAGGTACCGTTGGTGCTGTTCAAATCTCTGACAACAATATCCCGATCCATCTGAGCCGCTGCCAAATGCTGCTGGCTTACGCTCGGGTCATTGATGGGGATTTCACAGTCAGGAGATCGGCCAATAACGATCGCACGAACAAAGACAGAGCCACCGCACTCATCACAAAAATGTGATGAGTCTTCGTTCAGATTGCTACAGCCGGAACAAAATTTCATTTTTTATTGGTACTGCTTTGTTTCGCGATTAATTTTGCCAAGGATTCCAGATATCTTTTTCTATCTGGAGACGGCGGGTGCGAGCTTAATAAATCGTAGGCGATTCTCTTCGCGCCGCCTGTAGGCGCCGAGCCATCTTTAGCCACCTGGGTCATGACATCCATGAATTCGGGTCCACTTCTTTGCTGAAACCCAGCTAAGTGCGCCAGACACAAACCCAAACGATCGGCTTCATACTCCTGGTCTTGCGAGTACGCTTTTGAAAGCACGCCCGTGGTGACTGCAGCAATGACTTCAGAGGCCTCTGCACCGGAATCTGTACCAGTGAGATTTTTACCAATCCGACTCGCAGCCAGCGAAACTCGCAGCGATTTCTCCGGATGCTCAAGCAGCGCGTGGGAAATTTCATGGCCAATCACGAATGCCAGCTGATCATCCGTTTTGGCCCTGCTGATCAGCCCCTCTAAAACATAGCCTCTACCGCCCGGGCCCATGTAGGCGTTGAAATCTTTGGACGGCAGCACCTGAAAATTGCAGCACAAATCATTCGGTCTTTTTGTTGACTCCTGCAACTTTGAAGAAATTTTTTCTATGCGCTGCACGGAAGGGCTTGCCTTCGGCTGCCCATATTCTTCAAAAATTGATTTGGCCAGCGCACTCGCGGCATTTTTTTTGTCACTGTCCGATAGCTTCGGCAGCCCTGCGATATCAGAAAGCACCTCCGTGCTTTGCCTTGCCAGATTTTTTCCTAATTTCAGAATATCCGACGTATCTTCGCCCACTGTAGGAGGAAGCTTTGGCTCTGTCCCAAAACATGTATTCATCAGCTGCGCTACCAGCTGCTTGTTGGTTTCCGAACCTGAAAGCTTGTTCGTTTCGGGGTTAGTTACCGCAGCAGTAGCATTGATATTGATCTCTGGCGTTTCAAACAGAATGAGATAGCCAAAGGCGAGGATTGAGAGCACGCCCAGAACGCTAGAGGAAAGCAGCATTCGGCTTGCGTTAGATTTTGTACTTGACTGAACAAGCCGGGCACCATCGTCATCACAGTAGACTGCGCTACTGTCGGTGATTATTTTTTCGCAAACCGGGCAGCGTAATTTTTTTGAGAAATATTTCATTATTCTTCTACGGATAGGGTCAGAGAAACAGGCACCACGGTCGTTATTTTTCCAACATAGATAGTTGCCTCACCCACGACAGCAAGATCTTTTCCACGCAACATCTTCAGAAACGTTTCTTCTGCATTTACTGGATAACCTGGTGTCAGACTGTCACGGTCACGCTTGACGGTATATTCACCTGATGTAATCAATAGCTCAGGATCAAAGTTAATCTCAAAATTTCTGGAAAGGACGCCGTAAGTCGCTTTGCCTTCATATTTTTTAACTGCGATAGAAAATGGCAGAGGGTTAATGCCGCGAAGTTCAAATGCAAGTTCCAGATTACCTTGCTTCGCACTGATTGCAATGTCTGAGGCACTGACCGTTATTTTTTTATACTGAAAAAATAACCAGCCATAACCAAGGGCGAGAACCAACCCAATCGCCAGTAAAACTGAAGCAAGGAAAGCTCTGAGAATGGAAAGCCTCCCCCTCGCAGACATCGGCACTAAAATTTCAGAGCCTTAATTGCCGATCAGGGCGATTTTCCAATTTCCTTGTTCGAGTACGACGGTAAAATTTTCAACAGAATTATCTGCGCCCATTCGCGCCCGCACGATATATCGCGCATCAGATACTTTCACTTCGTCCAAAACTTTAACTTCTGTGTCTGCGCAGGCTATCGCAATAGAATCCGTGACCTGAACAAGGCCGGCCGCCTCGCCCAGCTTTGAAAATGTCGCCGCCAACTGAATAAGGGGTTTCGAGCTTTCTGTCACATACGGCTCAATGGCTTCAATATTTTTCTGATTGCACACGCTTCGTATCGCATCTTTGACGACTTTTTTGCGTGGCGATGGATCAAGTTGATCGCAACCGGTGAAGCTGATGCAAATCAGGAACAGCATGACCAGCGTTTTAATATATTTGTTCATACTGCTTTTTCCTCAGTGTGGTTTTTTCTTGTTGATCCTAAAACTACAGTCGCCAGTAAAGAAAACAAAGGGGGGCATCGAGCAGTGTAGTGGCCATCCACAAAAACATTCAAATGTGATGGTTAATACATCTACCATTCGAAACCAGACTGCGCCCCATGGCTATCAACCATATTTGTTTTGGCCTTCATCACCTCGGCTCGCCAGCCAGTAAATCAACACAGGAATTCCGATAATCGTAAGAACAATCCAGAACCACCAACCGCTCCGATTCGTGTCATGCAGCCTACGAACCATGGCGCCAATAGATGGGGCCAAGAGTGCGAGGTTAACGATGACGGCAGTCGCTGGGGTCCCATCCATCGTGACAGAATCAACGATGTTCGCTGCCCAGGCCAACAGAACGGTGAAGAGATAGAACCACCAGTATTCAGGCCTTGATGCTCTTCCTTGCCACACACCATACTTGAAAAGACAAGTCGAAATCGCTTTACCAAAAGACATCCCCTGATCGCTTGCGATCACGTCGGTGCCGGCATTAATTCCATTGATTGATGCGCCGCAACCGCCACAGAAACGAGCATCATTTGCATTTTCAGCACCACAACTCGGACAAAACATAACAAAACCCTTATTTTTCAGATAAAAGCGCATCACATAAGCGGCTATGCAATTGACAGGAATGCGGCAACTAATGTGCGGCTAAACGATATTCTTGCATTTAAGGCTTTCACAAATAGGACTCAGGAAAGCCTTTCTGTCGCAAGCAAAACGAGTATTAGAACTTTTGTGAAATGATCTAAATATCCAACGCAGTTTTTTTTAGACTCAACGGTCATATATTAAACATTTTCAGCTTTGCTGTGGTGCGCATGGATCGCATTTAATTAATATAATTATCAATATAAAAACTTTAATTGGTTTTATTTTTAAAAACCTTCAAAGTATTTCGGTCAGCACCGCGCGCTCAGCAATGAGACGCGCAGTAGTCGCATGATTTGATTGCTTAATTGAAAACTCTCTGGCTTAGAAGGCAATTAGATTTTTTTCGTGCCCAGCCGCTTGATCATGCGGCCTTAAGGCAGATGGCGATGTCCACAGCTCGTGCAAAATTTCATCAACCGAGCATTCTCAGTTCCACACTGGGTGCAAAAGCGGGGCACGTTACTTGACTGAGCCAGTGTTGCCGCGCGCCCGCTCTGGCCAGTGACCAAAATTGTCCTGTCATGACCATGCTTCGCACTAATCCCACCCGATTGCATCAAACTTTCGAGCACCACCTCGCAGCTGGGAGGACGCTGCTCCGGCTCTTTTTCCAGCAAATGCATCACCAAATGCGCCAGCCATTCAGGAATGTCCGGCCTAAGTGAATGCAAAGTGGGTATCTGCCCACGCACATGCCCCTCCTTGATCTCAAAATCCGATTCAGTGCCCGACGCATCCTTCTCCCCAAACGGCGGACGACCTGTCAATACTTCGTAAAACACACAGCCCAAGGAGTAAATATCGCTCCTTGCATCCACCGTCTCCGGACGCCGAATCTGCTCAGGAGACATGTAATGTGCCGACCCCATTGCCGTACCGGTACGCGTGAGCTTGGTCGATCCTAAAACCTTGGCTATGCCAAAGTCGGTGACCTTCGCCTCCCCGGTGGCCATGACCATCACATTTGAAGGTTTTAAATCTCGGTGAATCACGCCCTGCCTGTGTGCAT
>JACCDH011240654.1_pt1 | contig 11928 bp, 14 predicted proteins | sample 7442481 | NCBI WGS metagenome assembly JACCDH01 (sample SAMN15323433, study PRJNA562643) | freshwater metagenome | isolation source: river surface water | place: USA:Blue River Watershed | collected 2017-08-15 | reverse complement strand
GCGCCTCACCCTCGCCCACCTCGGCACTGCTGACAGGGCCATGGTCGCGGATGCGGGTCAGGATGTCGGCCATCACCTCTCGGTAGCCGGGGCGGAACCACTTCTGCCAATTCGCCTCCATCCGCAGTGCATCGCGGGCAAAGCGGTGTTTCCAGATCGGAAACAACCTGACGGGCAGGATCGAGGCGTCATGCGTCCAATGCTCGAACAGCATCCGATCCCGTTCCAGCAAGGGGGCCAGCGCGACAGGCCGATACGACTGCCGCCGCGCCCACAGGATCATGTGATGCGCACGCTCCACCGTGCGGATGCTGTCCACCTGCACAAAGCCTAGACGGTCTATCACCCCCGCCAAAGCCGCCCCCGTGGCAGGGCCGCTGGGCGGATCAACCAACAGATGCCGCGCCAGAAAATGGCGGCGGGCGGCGGGATTGGTCAGGATAGGCGCGGTCATGCCACAGGCATAGCAACCCGGCGGCTTATTCCGCCACCTTTTTCACGAACTGCGATTTCAGGCCGATCTGGCCTACCCCCGGCAGCTTGCAATCAATGTCGTGATCGCCATCCACCAGACGGATGCCGCGGACCTTGGTGCCGACCTTGATGACGGCGGAGGACCCCTTCAGCTTCAGGTCCTTGATCACCGTCACCGTATCGCCATCGGCCAGCAGATTGCCCACTGCATCGCGCACACCGCCTTCGGCAGCGCCCACCGGGGACCATTCATGGCCACATTCCGGGCAGGTCAGCAGGGCATCGGCCTGATAGACAAAGGCGGATGAACATTCGGGGCATGGGGGCAAGGTATCGCTCATGCCCGCGCCTTAGCGCGAAGCGGCGGAAAAGACCACAGCGCAAAAAACCGCAGCAGGACCGAGAGGAGGGACGGTCCCGCTGCGGCATCGGCCTGCAACAGGGTCAATGCAGGCCGAATTCCGCCATCAACCGCCGCCGCATGGCGACAAAATCCGGGGCGCTGCGGTCGCGCGGGCGGGGCAGGTCCACGTCGATCAGGCGCGGCGGGGCGGCGTTTTCCTTGGCCAACACCAGCACGCGGTCGGCCAGATGGATTGCCTCTTCCAGATCATGGGTCACAAGGATCATGGTCACGCCCTCTTCGCGCCAGATGCGGGCCAGTTCTTCCTGCATCGTCAGCTTGGTCATGGCGTCCAATGCACCAAGCGGTTCATCCAGCAACAGGATTTCTGGCTGCACCGTGAGCGCGCGGGCAATGCCCACCCGCTGCGCCATGCCCCCGGAAAGCTGCCGAGGATAGGCGTCTTCGAACCCCGCAAGCCCCACAAGGCGGATGTAATGCCGGGCCTTGTCCTGTGCACCGTCGCGGTCCAGTCCCCGCACCTCCAGCCCGAAGGCCACGTTCTGCAGCACGGTAAGCCACGGCAGCAGACGGGGTTCCTGAAAGATCACCGCGCGTTGCGAGCCGATCCCCTGCACCGGCGCGCCGTCGATCCGCACTTCGCCCCGGTCGGGCTGTTCCAAACCGGCCAACACGCGCAAAAGCGTGGTCTTGCCACAGCCCGAGGGGCCGACGATGGCCAGCGCCTCGCCGCCCTTCACGCTCAGGTTCAGGCCGCGCAGCACCTCAAGCCGCTGGCCGTTCAGGGAAAAGGATTTGGAGAGGTCACGCACCGTGACCTCTCCTTTCCGGGTGATGGGTTCTGCCAAAGCCATCGCCCCGAACCGTCAGTTCGTCGCCGGGGCGTCGCCCGTGGTGTAAAGGATGTTCTTGGCGACCAGTTGACCCGGCTTCACCGTGCCTTCGCGTTCCAGAACGTCGATCCAGAACTGGATGTCCCGCTCCACCGCCAACCCGCCTTCGCGCACGCCGTATCCGGCGAAATACTGCGCGACATCGGGGTTTTCGCCACGCTCGGCCAGCACCTTGGCAAAGATCGCCTTGGTTTCCTCGGGGTGTTCGCGGGCATAATCCAACGCCTTGGCAGCCCCATCGACAAAAGCCTTGGCCTCAGCCGGGTGGTTGGCGATCCAGTCGCGGCGCAGAACGACAAAGCCGCCTGCGATATCGCCGATGATGTCGGTGTCATCAAACACCGCGCGCAGACCGCCTGCCTGACGCGCCGCCCCTTCGAACGTGGTCTGCCAGTAGCCAAAAGCCGACACATCAACCTGTTTGGACCGCAGCACCTGTTCCAGTTGCGGACCCGGCACCACCACCAGATTGGCTGCGTCCTTGGCCAGACCCTTCTGGAACAGCGCCTCACGCACCACATAGTCCAAGTGGGCGCCAAGGGTGTTCACGGCGATGGTCTTGCCTGCGATATCCTCGATCGTCTTGATCGGGCTGTCTTCCAGCACGTAAAAAATCGACTGCGCCTCATCGTTGATCCCGTTGGACGGATAGGCCGCGACAAAATCGTTGCCAGCGGCGATGGAGTTCAGCACGGCCGCCGTGGCCGCCGACCCAAGCTCCACACTGCCACCCGCGAGGGCAACCAGCGACGCCGGGCCACCCTGGGCATAGCCCACGTTTTCCAACGTGATGCCAGTGCCATCGTAATAGCCTAACTCAGCCGCCAGTTCATGGGCGTTCAGGCCGCCTTGGCTGGCCAGATAGCGGATGGTCACATCCGCCGACGCGGCAGAGGCAAGGCCCAGACCCAAGGCGGTGGTCAGGGAAAGGGTGCGGAAAAGAGAAGTCATCGTCAGGTTTCCTTGTCAGTCATGAGGAGGAGGTTGGAGGAGATCAGTTCGCCACGGCCCAGCGACACAGGCGGTTTTGCAGCGAGACCAGCGCGTAGTTGGCGGCAAGGCCCAAGAGCGCCAGCAGGAAGATCGCCGCGAACATCAGCGGGATCTGGAAATTGTACTGGGCGTTCATCACCTGAAAGCCCAAGCCCTTGTTGGCGCCGATCATCTCGGCCGCGATCAGCAGCAGCAGCGCCGTGGTGGCCGACAGGCGCAGGCCAACAAAGATCGACGGGACGGACGCCGGCAGGACCACCCGCAGGAACACCGTCTTGCGGTCCGCGCCATAGGTGCGCGCCATCTCGATCAGCTTGCGGTCCACTTCCTTGACCCCGCCGATGGTGGCCAAAAGCACCGGGAAGAGCGTGGCCCAGAAGATCACGAAGACCTTGGACGCCTCCCCCAGACCCAAAAGCAGGATGAACACGGGGTAGAGCGCAAGCGCCGAGGTCTGGCGGAAGAATTGCAGGATCGGGTCCAGCGCCTGCTCCACCGCGCGGATCTGACCCATGAACAGGCCCAGCGGGATGCCCAAGCCCACGGCGGCGGCAAAGGCGAGGCCGGAGCGTTGCAGGCTGATGGCGATGTCATCCAGCAGCGCGCCAGAAATCAGCGCCTGCCACAGCGCCACGGCGATCAGGTCCAGCGGCGGAAAGACCGTCGCGTTGATCCAGCCTGTCGTGCTGCCCACTTGCCAAAGCGCCAGAAAGCCCAGCAGCAGGCCATAGCGCGACAGTCCAGACCGCAGTGCCTGTCCCGCCCGTTGTCCAAAGCCGGTCAGCGATGGCGCATTCAGCGGCGTGTCCAAAGATTGCAGCGTCATGGCCGTCACTCCGCCGCGTGGCGCGCGCTGCGGGCGGCAGCGTGGCGGTTGGTGGGGAAGGGCAGGCCCAGATTTTCGCGCAGGGTCTGGCCCTCATATTCCGTGCGGAACAGGCCCCGGCGCTGCAATTCCGGGATCACGAGGTCCACGAAATCGGTCAACCCGGTCGGCAGCCATGGCGGCAGGATGTTGAACCCATCCGCGGCCTCATTCTCGAACCACTCTTGCAGGGTATCGACGATGGTTTCCGGCGTGCCGACCACGGTGAAATGCCCCCGGGCCGAGGCGACCCATTGATACAACTGGCGGATGGTGAAGTTGTTGTCGTCGGCAATCTGGCGGATCAGCGCTTGGCGGGACTTCATCCCCTCGGTCGGCGGGGCGGGCGGCAGCGGGCCGTCCAGATCATAGCCCTTCAGGTCCAAGGTGCCGCCGGTCAGACCGTTCAGCAGGGAAATCCCATCCTCGGGCAGGATCAGGCTGGTCAGTTGGTCATACTTCGCCTGCGCCTCTGCCAGCGTCCGGCCCACGAAGGGTGACACACCCGGCATCACAAGGATATGCGCCGGATCGCGCCCCAGACCCTTCGCGCGGGCTTTGATGTCGCGGTAGAACTCTTGCGCCGTGTCCAGCCGCTGATGCGCGGTAAAGATCACCTCTGCCGTCGCCGCCGCCAGACCGCGCCCATCCTCGGACTGGCCCGCCTGCACGATCACCGGATGGCCTTGCGGCGAGCGGGAGACGTTCAGCGGCCCCTTCACCTTGAAATGCTCACCGCGATGGTCGGTCAGATGCAGCTTGCCCTCATGGAAGAAGCGACCCGACTCCTTGTCGCGCAGGAAGACGTCATCCTCGAAGCTGTCCCACAGCTTCTTGACCACCTCGACATGCTCCGCCGCACGGTGATAGCGGGTGGCGTGCGGGTGCTGCTGGTCCAGATTGAAGTTCTGCGCCGCCGCCTCAGTCGCCGTGGTCACCACGTTCCAGCCCGCACGCCCGCCGGAGATCAGGTCGAGCGACGCGAACTTGCGCGCCAGATTGTAAGGTTCCTCATAGGTCGTCGAGGCTGTGGCGATGAAGCCGATGGTCTTTGTCAAAGGCGCAAGGGCGGAAAACAGCGTGACCGGCTCAAACCCCGCCACCTTGGCATTGCCCCCCTCCATCCCGCCGCCAAAGCTGACGGCCAAACCATCGGCCAGGAAATAGGCATCGAACAGCCCGCGCTCTGCCTCTTGCGCCAATTGCACATGGAAGGCGAAATTGGTCGCCCCGTCGGCCGGGCTGTCGGGGTGACGCCACGCGGCGACATGCTGGCCCCCACCGGGAAGGAAGGCACCAAGGCGGATCTTGCGGGTCATGGAAAGGTTCCTTTCAAAAGGCAAGCCGAGGACATGCGCCGCCCAAAGGGGCGTCGCGCGGCGGCAGGGACAGGCGAAGTGGGATCAGGCGGAACGGGCGACCGAAACGGCCCGCCGCACGAACCAGGGCGAGAACTGCTCAACCGCGCGTTCCAGCCGGTCCAGCAACGCCGGGGCGGTGGGCTGGCCATCGGTGAAATCGCGGTCCGAGGCGTAAAGCGCGGTCGGCAAGGTCTGCGCCTCAAAGAAGCCGAACAACGGGCGGAGTTGGTGTTCCACCATCAACGCATGACGGTCCCCGCCTCCGGTCGCGGTCAACAGGACCGGCTTGCCGCGCAGCGCCTCGGGGTCGATCAGGTCGATCAGATGCTTGAAGAGACCGGTGTAACTGCCCTTGTAGACCGGGCTGCCCACCACCAGCGCATCCGCCGACAGGATCACCTCCAGCGCCGCCTTGGCCGGACCCTCAAGGTCCGATGCCCGCCGCGCCAAGGGGAAGGACGGGCCGAAGTCCGCCAGATCGAACACCGCGCCGATGGCGTCAAACCGGGTGGCAGCCGATTGCACTACAGTCTGCACCAGCGTGCGGGTCTTGGACGGGCGGTCGAGGTTTCCGGAAAAACCGATGATCTTCTGTGTCATGGCGGGCCCTTATCACGATTCGTTTCGTCGCGATTAAACATGCGCCCAGATCAGCGGCTTTGCCATTCCAAAGGCGGGACCTTGGCCGGAAGATTTCCCCTGTTTCCAGCCCCCATCCGGGGGGCCACATTCCCCGCCCCTCGCGCATGCGCACGACGTTCGATGTCACGGATCGGCGGGGACGGACCGGCCCCCCGACAGGCCGGAACAGGCGCCGTCACTCATCACCCCCCGCGACGGCCCGGCCCCGCCAAGGGCGCCGCCGTCCTGCCCGGACCGACAAGACGGGAAGGGTTTTCTCTCTGTGGCGGATTCTTTGGAACCAAAATCACGACAACCATGATAGATATTAGGGGGTAAAGGAGAGTGCCATGCCAAAGACCCTGATTCTGCCCGGACTGGACGGCTCTCCCGCGCCGCATTGGCAGCACTGGTGGGCGGCGACCGATCCTCAGGCGCTGATGGTCGAACAGCTCGACTGGGCCAACCCCACGCCCGAGGCCTGGGAGACCGAGGTGGCGGGGGCCATCCTGCGCCATCCGGACTGCATCCTTGTCGGCCACAGCCTTGGCGCAGTGACGGCGGCACGCATCCTGACGCGCTGGCCGCAGCTTCGGGTGGCGGCGGCGCTGCTGGTTGCGCCGGCGGAACCCGAAACCAGCCGCCGTATCGCCGCCTTTGGCCCCATCCCCGAACGCGCGCTTGGCGTGCCGACCACCGTGGTTGCCAGCCGCAACGATCCGTGGATGCCCATGGCGCGCAGTGCCGCCTTGGCCGCCGTCTGGGGTGGCGACCTCATCGATCTGGGCTTTGCCGGTCACATCAACGTCGCCAGCGGCTATGGCCCCTGGCCTGCCGCCCTGGCCCTGCGGGACGCGCTGGCCGTCCGCGCCAAGGCCACATCCTTTGACCTTTCTGCCAAGAGGGCATCAGCATGACCACAATCCGCACCGCCCGCCGCACCAGTTATCCGGCCTTGATGATCTTCCTGATCGCCTACCTCGGGGCCCTGGCCATCGTCTTTGGTCCCGCCGACTGGCTGCGCGCCACCCCCAGCGTTCAACAAGGAGAGTGAGATGTTCTGCGCCCATGATCCCGGACTGGCCCTGTTTCTGGCCGAAAACGGCGACGACCTGCACAAGCCCGGCCTGCTGGAATGGGGGGCCTTGGGCGGAACGCTGGCCATGGCCCTCCTCGCGCTGCTGATCCCGGCCTGACAGGGCAGCCGAAACGGAAACCGGCCCGGAACGCGGTTCCGGGCCGGTTTTCCTTGCACTGCCTGCGCGGATCACCCCGCCCCGCGCAAGCCGATCCCCGGTCCCGCCACACTTTGCCACGCCAGCGACACCTCGGCATCCACGATCAGGGCGCGGCGGGCGTGCAGGACGGCAAAATAGAGATCCGCCGCCTCGGCCGTCAGGATGTCGCGCAGCACGGGTTGCACGGCCAGCCAATCCGACCAGCCCCGCAGCCGGGCAAAGCGCTGCAACAGATGTGTGCCCGCCTGTTCGTCCAGAATCCGCAACCGCCACAGCAGGGGCGCCAGCACCACATCGACATTGGCCACCCTGCCCCCCGGCGCATGATCCCCGGCGGCCAGTCGTGCCTCAAGCCGGCCAAGCTGCGCCTCAAGATTGCCCAAGGACAGGTCAAGGTCTTGCGCCTGCCGGTCCCGCGCCGCGCGCGACAGACGGGTCTGCGCCTCGGCCCCGATGGCCATCAGGTTGCGGTGGACAGCGCGCGCGACAGGGTCACGCGGGTGGAGCGGATGATCCGGGAACAGGTCTTCGACCAGTTCGACCATCGCCAGCCCATCCGTCACCTGCACATCTGCCCCTGCGCCGTGCAGCGTCAGGATCGTGGGTTCAATGGTGGTCGATTGCGGCTCGCCCCCACTTGTGATGCGGCGGGTGACGGGATGGCCGCGCAGGGCGGCGGCGATCAGCACGCGCTGCGCGATCGGGCACAGCGCCCAGCTTTCCAGATGCAGGCGCGTCGGTTGTGACCCGTGATCTGCCATTGTCGCCCCCTTGATTGCCGTCGCGCCAGTCTAGCGCATGGGGCGGAGAGGGTGCTTCCAAAGCCAAGCCCCATCGCAGCGAAAGCGGTTCGTGCCGTGGCGAGAGAGAAGAATATTCTCCCCGCCGCCTCAGCGCCGTTTCGTCTTGACCCAGACCTTGTTGCCGCGCGGGCCGGTTTGCACCGGCGTGTTGTCGCGGTTTTCCTCAAGCAGCTTGCGCCAGCGCGCCACCCGCACCGCATCCAGCCGCCCATCGGCAACGGCGGCTTGCACGGCACAGCCCGGCTCATGCGCATGGGTGCAATCGCGGAACCGGCAGTCGGGGGCGAGGTCGATGATCTCGGCATACAGGACATCCAGACCCACCGACAGATCACTGACATGCAGCGTCCGCATCCCCGGCGTGTCAATCGCGCAGCCCCCACCCGGAATGCGATGCAACGAGCGGGAGGTGGTCGTGTGCCGCCCCTTGGCATCCGCCTCACGGATACCGCCGGTCAATTGCGCGTCCTCGCCCGTCTTGCCGGTCAGAGTGTTCAGCAGCGACGATTTCCCCACCCCCGAGGAACCGACAAGGGCCACCGTCTGCCCCGGCCCGCACCACGGCGCCAGCACCTGCGCGGCGCTGCCGTCCGTGGCATCCTCCGCCACCGCCTTCAAGCCGCGCTGCAAGGGGGCGACGGCGTCAAGGAAGGGCTGCACGCTGTCCACCTGATCGGCCTTGGTCAGCACGATCAGCGGATCGGCCCCGGCCTCATTGGCGATGGCAAGGTAACGCTCCAGCCGGGCGACGTTGAAATCATCGTTGCAGGATGTGACGATGAACAGCGTGTCCAGATTGGCGGCGATCAGTTGCATGTCGCGCCCGCCCTCGATCCGGCGTTGCACCAATGTGCTGCGGTCCAGACGGCGCACCAGCGTGCGGGTGCCGGCCTCAACCAGAACCCAGTCGCCCACGGCATAGGTCGCCGTATGGGTGCGGATCGGCAGGATCAGGCGCATGGGGCCATCCAGACCTTCGGCGCTCATCCTGTCGCGGTGGACGGTGGCGATCCGCATCGGCGTCAGCGCGGACTCCTCAGGCGCGATCTGGGCGGCGAAATGGTCCCGCCATCCAAGGGATGTCAGATCGGGGGGGGCGGGCTGATCGGATGCTGTGTTCACACCCTATTCCATGCGCGGGACGCAGGCAGGATGCAAGCCTTTCGCGGCGGAAAAGGGGACGGCACCCCGCCCCCCATCCGTTACAGGCCCGACGGGCGGCGATCCGCCAGATCGCCGGTCCTGTCATCGTCGCGCTCGGCCTCTTCTTCGGTCATCGGTTCGGGTTCTGCCATCGGCGCTTCGACGACATAGGACCGCACCTTTGTCCGGCCATGAGCGGTATCGCGCTTGCCCATGGGCGGGCGGTTTTCGGCCCCGGACGAAGCGGCGCTGTCCCAAGCCGCCGCCGCCACGCCGCCCGGCAGGTCCATGGCGGGGGATCGCTCTCCGCCATAGGCCCCGGTCCAGCCTTCGGCACGCCAGCTTTCGGCGCGCTCGTCGATATCGACGGCCCCGGCATCCTCGAGGACATCCATGGCGCGATCATAATCGTCGGGCGACAGGTCCGCCACGGTGACCAGATATCCCCCTCGCGCCAACCCTTCGGCAAAGGTGCTGCGGTCTTCCTCCGGAAAGAAGAAATCCGAGAGGGCATCGAAGAACCCGCGCGGTTCGCCCGCATCGGTGCCGGTTCCCGCATCGGCGTCAGGGACCGTGGCGCTGTCAGCCTCGCCCGCCGTGACGGCGACCCGGCCCGACAGGCCCAAGGCGCGCAGGCGGTCGGCGGCCGTGTCCGCCTCAAGGCGGCTGTCGAAAAATCCGGTGATGGTGGTGCTGGCCTTGGCTCGGGAAAAGCCCGTGCCGTGCAGATCATCGATCATCGTCGGTCTCCTTTTGGAGGTGCATCCGGCGCGATCCAAGCCCCGGGAGGGGACGGCTGCGGCGCAGGGGCATCTTGGTGTCGGGGGGCGGGAACATGCGGCAGACAGCATGGTTCCGGCGCTGTGGCCGGGGATTGCACGGGATCAAGGTGGTGCAGGAAATGCGGAAAGACCCGCGCCTTGCGGCACGGGTCTTTGCGTCGGACGGATCGGTCAGGTCAGGCGGCGGCGCGGCGGCCTGACAAGACCCGCGCCATGGTTTCACCCATGGCCGACGGATTCGGCGCGATGGTGATCCCGGCGGCGGAGAGGATTTCCACCTTTTCCTGTGCGCTTTCCCCGAACGCGCTGATAATCGCGCCCGCATGGCCCATCTTGCGGCCCTTGGGGGCCGACAGACCGGCGATATAGGCCACCACGGGCTTGGTCATGGCATTGCGGGCGTAAAGGGCGGCCTCTGCCTCCTGCGGGCCGCCGATTTCGCCGATCATCATCACGGCATCGGTTTCCGGGTCCGCCTCGAACAGTTCCAGAATATCGCGGAAGGAGGACCCGTTGATCGGATCGCCGCCAATCCCGACGCTGGTCGAAACCCCGATCCCCAGCGCCTTCATCTGCGATGCCGCCTCATAGCCCAGCGTGCCAGATCGGCCCACGATCCCCACGCGCCCCGGCATGTAGATATGCGGCGGCATGATCCCCATGAAGCCCTTGCCCGGGCTGATGATCCCCGCGCAATTCGGCCCGATCAGGCGCATCTTGCGGTCCGACGGGTAGCGGCGCAGGAAGCGTTTGACCTTCATCATGTCCTGCGAGGGAATGCCGTCGGTGACGCAGACGGCGGTTTTGATCCCGGCGTCGGCCGCCTCCATGATGGCATCCGCCGCAAAGGGTGGCGGCACGAAGACGAGCGAGGCTTCGGCCCCTGTCGCCTCGACCGCCTCACGCACGGTGTTGAACAGCGGGCGGCCCAGCAGGGTGGAACCGCCTTTGCCGGGGGTCACCCCGCCCACGACATTTGTGCCGTGCTTGATCATGTCTTCGGCATGGAACTGGCCGATGCGGCCCGACATGCCCTGCACGATGACGCGGGTCTTTTCGGTGATCAGGATTGCCATGGTGTCCCCCTCAGGCGGCAAGCGGCTGACGCACGGCGACGGCCTTTTCGGCGGCATCGGCCAGCGTGTCGGCGCTGATGATCGGCAGGCCGGACGCAGCAAGGATGCGGCGGCCTTCCTCGACGTTGGTTCCGGCAAGGCGCACGATCACGGGCAGGGTCATCCCCACCTCGCGGTAGGCCTGCACCACGCCTTCGGCGACCCAGTCACAGCGGTTGATGCCCGCGAAGATGTTCACAAGGATCACGCTGACCTTCTGGTCCGCCAGCACGGTCTGGAACGCCCGCACCACCCGTTCGGGGCTTGCGCCCCCCCCGATGTCAAGGAAGTTCGCAGGCTCCCCCCCGGCCAGCTTGATCATGTCCATCGTCGCCATCGCGAGCCCCGCACCGTTGATGATGCAGCCGATGTCGCCATCAAGCCCCACATAAGCCAGACCCAGATCCCCCGCCCGGCTTTCGCGCGGGTCCTCTTGGGACCGGTCGCGCAGCTCGGCAATCTCGGGGCGGCGGAACAGGGCATTGGTGTCAAAGGACATCTTGGCATCCAGCGCCACCAGATCGCCCGCGCCGGTGACCACCAGCGGATTGATCTCAACCATCATGGCATCCAGATCACGATACGCGCGATAGCAGGCGCGCAGGATCGTCACCATCTGCGCAATCTGTCCGCCCGACAGGCCAAGCTGGAACGCCAGTTCCCGAGCCTGATATTCCGACAGGCCAACTGCCGGGTCCACCGTCATGCGCCGCAGCGAGTCCGGATCGGATTCCGCAAGATCCTCGATCTCCATCCCGCCATGGGCCGAGGCGACGATCATGATGCGTTCGGATTTGCGATCCAGCACAAGGCCCAGATACAACTCCCGCGCAATGTCCGACGCCCCTTCGACCCACAGGCGATAAACGCCCTTGCCGTTGGCGTCGGTCTGCTTGGTGACCAGTTGCTTGCCGAACAAGGTGGCGGCAAAGGACTGCACCTCTGCCTCTGACCGGCACAGCTTCACGCCCCCCGCCGCACCACGCCCACCGGAATGGACCTGCGCCTTGACGACCCAGGCATTGCCGCCGAGTTCGCGGGCGCGGTAGCCCGCCTGTTCCGGGCTATAGGCCAGACCGCCGCGCGGCACGGGCACGCCAAAACGGGCGAGGATTTCCTTGGCCTGATATTCGTGAATATCCATGTCGTTCCCCCCTTACTTGCCAGCGATGGCGTCGGCGATCACCAACACGTTGCGGGCCATTTTCTCGGACGCGGCGTCGATCATCTTGCCGTCAAGGCTGGCGGCGCCCTTGCCTTGGGATTCCGCGATCTT
>JACCDH011052466.1_pt1 | contig 11931 bp, 7 predicted proteins | sample 7442481 | NCBI WGS metagenome assembly JACCDH01 (sample SAMN15323433, study PRJNA562643) | freshwater metagenome | isolation source: river surface water | place: USA:Blue River Watershed | collected 2017-08-15 | reverse complement strand
GCGCACTGAAATCCTGGTTAAGCAAACTCTCCAACAACAACGCTCAGGGCGAGTACTACCTCACCGACATCATTGCGCAAGCCGTCAGCGATAACATTCCCGTCGAGTCCGCACAACCCGCGTTTGTCTGGGAAACACTGGGCGTCAACAGCAAAGTGCAGCTGGCAGAGCTCGAGCGCATTCATCAGCGCAATGTCGCTCATCAGCTGCTCGAGCAAGGGGTCACACTCGCTGATCCTGCTCGCATTGATGTGCGAGGCGAACTTGTTTGCGGACGTGATGTGAGCATCGATGTCGGCTGCGTCTTTGAAGGCCGCGTCGAACTGGCCGATGGCGTATCCATCGGCGCACACTGCGTGATCAGCGATGCGCGCATCGGCAAAGGCAGCGCGATACGACCTTTCTCTCACATCGATCAGGCCATGGTTGGTGAAGCGTCGCAGATCGGCCCCTACGCTCGACTTCGTCCCGGCACCGAACTCGGCGCAGATGTCCACATTGGTAACTTCGTCGAAATCAAAAACAGCCAATTCGGCGCACACAGCAAAGCCAATCACCTCGCCTATGTCGGGGATGCCACCGTAGGATCGCGCGTCAACATTGGTGCCGGCACGATCACCTGCAATTACGACGGTGCCAACAAACACCGTACCATCATCGAAGACGATGCTTTCATCGGCAGTGATACTCAGCTCGTCGCACCGGTCACCGTAGGCAGAGGCGCGACATTGGGTGCCGGCACCACGCTGACCAAGGATGCGCCAGCGGACAGCCTCACCGTCTCACGCGCAAAACAAACCAGCATCACGGGCTGGCAACGGCCCGTCAAACAGAAAAAATAGGATTCCTCATGTGCGGCATCGTCGGAGCCGTCGCCCAGCGCGACATCGTCCCCATCCTGCTCGAAGGTCTCAAGCGACTCGAGTATCGGGGTTATGACTCCTGCGGCGTCGCAGTGCATCAGCAAGGACTCAAGCGCTCACGCAGTGTCGCCCGCGTCGCCGAACTCGAGGCGCAAGTCGCTGATACGCAGCTCAACGGCCATACCGGCATCGCTCACACGCGCTGGGCAACGCATGGCGCACCTGCGACCAATAACGCCCACCCGCATTTTTCTGCCAAAGGAGGCGAGGCGCGTATTGCGATCGTTCACAACGGCATTATCGAAAACTACGAAGAACTGCGACGCGAACTGACCGAGCGCGGCTATGCATTCGAATCGCAGACTGATACCGAAGTCATCGCGCATTTGATCAATGATTTATACGATGGCGATCTGCTACACACCGTGCAACGCGCCGTCAAACAATTGCATGGCGCTTTCGCGATCGCAGTGTTCTGCAAAGACGAACCTCAGCGCGTCATCGGTGCACGTCAGGGCTGTCCACTGGTGGTCGGTGTAGGCCAAGGTGAAAACTTCCTCGCCTCCGACGCAATGGCCTTGTCCGGTACAAGCGACCAAATCATTTACCTCGAAGAAGGCGATGTCGTCGACGTCCAACTCGCCGGCATACGCATCACCGATCTGAACGATCAACCGGTAGAGCGCGCAGTCCAGACCGTCAACGCCTATTCCGGCGCGATCGATCTCGGACCTTACAGGCACTACATGCAGAAAGAAATCTTCGAGCAACCACGCGCCATCAGCGACACACTGGAAGGCGTGCTGGGATTCAGCTCGGACTTGTTCGGCAAAAAAGCGTCCGACATCTTTAACGACATCGACGCAATACAAATACTCGCCTGCGGCACCAGCTACTACGCTGGCATGACCGCAAAGTACTGGCTCGAAGCAATCGCTGGCCTACCCACACAAGTTGAAATCGCCAGCGAGTATCGCTATCGGCAACCGGCCAGCAATCCACGTGCACTGGTCGTTGTCATCTCGCAGTCCGGCGAGACCGCTGACACTATGGCAGCGCTGAAATACGCGAAAGAACTCGGGCACAAGCATTCACTGGCCATCTGCAATGTCGCCACCTCGGCGATGGTACGAGAAACCAGTCTAGCTTATCTGACTCGTGCCGGCGTGGAAATTGGTGTCGCATCGACCAAAGCCTTCACCACACAGCTCGCCGCACTGTTCTTGTTGACACTGACGCTGGCGCAATTACGTGGTCGCCTCAATAGCGAACAAGCGGCAACGCATCTGAAAAATCTGCGACATCTGCCCGTGGCGCTGTCGTCGGTGCTTGCACTCGAACCGCAAATCATTGCATGGGCGGATGCCTTCGCAAAAAAAGAAAATGCGCTCTTTCTTGGTCGCGGCCTGCACTATCCCATCGCACTTGAAGGCGCACTGAAGCTCAAGGAAATCTCCTACATTCACGCGGAAGCCTATCCCGCAGGCGAACTCAAACACGGCCCGCTGGCCCTCGTCACCGAAGACATGCCCGTGGTGACTGTGGCGCCGAATGATGCACTGATCGAAAAACTGAAATCAAACATGCAGGAAGTCCGCGCTCGCGGAGGACAGCTGTACGTCTTCGCCGACGCCGATTCCCGCATTGCCTCCAGCGAGGGCATCCACGTAATCAGACTGCCGGAACACTATGGCCTGCTGTCGCCGATACTGCATGTCGTGCCGCTGCAGCTACTCGCGTATCACACCGCACTGGCGCGCGGCACTGATGTAGACAAGCCGCGCAATCTGGCCAAGTCGGTGACGGTGGAGTAAAAAGCCTACCGTTATAGCAAGACCTTGCCAAGCACATCGCAAGTAATCATCAAATCTTCACAATACGAAATACGCGAAAATTCGCACCGTCACGGTGCGCATTCCGCAAATATTTTCTCGCGATAGTGCGCCCACCAGTGCATACGCACCTTATTGGACTAAGCGCCAAAGGCTTGTAATTCGGTCAAATTTAACTCTGATCGATCATCGAATATTTCAATCACTAATTTCGATTTTTTTCGTCTCTCACGAAAAGCATCGGGACAATTTCTTTGATTTTGTTACTAGATTTCTGAGCTCTCGCGATAAGCATTTTTTATCAATCGCAATTAGCCGCTCAATAATCTGCTTCACACACCCCATTTCAAAAGGAAATTGAATGTCTACGCATTTTTCAACCACCGTACGAATTGATAATTTAAATCTGTCATCTACCGACTACAACGATGATGATTCCGTCGTCAGCACTGCGAGTAGCGTTTCTGATTCGGAGCTTGAAGACGGCGAAATATCCAATGACAAAAAAGCTGCAGCCTCAACAAACAATAACAATGTCGAAGCAAATGCAAAACCGGCCTACCCGGGAACTGTAAATCATATTGTTAATGCCTTGTCCGCAGTCGGCACCTTTGGCGGACTGGCCTTGATTATTACGGGTGGCATGGGTATGACGCTGAACAAACCTATCGACAACAGTATGGAGAACATGGCCATGGTTCTGAGCGGTGGCGCTTTGCTGGTTGGCTCATGGATAGGCAATATTGCTCATGCAAACCATCAGACGGCGTAAACCAAAGCTAACGTCATTGGATAACAACTGACCTCTCGGTCATGGTGCGCGGCGCCTGCCGCGCACACTACACCACTTCGTATTGCGCTCACTTGCCGCCAAACTATGCACACCTTGTTATTCAACGCATTGCGTTCAGACTGTCATCACCCTGACCCGGACATTCAACGTCTGCTTGACGAAGCCCGGAAGATACTCGAAGAGGCGCCGGCATCAGTAGAACGATTCTCTGCCGAACTCATCGGAGGAAAAACACTGGCCGAATGCCTTGGCATAGCAGCCAAAACGCTGGCAGACAGTTATCGGGCTGCTTGCGAACTCGTAGACGAAAAAATGTTTCAGGAAGCGCTAATACTCGCCGGCTTTGTTTTGGCCGTAGGGCCGAAAAATGCAAAAGTCGCATTCAAGCTCGCCTCCTGCATGCAGCATTTGCACGATCATGCGAGCGCTGCTGATTATTACAAGCTGGCGTTACAAATCGATAAGCATCACATCGGCGCCGCCTATCGTCTGGGCGAATGCCTGCAACAACTCGGCGATGATGAAGAGGCCAATCACCTGTTCGAATGGACCATTGAGCTGGCCCGCGGAAATTTTGCGTACCGAAAAATTCAGGAAGCTGCCGAGTCTCGACTCAGGAAGCAGCCTCTTTTGCCTTGAGCAGATAGCCCACACGCGGAAAATGCACATGGACCAATCCAGCGCGCGGGTCTTCTCTGCGCAAGGTATATCGCGTACGACTCGCAGCCACCAGTACCCCCTCGGTAGGCTCCAAACCAAACGCCTCAGCAACAATAATGGCGTGCTGACCCAAGGCAATGCCATGGTGATCCTGATGAATTTCCTGTGGCAGCGCTTCTGGCGTGGCGCTATGCGCAATCTGCAGCGCCTCATCAGCCGTCATCGCTGACGAATTACCCTGCCCTATCGCTGCCATGCGATCCATCCACGACAAAACTCCAGGTACAGATTCTAAAACTCCAGCAAGCACAGGCACCTGATGCCGTGTAAACCACAGCGGGTGATAGACCGAAAAATCAGCGATGCAAGGCTGATCACCAAGCAAAAACGGCTGATGCTCCAGCATGCTGGCGATACGACGCAAATAGCTCTTGTACGCGGCTGTCGCATCCGCTGCCGGCATGCGCGGCGCATTGTTGCGCATCGCCGCGCGATCCGCTGCGAAGATTTTCAAGCGCTCGGCGTCAGGAAACATGTGAGTTGCGCCAGCCGGTTGGAAGTTGTACGCCATGGCCACCTGAAACAGCGTCGTGTCGGCCCATTGCGCCAGTACGCGCGCAAGACCTTTGTGCGCGGGCGGGAAGAGCGCGGGTTCGGGCGCCATATGCTCCAGCACATCTGCCATCAGGGCAGTGTCACAGTAAACATCGGCGCCGATTTGCAGCACAGGTGTACGACGATAGCCGCCGGTCAACGCGACCAGATCTGGCTTGGGCATGATCATGGGTATATGCACCGAGCGCCAGGCCAAGCCCTTCATACCCAGGATCAAACGGATTTTTTCGGCGAAGGGCGATAGCGGGTAGTGGTGCAGGATCAGATCAGCCATGGTCGAAGCCTCGTTAAAATAATCCATGGAGTGTAGCGCACTGATCAGCACCGTCGGCCAGCGCCTTTACAAACTCGATTTGGCGCCGACACGCGAGCAAAAATGGCAATCGGGCGAGTCACGCAGAATTCGGGCGACATCACGAGTTCTCACTTTTGCAAGCACGACGCAATCGGTATTTGAGATCCCGCACAAGGGGCCGAGAGCACCCCTTCAGGGCTGACGGTTAGCCCGCTTTTCAAGCTATACTTAAGGCAATTGACGTTGACGTAAGCGTCAACCAGGCTGGCCCGTACGGCGGGCCCTTACCTGACCCGCAACCGCCCCCGTCATCACACGGCCGCTACTTCCGGAGATTCCCATGACCGACCTGTCGGTATCGCAGAACCTGACTGCCTATACCCCCGCCAACAAAGTCCGTTTCGTGACGGCCGCCTCGCTCTTTGACGGCCATGACGCATCGATCAACATCATGCGGCGCATTCTGATGTCGCAAGGCGCAGAGGTCATTCACCTGGGTCACAATCGCTCGGTCGATGAAATCGTTACCGCCGCGCTGCAAGAAGACGCGCAGGGCATTGCGATTTCCAGTTATCAGGGCGGTCATGTTGAGTACTTCAAATACATGATTGATCTGCTCAAGGCACGCGGCGGTGCCCACATCAAAGTTTTCGGCGGCGGGGGCGGTGTGATCGTTCCTTCCGAGATCAAAGAATTGCATGACTATGGTGTGGCACGTATTTTCAGTCCGGAGGACGGACAGCGCATGGGCTTGGTCGGCATGATCACCTACATGATTCAGGCCTGCGACACCGACCTCTCGGTACACGCGCCTGCCACCCTCGACGTGCTGACTGCAGGTGACATGGTTGCGCGCCAGCGCCCACTCGCACAGCTGATTACGGCGCTGGAGAATGGCAAGGCGTCTGCCACACTGAAAAAATCACTGCACGACGCTGCAGCAAAAGTTCAGATTCCTGCGCTGGGTATTACCGGTACCGGCGGTGCGGGCAAGTCCTCGCTGACGGATGAACTGATTCGCCGTCTGCGTATCGATCAAAACGATGCACTGAACATCGCGGTAATTTCAATTGACCCTTCGCGTCGCAAATCCGGTGGTGCGTTGCTCGGCGACCGCATTCGAATGAACGCGATCAATCCCTGGAGTGGTCAACAGCGCGTCTTCATGCGCTCGCTCGCTACCCGCGAGGCAGGTTCAGAAATTTCACAAGCACTGCCCGATGTAGTCGCGGCCTGCCGCGTGACCGGGTTTGATCTGATCATCGTCGAAACATCTGGCATCGGACAAGGTGACGCTGCCATCGTCCCGCATGTGGATTGCAGTCTGTATGTGATGACGCCCGAATTCGGCGCTGCATCGCAGCTGGAAAAAATCGACATGCTGGACTTTGCCGATTTTGTGGCGATCAACAAATTCGATCGCAAAGGCTCCCAAGACGCACTGCGCGATGTCGCCAAACAGGTGCAGCGCAATCGCGAGCAGTGGGACAAGTCCACCGATCAAATGCCGGTCTTTGGTACACAGGCATCTCGATTTAATGATGATGGCGTCACCGCGCTGTATCAGGGTCTATTGCCGCGACTGAGCGAGTTGGGACTGAAGGTCGTGCCCGGTAAGCTGGCACCCGTTGCTGTGCGTTTTTCATCAGGTCGCAATGCCATCGTACCGCCGGCTCGTAACCGCTATCTGGCCGAGATCGCCGATACCTTGCGCGCTTACCACCGCCGCGTGAACAAGCAAGCCGTGATTGCGCGCGAGCGTCAGCAATTGAGCGAGGCCAAGCGGCTGATGCTCGCTGCCGGCAAAACGGTAGACATGGATGATCTGATTACCCAGCGCGATAACACCCTCGATAGCGAAGCAAAAAATCTGCTGACGCAATGGCCTACTGTGCAAGCCACTTACTCGGGTGACGAGCATGTAGTCAAAATCCGTGACAAGGAAATCCGCACTCGCCTTGAGTGGGAAACCTTGTCGGGCAATCGCATTCGCAAAGTATCGCTGCCCAAATATGCCGATCAGGGCGATCTGCTGAGCTGGCTGATGAAAGAAAATCTCCCCGGCAGCTTTCCCTATACCGCCGGTGTGTTTCCGTTCAAGCGCGAAAATGAAGATCCGACGCGCATGTTCGCCGGTGAAGGTGATGCATTCAGAACCAACCGTCGCTTCAAGCTAGTGTCAGAAGGCATGCCGGCCAAGCGTTTGTCGACCGCATTCGACTCGGTCACCCTGTATGGTGCCGACCCCGCGCTGCGCCCCGACATTTACGGCAAAGTGGGTAACTCCGGTGTGTCGATTGCCACGCTGGATGACATGAAGGTGCTGTACGACGGCTTTGATCTCTGCGATCCAACCACGTCAGTATCGATGACCATTAACGGGCCCGCGCCGACCATTCTTGCGATGTTCATGAATACGGCCATTGATCAGCAAGTCGCCAAATTCAAGCAAGAAAAAGGTCGCGAGCCTTCCGCAGATGAGGCAGCACAAATTCGCGCGTGGGTGCTGCAGAATGTGCGCGGCACGGTACAGGCCGATATTCTGAAAGAAGATCAGGGCCAAAACACCTGCATCTTCTCCACCGAATTCTCTTTGAAAGTGATGGGCGATATTCAGCAGTACTTCGTCGACCACAAGGTACGTAATTTCTATTCGGTGTCGATCTCTGGTTATCACATCGCCGAAGCCGGTGCGAACCCGATCTCGCAGTTGGCGTTCACACTCTCCAATGGCTTTACCTTTGTCGAAGCATATCTGGCGCGTGGCATGAGCATTGATGATTTCGCACCGAATCTGTCGTTCTTCTTCTCCAATGGCATGGATCCGGAATACACCGTGCTGGGTCGGGTGGCGCGTCGCCTGTGGGCCGTGGCCATGCGGGATAAATATGGTGCCAATGATCGTTCGCAAAAACTGAAATATCACATTCAGACCTCCGGTCGTTCACTGCACGCACAAGAGGTTGATTTTAACGACATACGCACCACGCTGCAGGCGCTGATTGCGATTTACGACAACTGCAACTCGCTGCATACCAATGCGTATGATGAAGCCATCACCACACCGACCGATGAATCCGTGCGTCGCGCGCTGGCGATTCAGCTGATCATCAACCGTGAATGGGGTCTGGCAAAAAATGAAAACCCCAGTCAGGGTTCCTTCATCATAGAAGAACTGACTGATCTGGTGGAAGAAGCCGTACTACAGGAATTCGAGCGCATTGCTGAACGCGGCGGCGTGCTGGGCGCGATGGAAACCGGCTATCAGCGTAGCAAGATTCAGGAAGAATCCATGCTCTACGAGCACAAGAAGCATGATGGCAGTCTGCCCATCATCGGCGTCAACACCTTCCGCAATCCCAAGGGCGATGCCGTTGCGCAGCAACTGGAACTCGCACGGTCCACGGACGATGAAAAGCAATCGCAATTGCAGCGTCTCGCCGATTTCCATGCAACCCACAGCGTCGCTGCCAAGCAATCGCTGGCTGCACTGCAAGAAGCCGTGATCCGTGACGAGAATGTGTTTGCTCAGCTGATGGCCGCGGTCCGAGTGTGCTCGCTCGGTCAGATCACCGATGCGCTGTTTGAAGTCGGTGGGCAGTACCGCCGCAGCATGTAACCAGGGTTTTTCATGTCTCCGACAGATGCAGCACTGACAGACGCTATCGCCGCGATAAACATTGCCGGCTATGCCAAAACTCGTAATCATCTGGACGGTAAAGTCACGCGGCTCTCGCCCTATCTGACTCACGGCTTCATCTCGATGCCGGCGTTATTTGAGCAATTGCCCAAACTGACGCTCAATGACAAGCTCGCTTTCGAATTTGGTTGGCGCGAATTTTTTCAGCATGTCTGGCATCGTTCTGGCGATGCGATTTTTAAGGATATGCGCCCGGCTCTGCCGGATATTCGCTACAGCACCACGCTGCCCAACGATATACGCGAAGGTCGCACGGGTCTGCCCGTGATTGACCGGGCAGTCTATACTCTCTACGAGACCGGCTATCTGCACAACCATGCGCGCATGTGGCTGGCAAGCTATACGGTGCATTTACGCAAGGTGCACTGGCGGGTTGCCGCTGACTGGATGTATGGTCACTTGCTCGATGGTGATCTGGCATCGAATCATTTGTCCTGGCAGTGGGTTGCGGCGACCTTTAGCAGCAAGCCCTATTTATTCAACGCTGAAAACGTCGCCAAGCATGCCGGTCAGCCTTGGCACTGTCCGCGCAGCGTGATTGATACCTCTTATGAAGCTCTGGAAATGATTGCGCGCAGTCAGACTGAAGTGGGTATCGCGCCATCCCTGATGGGTATCGACGAGCCTGCATTGATCGCAACACCATCCATTAGCAGTGCTGATAACGCGGTGCTGACCGGGCCGCGGCGCGTACGGCTCGTACATCCCTGGATGCTGGCAGACGACGATTTTGATGGCCTGCGACTGGGCGTGATTCACCTGCCCTTTCACCAGCGCTTTCCGTGGTCGCAGCAACGATGGGATTTTGTCATGCAGCGGATGCAGTCCATCACCGATCATTTGTTTGTGGGTGATGTAAAAGAACTTCGTACAATACTCGCTGGTGCCACCGATATTAGCTCGGTGGCGACGCTCAACCCTGGCTATCGAGAATTGTTGTCCGTGCTTTGTACTGACTTGCATAACTTACCGCGCCAGTTTCCTGATCCGGAGACTGCTTGTCGCTCGTTCTCCGCTTTCTGGAGTCGATGCACGGCCAAAACCGATGACGCCCCGCGACGTAGCTGGCATCGATGACATCACCTGGCATTGCCGTCGTCTGGTTTAAGCGCGACCTGCGCGTTTTCGATCATCTGCCTTTGTTTGAGGCCAGTCGTCACCCTGCCGTACTGCCCTTGTATGTTTACGAACCCGAACTCATACGCGCCCCGGATTATTCAACTCAGCACCTCGCTTTCATCAATGAGTGTCTGGAAGATCTCGATCTGGCACTGAGCGGTCGCGGTACGTCCTTGTTAATTCAACACGGCGAAATAACCACTGTACTGCAACGCATACGCGAGCAGTTTGGTCATTTCACGCTCTACTCCCATGAAGAAACCGGTAACGCCATCAGCTATGCGCGCGACCGCCGCGTGGCCGACTGGTGTCGATCGCAGGGCCTGAACTGGAAAGAATATCCATCCAATGGCGTTGTCCGCCGGCTGGTATCGCGTGATGAGTGGTCCAGCCAGTGGATGCAGCGCATGCGCGCGCCGGTCTTGAGTGCACCTGACTTTCTGCGATCGACCGGTAAAACCATGTCGCCCTCGGGCATCATGACGCCGCGGCAACTGGGACTGGATGGGCCCGACAAACCCCTGCGGCAGCGTGGTGGCAGACGCGCGGCTTCAAAACAGGTGAAAGAATTTTTCAGTCAGCATCTCGCTGACTACCGCTATGCGATGTCCAGCCCCTTGACGGCAGAGACCGCCTGTTCGCGTCTGTCACCCTACCTGGCTTATGGCGTGCTGTCGGTACGCGAGCTGATGCACAAGATCTGGAAAACGCGCGAACAGCTTCAGGCGCTGCCTGAAACAGTACGACCATCAGGAACGCTGGCGAGCCTGAAATCTTTCGAAAGTCGCTTGCACTGGCATTGTCATTTCATTCAAAAACTCGAATCCGAACCAGATATCGAGATGCACAATGTGCATCGTGGATTCGACGGGCTGCGTGAGCCGCATTTCAATCGCGACTATTTCGAGCGCTGGTGTGCAGGTGAAACTGGCTTCCCGCTGATCGATGCCTGTATGAAGATGCTGACCCAGACAGGCTGGATTAACTTTCGCATGCGCGCGATGCTGATCAGTTTTTCCAGTTATCAGCTCTGGAATCACTGGCGCGAGCCGGCGCTGCATCTGGCACGCGAATTTCTAGATTACGAACCTGGCATACACTATTCGCAAATACAAATGCAATCGGGTGTTACCGGCATTAATACGCTGCGTATTTACAATCCCGTCAAGCAAGCACAAGACCAAGACCCGAAAGGTATTTTTGTGCGCCGCTGGCTGCCCGAGCTCAAACGCGTGCCGGATGAGTTCATCTTTGAACCCGCCACGATGCCACTAGCCTTGCAAAAAGAACTGAAATTCCTGATCGGCCCAGACTACCCGGAACCCATCGTCGATCATCTGACTAGTGCGAAACTGGCGCGTGACCTGCTCTGGTCCATGCGCCGCGATCCGCAGATGCGCGAAGAAGCACGTCAGGTCTTTATCAAACATGGCAGCCGCAATCCGATGCGCGAGGGCCGGTCACGCTCATCCGCCAAGTCGTCCGCAGACAAGTCAGCGGAACCGAAACCTCAATTGCCGCTGGCACTGGATTGAGCGATGTTTCTTGGCATACTCAGTGCAGGCAGTGCATTTACTTTGTGGGGAATTTTCCCGCTGTACCTGAAACTACTCAAAAGCGTACCCTCGCTCGAAATACTGTCGCACCGGGTCATATGGTCGGCGATTTTTCTCGGCTTGATTCTCGCGTCACGACGGCAATGGGATTGGGTGCAGAGCATACGCGCACGACCACAAATCGCCTTGGCGTTTGTCGCGAGCGCGGCCATGCTGGGCGCGAATTGGGTGATCTACATCTGGGCGGTGAATGCGGATCGTATTGTGGACGCCAGTCTTGGCTATTTCATCGCGCCTCTTTTCAATGTGCTCTTTGGCATCCTGCTGGGCGAGCGATTGAAACCCATACAGTGGATAGCGATTGCGCTGGCCGGCAGCGGCGTTGCCTGGCTCACACTCAGCACCGGACAATTACCGTGGATAGGACTCGTGCTGGCAGTGACTTTCAGCCTCTATGGGCTGATACGCAAAACCGCATCACTGGGCGCACTTGAAGGC
>JACCDH010975872.1_pt1 | contig 11933 bp, 12 predicted proteins | sample 7442481 | NCBI WGS metagenome assembly JACCDH01 (sample SAMN15323433, study PRJNA562643) | freshwater metagenome | isolation source: river surface water | place: USA:Blue River Watershed | collected 2017-08-15 | reverse complement strand
TTACCTAGGAGGGTATATGGAATTTGAAATGTTAGATCAAGAAACAGCCGGCAAAACCATTATTAAAGTGGTTGGAGTTGGTGGTGCAGGTGGTAATGCAGTTCAGCACATGATTCGTCGCGGTGTAAATGGCGTAGAGTTTATTTGCATGAACACCGATGCGGGCGCTTTACAGCGTTCTGAGGCATCTGTGAATTTGCAACTAGGCTCTAGCGGACTCGGTGCTGGCGCAAAACCTGAAATCGGTGCAGCTTCTGCTCAGGAAGCTCGTGCACGTATTGCCGATACCTTGCAGGGCGCACACATGGTGTTTATTACTGCAGGCATGGGTGGCGGTACTGGTACGGGTGCAGCTCCAATCGTTGCGCAAGTTGCTAAAGAGATGGGCATTTTGACTGTTGGTGTGATCAGTAAGCCATTTGATTTTGAGGGCGTGAAGCGTTTGAAGGTTGCTGAAAACGGCGCTGCTGAGCTCGAGTCATATGTTGATTCATTAATTGTTGTTCTCAATGAAAAGCTCTTCGAAGTGATGGGTGAAGATGCAGAGTTTGACAAGGCATTTGCTTGTGCTGATGATGTATTGCATAACGCTGTTTCAGGAATTGCAGAAATTATCAACGTACAAGGCTTAATTAACGTCGACTTTGAGGACGTGAAAACTGTGATGGGTGAGCAGGGTAAAGCGATGATGGGAACGGCGACTGTTTCAGGCATGGATCGTGCCCGTTTAGCTGCTGAAGCTGCTGTTGCTTCACCACTGTTGGAAGGCGTTGATCTCTCTGGTGCGCGTGGCGTACTAGTAAATATCACTGCTAGCCGCTCATTGAAATTATCTGAAACTCGTGAAGTAATGGCTGCAATTCGTGGCTATGCTGCTGATGATGCTACTGTGATTTTCGGCACTGTTTATGATGAGAGTTTGGGTGATGCATTGCGGGTAACTGTAGTTGCAACTGGCTTGAATAATCCACAGGCTCGTCAAAGTCATCAACCTGAAGTGGTATGGAGACAAGCTACTGGTACCCATGATGCAATGCCAACGATGGCCGATCTCAATAGTTTTGCGCCAGCAAGTGCCTCCGCGGCGATGAGTAAGGTGGGTTTAGACTCAGCTTTGAGCGTTAGCGCTGGATTAGCGCAGACAGGCGCTGGTGGCATGCCATCAATGACTAGTCAGGTAGCAGCGGGCAGTGTTGATTACAGCCAATATGATTTGCCACGCGTATTCCGTAGTTCTCGTGAGGCTGTGCAAGCCCCTACATTGGGTGCTGATAGCTCTCCTCAGGCAAAAACCATGTTGGATAAGGGGGCTGATTATTACGAAATCCCTGCTTTTTTACGTAAGCAAGCAGACTAAAGCACTGCTCAATACAATAGTAGATTGAAAGTGCCAGCGTGGCGCCCCTCCGGACGACGAATCCTGCGCTAGCGTTGGCATACTCATCACTACTATTTAATGATTAACGAATTGGAGACTTTATGATTGCCGTCGGACAAAAATTACCAAATGCCACCTTGTATGAGTTTTAAGATGAAGCTACTGAGGGTTGTTCTGTCGGCCCTAATGCATTCGAAGTAGAAAAACTGGTTGCTGGTAAGAAAATTGTGATCTTTGCTTTACCTGGTGCATTTACACCAACCTGTTCAGCTAAGCATGTTCCTGGATATGTAGAGCACTATGATGCTCTTAAAGCTAAAGGTGTTGACGAGATTTGGTGTATTTCTGTTAATGATCCATTTGTAATGGGTGCTTGGGGTCGGGACCTCAAGGTTGGAAAAAAGGTTCGTATGTTTGGCGACGGTAGTGCAGAATTTACGAAAAAATTAGGTATGGAGTTTGATCTCACTGCACGTGGTCTAGGTGTTCGCTCACAACGCTATGCCATGATTGTTGAAGATGGCACAGTAAAAACCTTGGATCTCGAAGCGCCAGGGAAGTTTGAGGTTAGCGATGCTGCTTCCACATTAAATAAGCTGTAAGAACATCTTTCTGAATTTAAAAACATGATGAAGCAACGCACAATCGCCACACCGATTAAAACCGTGGGGATTGGCTTGCATTCGGGGCGCAAGGTGACTTTGTCTATTAAGCCTGCGCCAGTTAATTCAGGGGTTTTATTTGTTCGTATGGATACGCCGGAGCAAGCAATTGTTCCGGCTACTGCTTTAGCTGTATGTGATACACGTCTTGCATCAGTTATTCAAAAAGATGGAGTTCGCGTTTCTACAGTTGAACATTTGCTCTCCGCTTGTGCTGGTTTGGGACTCGATAACCTTTTGATTGAATTGGATGGTGAGGAAGTGCCCATCATGGATGGTAGTGCTGCTTCATTTTTATTCTTAATGGAATCAGCTGGTATTACAGAGCAAGAAGCGCCAAGACAATTCTTGGTGATTAAAAAATCGATTGAAGTGAGAGATGGCGATAAACTTGCGCGCCTAGAACCTTTTTTTGGATTTAAACTGGATTTCACGATCGACTTTAAGCATCCTGCAGTTGATAAGACTGGACAGCGCTTTATCGTTGATTTTGCTGAGCATGCCTATCGCAGTGAAATTGGGCGTGCACGAACTTTTGGTTTTGCCCACGAAGTAGAGGCTTTAAGAGAGATGGGTTTGGCCCGGGGCGGAAGTTTAGATAATGCAATTGTGCTGGATGAACATCGTATTCTGAATAACGAAGAGTTACGCTATGAGGATGAGTTTGTCAGACATAAAATTTTAGATGCCATTGGCGATCTCTATTTAGTTGGGCATCCCATTGTGGGGGCTTACATTGCAGAAAAATCGGGACATGCTCTAAATAACGCTTTGTTGCGTAAATTACTTGAAGATCCTTCTGCCTATGAAATTACGGGTTTTTCAGAAAATAAAGCCCCTGCAGCCTATTCAAAAGAGAGTCAACCCCTCTTTTTTTAGTGCTGACTATTTCGGCTTATTTTGAAGTAAACGTTTAACTGCCTTACTGAGCTCCGAATCCGGAGCTATTTTTTTGAGCAAATCCTCCCAAGAATTCCTGGCGGCAGCATTTAAACCTTTTGGTTTGATAGTTGTGTTCGCATTTTCCCTAGGCTTTACTTCCCATTGGGGCGGGTTAGGCTTGAGACGGACTTTGATACTAGAGCAAATCACCCCATTTTTTCCTAAGCCATTGATTAAGCTAGGTAAAATCTGCTGCAGACGGGTTGCAATAGTGGCTCCACTGACCAGTAAAAAGAGCTCATTTTGACCCCCAGACCGCCGGCCAGCCTCAATCTTGGGCGCTAAATGCTCCAAATCAAGCTCACTTAATGCAGCCCTAAGGGAGTTTCTTAATTTGGCTAAATCTTCAGTTTTAGCCAAAATACCCCCGAGACCTTCAGAATCGCGCAGAAAATCCTGCCAATCATGGGCAACATTCTTGCGGGAAGGTTTTGGGGCAAAGTTCATAAAAAAGAAGGTGCGGGTGATAAACTCAGGTACTTAATTTACTTCAATATCCCATGGTAATCGGTCTTTTCAAAACCCTGGTCGGCAGTCGAAACGACCGCCTTTTAAAACAGTATCGCAAGGTGGTTGCCAAGGTAGGCGCTTTTGAGTCTAGCTTGCAGGCCTTAGATGATGCTGCACTTCAAGCAAAAACGGCTGAGTTTAAGTCGCGCTTAGCTGCGGGTGAGTCCCTCGATGACATTGCGCCAGAGGCATTTGCAGTAGTTCGAGAAGCGAGTTCTCGCGTAATGAAGATGCGCCATTTTGATGCACAGATCATGGGTGGTCTAGCATTACATCAAGGCAAGATTGCGGAAATGGGAACGGGTGAAGGTAAAACCTTAACAGCGACCCTGCCTGTTTATCTCAATGCTTTGACAGGTAAAGGTGTTCATGTTGTCACAGTCAATGATTATTTGGCTCAGCGCGATGCTGAGTGGATGTCAACTCTCTATAACTTCTTGGGTATGAAAGTTGGGGTCAATCTCTCGCAGATGGACCATACAACTAAGCAAGCAGCCTACGCTGCTGATATCACCTATGGAACCAATAACGAGTTTGGTTTTGATTATCTGCGTGACAATATGGTCCAGGATGTTGGTCAACGTGTACAGCGTGGCTTAGCCTATGCCATCGTTGACGAAGTCGACTCCATTTTGATTGACGAGGCACGTACACCTTTGATCATCTCTGGCCAAGCAGAAGATCAGACTGATCTGTACTTAAAGCTAAATTCTTTGCCTTCTTATTTAGAGCGTCAAATTGGCGAGGAAAAATCCGACGGTACTGGTGTTGAAAAGCCTGGCGACTACTGGGTAGATGAAAAAACTCAGCAGGTTTATCTCACCGAGCGGGGGCATGACAAGGCTGAGGCTGCTTTGGTTCAGCTGGGTGCTCTGAATGATGGCGCATCTTTATACGCTCCGCAAAATATTACTTTGATGCACCATGTCTATGCCGCTCTGCGTGCGCATGCTTTGTATCATCGTGATCAGCACTATGTAGTACAAAACAAAGAAGTCATCATAGTTGATGAATTTACAGGCCGCCTAATGCAAGGGCGACGTTGGTCTGATGGCCTGCATCAAGCAGTAGAGGCTAAAGAAGGTGTGGCGATTCAGAATGAGAATCAAACACTAGCAACGATTACGTTCCAAAACTATTTCCGTATGTACGGCAAGTTAGCTGGTATGACGGGTACTGCGGATACTGAAGCATACGAGTTCAAGGAGATTTATAACCTTGAGACTGTGGTGATTCCACCAAACCGAATCAGCCAGAGAAAAGATCGTCAAGATCAGATTTATAAAACTTCTCGTGAGCGTTACGATGCGGTAATTAAAGACATTCAAGATTGCTATGAGCGCGGTCAACCTGTATTGGTTGGCACTACCTCGATTGAAAACTCAGAATTAATTGCAGGCTTATTAGATCAGCGCAAACTGCCACATCAGGTCCTAAACGCTAAACAACATGCGCGTGAGGCAGAAATCATTGCTCAGGCGGGACGACCCAAGATGATTACGATCGCAACCAATATGGCTGGTCGTGGAACTGACATTGTGTTGGGTGGTAATGTCGGAAAACAGTCTGCCTTGATTGAGGCGGATGCCAATTTATCCACTGTAGAAAAAGCTGCCAAGATTAAAACCTTGCAAGATGAATGGCAAAGTTTGCATGATCAAGTGCTTTCCGCAGGTGGTTTGCATATTATTGGTACTGAGCGCCATGAGAGTCGTCGTATCGACAATCAGTTGCGTGGTCGTGCGGGTCGCCAAGGTGATCATGGATCTTCACGCTTTTATCTTTCGCTCGACGACGCGTTACTCCGAATTTTTGCGGGTGATCGTCTACGCGCAGTCATGGATCGTCTCAAAATGCCTGACGGTGAGCCCATTGAAGCAGGCATGGTGACACGTTCAATCGAGTCAGCCCAGCGTAAGGTAGAAGGCCGTAACTTTGATATTCGTAAACAATTATTAGAGTATGACGATGTCGCAAATGATCAACGCAAAGAAACCTATCGCTTAAGAAATGAAGTGCTAGAAAGTAGTGATGTTGGTGATTTGGTTGCCAACTTGCGTGAAGACGTCTTGCGAGGTATTTGTGCTGTATATGTGCCCCAAGAGTCCATGGAAGAGCAGTGGGATTTATTGGGCTTAGAGAATGTTTTAGCCAGCGACTGGGGTCTTGCGGTTGATCTGAAGAATTGGGTAGAAAATGCTGAATCAATAGAAGACGAGCAGATTGTAGATCGCGTATTGGAAGTTGCTCAGAAGGTTTACGACGCAAAAGTTGAGCTCTCGGGCCGTCCCTCTTTTGCTGGGTTTGAGCGCTCAGTATTACTCTATAGCTTGGATACCCATTGGCGTGAACATTTAGCCGCCCTAGACCATTTGCGTCAAGGTATCCATTTGCGAGGTTACGCGCAAAAAGATCCTAAGCAAGAATACCGCCGTGAGGCATTTGAGTTGTACGGTGAGTTACTGAATGTCATCAAAAATGATGTTGTGAAAAACATCATGACAGTACAGATTCGCAGCGCAAGCGATTTAGATGAAGCATCTGAATCCATGAATGAAGACCTTGCGAAGCTTTCAGATCTTCAGTATCAACATGCCGATGCCGAGAGTGAGTTTGCTGAGCCTGCCGCTAGTGATCAGGAAAGTGAAATCAAGGTAGCAGTAGCCCCCATTCGATCTGGCCCTAAGGTCGGTAGAAACGACCCCTGTTCCTGTGGCAGTGGTAAGAAATATAAGAACTGTTGCGGTGCATTAACTTGATATGGTGACTTTCTAGGGAGTTCTTGAACGCAAGGACTCTATAAGAAGTCTCCTCTACAATTGTCAGATCATGACAGTTAATCTACCCCTCCCCCAAAAAGACCAATTAAAGCCTGTCAAAGGCTTTGAAATGGGTATAGCCGAAGCAGGAATTAAGAAGGCAAATCGCAAAGATGTTTTAGTAATGACCCTAGCTCCTGGATCACAGCTTGCTGGCGTATTTACTTTAAATCGGTTTTGTGCGGCTCCTGTCCAAGTATGTCGTGAGCATTTGGCCTTGGGTGATGCCAAAGGTGGAATCCGTGCCTTGGTGGTCAACACTGGTAATGCCAATGCGGGAACTGGAGAGCGGGGAATGCGAGATGCTTTGGCAACCTGTGATGCACTTGCTAAGGAGCTAAAGTTAAATCCAGAACAAATCCTGCCATTTTCAACGGGGGTGATTTTGGAGCCACTTCCTATTGAAAAGTTGATTGCTGGCCTACCTAAGGCAGTTGCTAATTTAAATGCAGATCATTGGTTAGATGCTGCCGAGGCAATTATGACGACCGATACTCAGCCCAAGGCAAGCTCGGTATCCATTCAAACGCCGGCTGGTGCAGTAACGATTACCGGCATTTGTAAAGGTGCTGGAATGATTCATCCTAATATGGCAACCATGCTTGGGTTTATTGCAACCGATGCTGGCTTTGCTCCTGGCCTACTCAGTCAGTTGACGCAAGAGGTTGCTGATCTTTCATTCAATGCTATTACGATTGATGGTGATACTTCAACAAATGATTCCTTCATCATCATGGCTACAGGGCAGTCTTCAGTTCAGGTACAGTCTGCTGATGATCCAAGTTATGGTGTTCTGCGCAAGGCATTAATTGATATTTCTCGTCAGTTAGCTCAAATGATTGTGAGAGACGGTGAGGGCGCCACTAAATTTATGACAATCGAAGTTTTGGGTGGCAAAACCAATGAAGAATGCCGCTTGGTCGCAGAGGCTGTAGCACATTCTCCATTAGTGAAAACGGCCTTTTTTGCAAGTGACCCGAACTTAGGGCGGATTCTTGCGGCAATTGGTTATGCTGGTATTGCAGACCTAGATGTTAATCAAGTCCAGATGTGGCTTGGGGATGTTTGGGTAGCTAAAGATGGTGGACGCCACCCTAACTACCAAGAGGCTGATGGCCAAAGAGTGATGCAGGCACCCGAAATTACGGTCAAGATTGATTTAGGGAGAGGCACTGCATCTCAAACGATGTGGACTTGTGACTTGTCTCATGACTATGTTTCTATTAATGCAGATTACCGCTCATAGGAAACTAGAATATGAATGAAAAATTAGATCGACTCTTAAGTCACCTTGAAACATTTCTACCTAAACCGTTAACTGAAGAGCAGTGGAGATCCTCTACTGCATTTAGGTGGCGTCGCCGCGACAGTATTTTTGGTAGCATCGGTTTTTTGCAGCCAGTCAAGCATGTGGCTGACATTAGCTTTGAGGATTTGCAAAATATCGATCGTCAGCGTGATGCAATTCGTGACAATACCAAAAACTTTATTCAAAAAAAGCCGGCAAATAATATTTTGCTAACCGGCGCGCGAGGCACCGGAAAATCTTCCTTAATTAAAGCTAGCCTTCATGAATTTGCGAGTCAAGGCCTTCGCTTAGTTGAAGTCGAGAAGGAGCATTTAGCCGATTTGGCCGACATCACTGAGTTACTGGCTGATAGACCAGAACGTTTTATTATTTTTTGTGATGATCTCTCTTTTGAGGATGGCGAGTCTGGATATAAAGCCATGAAATCTGCCCTGGATGGATCGGTGTCTGCTCAGGTTGACAATACCTTGATCTATGCTACCTCGAATAGACGTCATTTATTGCCAGAGTACATGAAAGATAACGAGGGCTATGTTCATAGCGATGATGGTGAAATTCATCCTGGTGAAGTGGTTGAGGAAAAAATTTCTTTATCTGAGCGCTTTGGTTTATGGCTTTCTTTTTACCCTCCCAAGCAAGATGAATATTTAACAATCGTGGCACATTGGTTGCGCCATTTTGGTTTGAGTGATTCGCAAATAGAAGCTGCTCGAGCAGATGCATTGGTTTGGGCCTTAGAGCGGGGTTCTCGTTCTGGTCGCGTCGCTTGGCAATTTGCTAAGCACTGGGCTGGCTCGCATGCGCAGTAAAGCATTACTGTAATGACTCAGCTTGATAGGCCCATTACTGAGGTTGCTGCAGGGATTTTGCTCGACTCAACCGGGCGCTATCTTTTGGGCCAACGACCTGAAGGCAAGCCCTATGCCGGTTACTGGGAAGTCCCCGGTGGAAAAATTGAGGCTGGCGAATCTGTATTTGATGCCCTTAAACGTGAGCTTCAGGAAGAACTTGGTATTGATATACAAGAGAGTGAAGAGCTACTGGTTTTAGAGCATGACTATCCTCATGCATATGTTCGCTTACATGTCAGCATCATCCGACAGTGGCAAGGCCTTCCTCAGGGGCGAGAGGGTCAGGCTCTATCTTGGGAAATGCTTACAGCAGCAAAGCCCAGTGTTGAGCCTTTATTGCCAGCAGCATGGCCAATGCTTGAGAAGCTACGAACACTAAAGATTTAAAGCTGGCAGAGGGTGAGCCTAAATGGGACATCCACATTAACGATTTGTGGCTTCTTATCTCGATCAGATTTGAGAAAGCGAATCGATAGTAAATATTTGTTTGCACTAATTTCCGAGTAGAGTAAGTCGTCCTCTATGGCAATACGCATGAGTTGATAAACTTTTCCAGATGGCGCTTGCTGAAAAGATCCTTTGTGCGCTACGACATCTTTTGCTTCACCGGATTGGCGCAGGAGGCGCAAAAATATTTGACATGCTTCCTGCCATGGCAAGAGAGGAGCAACATAATTTTCTAATAACTCTCTACGCTGATGTGAAGGACTATTTTTCCAAGCATGATAACTAGGCAAATCAATCGGACTAGTGCCCCCTGGAATATTGAGGCGAGTACGAATGGCATTAAGCCATTCACTTTCAGTGATGATGGAATTTGGTTTGCCCAATGATTGATTGATATTGAGTGCAGCTTTATCAATTTCAGAGAGGGTTTGTAATAAGGCTTCTTGATCGACCTTCTGAGAAGACCGTAAACCATTGAGGGCGTATTTTTGACGTTCAAATTCTTTCAGTAATAAAGACTTGATGTCGCCACGAGAGCCGATATCGCCTAAATCAAATAGGATGGCGATTGCATTGTGATGCAGTTCAGGATCATCGGATCTTAAAAAATGATTAAAGCGAGCGAACAAATACTCAAGCCGAAGCATGCTTCGAACTAATTCATTGAAGGGGTATTCGTAGACGATCACAAGCCTATATTCTATGACGAACTAGGCGACTCTTTCCCAATTTTCAGTATTTTTTGGTGCAGATTGAAAACGGCTGTTTTCAGCATCTCTAAATCACCCTCATTTTCGATAACAGCATCTGCAGAAGCAAGCCGTGTTGTGCGGCTAGTTTGCGCATTCAAAATGCCCATGACTGCTTCACGAGGCATATTGTTGCGGTGCATCACGCGAGCAATTTGAGTTTCTTCTGGGCAATCAACTACAACAAGGTAGTCGATAAGATTGAGCCATGAGCCTGATTCAATGAGGAGGGGAACAACAAAAACAAGATAGGGGACGCCTGATTGTGCCAATGAAATAGCTTGTTTGACGGTCTCTTCTCGAATGAGGGGATGGGTAATTTGTTCCAGTGTTTGTCTAGCTACAGAATCGCTGAATACCAGGGCGCGCATTTTTGGGCGATTAAGGGCGCCCTGGGAAGTCAGATATTCATTGCCAAACATATTTTGAATGCCGGCAATTGCGCTTCCACCAGCGGCAGTGATTTCATGTGAGATCAAGTCTGTATCGATAATTCCTGCGCCAAGCGTACCGAGTAGATCGCTCACAGTAGTTTTGCCAGAACCGATGCCACCAGTTAATCCGATAAGGGGGAGCATCCCTTTGAGGGAGGTTAAATCAGTTTGGCAAGAAAGTTTTGAATGAATTGAGGCCATAACAACTCAATAATGCCAGCAATGGCCAAAAATGGGCCAAATGGAAAAGTTTGATTCAATTTTTGTTTGTTCAATTTTAGCCAAGCAAGGCCACCCATAAGCCCAAAAAATGAAGCAATCAAAAGGATATTGGGGAGCGCGGCCCATCCCAGCCATGCTCCAAGAGCTGCCAGGAGTTTGGCATCGCCCATACCAATTCCGTTACGCCCTTTTATAGTCTGATACCCAGTATTAAGAGCCCATAAAATCCCATATCCAAGAATTGCGCCAAGCAAGGCGGATGAGATTTTAGTAAATCCTATGTCGCTGATAGCATTAAAGATAATCCCGAAGCAGATTAAGGGTAATGTGACATGGTCAGGTAGACGAAAGGTGCGCCAATCAATATAGGCCACGTACAGTAAGCTTAATATCAGCAATACCTTTGCTATGAAATGAATGAATTCTGTATTCATCAAACTATTTGCCCTAAATTGAAGATAGGTAGATACAGAATTATGACTAATCCACCAATCACAAAGCCAACAAAAAGAATCAGAAAAGGCTCTAAGTTATGGCTCAGTAAATTGAGTTTATTGCTCAGTTGTTGATCTAGAGTATTTGCGCGTTTGCCTAGAATCTCAGACAGGGAGCCACTTTGTGCGGCAATATGCAGTAGCAATAGGGTTTCAGTATCCATTAAAAGGGAATGAGGATCTGATTTTTTGAGCGCCTCACTCATCGGAGAGCCGCGAGTGAGATGTTTAAATATTTCAGCGCTAAAGTCATGACTGACCCAATGGTTAGAGGATTGCGCTGTTACTCGAAGTGCATCAGGAAGTGCTAGTCCTGCATTAATGAGATGTCCTAAAGTTCGACACCAATGGCCTAGTGTAGCCAGTCTAAATAAATTCCCTAGCAATGGTATTTTTAAGATGAGGCGATCGCAATATCGCTGTACGGTAATGAGCTTATGCCATGAAAATACGAAAGAAATCATGATGCATACGCTGATGCTCAATAACTCAATACAGTACTGTTCAATAGCTTCAGAGATCGAAATCAGAATCAGCGTCGGCGCGGGAAGTTCTGCTTGAAAATTAGCAAACACTTCTTTGAAGACCGGAACTACCCAAAGCATCATCACAATCACTAAAGCACCCGAGGTCCCAAGCGTGATGAGAGGATAGCTGAGAGATTGAGCTATTTTGCGACGTAATTCAATTTGAGCCTCTAACTGTTTTGTGATCGTGGCGAGCGCTAAACCCAGATCTCCAGAGCGTTCACTGACTCGAATCAGATTTGTAAAATCTTGAGAAAACTTTCCAGTTTTGCTTCCCAAGCAATACGAGAGGCTATTGCCATTTTGTAAGTGGAGGTGAACTTGCTTTAACCAGCCCTGCCAAGACTTGGGGCTAGACTGGGTGATTATTTCAATAGCGTTGAGTAGTGGTAATCCTGCTTGAATTAAGGAGAGAAGTTGCTGCGCAAAATTCAGTTGCTCAAGCTGGCTGAGCTCCTGATTTGAAATGAAATTTTTCAATGCCATGTACCCACCTCAGAATCTAAGGTGGCTTGATCAATCAATCCTGCTTTTACAGCTTGAATTCCCGCGGAATAAAGATTTAAATAGATGGCCGATGAAAAAATTT
>JACCDH010134805.1_pt1 | contig 11938 bp, 14 predicted proteins | sample 7442481 | NCBI WGS metagenome assembly JACCDH01 (sample SAMN15323433, study PRJNA562643) | freshwater metagenome | isolation source: river surface water | place: USA:Blue River Watershed | collected 2017-08-15 | reverse complement strand
ATAAAGATCGTGTGATGCGTAAGTCCGACGGTAGCTTTACTTATTTTGTGCCGGACGTTGCATATCACACAAGCAAGTGGAATCGTGGCTTTCAGAAGGTGATTAATGTGCAAGGTAGCGATCATCATGGAACAATTGCCCGTGTTCGCTCAGGCTTGCAGGGTGTAGCGCAGAAACGTGGCTGGGATATCCCTAAAACTTATCCCGATTACGTATTGCATAAGATGGTCACGGTGATGCGTCACGGTGAAGAGGTCAAAATTTCTAAGCGTGCCGGTTCATATGTCACCGTCCGAGATTTAGTGGAATGGTCTGGTGGTGTTACTTCAGAGATGACTCCTGAAGAGCGGGAATTAGCATTGCAGCGTGGTCGTGATGCTGTGCGCTTTTTCTTGATCTCGCGTAAAGCAGATACGGAATTTGTTTTTGATATCGATTTAGCCTTGCAGCAGAATGACGAGAACCCTGTTTTCTATGTGCAGTACGCACATGCGCGAATCAGCTCAATCTTGCAGCAATGGGGTGGAAAAACGGTAGACCTGGCTGGAGCGGATTTATCCCTCCTGCAAAGTAAGGCGTCTGATCATTTGCTGCGTCGTTTAGCGGAATATCCAGAAATGCTGACAACAGCTGCAGAAGAGTTGGCCCCTCATGCTTTGGCTTTTTACTTAAGGGATTTAGCGGGCGATTTCCATACCTTCTACAACGCCGATCGGGTATTGGTTGACGACCAAAATTTAAAGTTAGCGCGTCTTGCATTGCTCTCGGCAACACGTCAAGTATTGCAAAATGGCCTAAAAGTACTCGGGGTATCCGCGCCAGCAAAGATGTAATGGCGAGGTACGGGGTGTAGATGTAAGATGAGGAAATGATGAAAACACCGAATCAGAAAACTGGCTTTGTACAGCACCGCGTGGATAGTAAAAACACCCAATATGGTGGCACTATTCTTGGCTTTATCTTGGGTTTAGGTGTTGGTCTCGGAATCGCGTTCGTTATCGCTTTTTATCTTTCCAAGAATACCCCCCAAGAAAGACCTGGTATGCGCGCTCCCAGTCTTCCATTAACAATCAAACCTTCTGCCGCACCCGCTGAAGGTGAAACAGCCGCCCCTGCAGAACCAGTGGATTTAAATAAGCCGCTTCAAGGTAAATCACCTGCGCCTGCATCAGCCGATCCAATTGGTGACTTGGTTGGTGGCAAAAAGTCTACTGACGCACCTTCTACTGCAACTAAATCCGAAGCTATTTATTTCTTGCAAGTCGGCGCCTTTAATAAGCGCGCAGATGCAGATGCGCAAAAAGCCACTTTAGCTATTCAAGGTATACAAGCGCAGTTAAGTGAGGTCACGGCTGATGGCAATACTTTATGGCGTGTTCGCGTGGGTCCATATAACAGTGTTGAAGAGAGTAATCCAGTTCGAGATAAATTGAGCGGTATCGGCATCAAACCAACATTAATTAAATCCAGTAAATCATGATTTCATTGAGCAAAAGAGTAATTACATTATTTGTATTTCTTGCTTTAAGTGGCATTGCTAGCGCTCAAAGTCAAAAAATTGAAGAGGGTTTTGATTACCGCATATTGCCGATTGCGCAGCCGGTAGAGACTAAAGGGAAGGTTGAAGTTATTGAGTTCTTTTGGTACGGTTGCCCGCATTGCTATGACTTTGAGCCTGAGCTCAGCAGCTGGGTTAAGCGCCAGCCTAAAGACGTCGCTTTCAAGAGGGTTCCTGTAGCTTTTCGTGATGATTTCATGCCGCATAGCCAATTGTTTTATGCCCTTGAAGCAATGGGCAAAGGTGACGCTCTCAATGAAAAAGTCATGTATGCCATGCATAAAGAAAATAAGCGTCTTTTAACGGAGTCGGAGATTGCTGATTGGGTTGCTTCACAAGGAGTAGATCGCAATACTTTCTTGGCGACTTATCGTTCTTTTGCTGTCATTTCAAAAGCTCGTGCGGCAAAACAAATGGCTGAAGCTTATCGAATTGATGGCGTGCCTACTATTGTGATGCAGGGCAAATATGTGACATCACCCTCTATTGCTGGCACTAAAGCTAAGGCAATTGCAGTAATGGATTTTCTAGAGGACAAAATCCGCAAGGATAAGTACAAGCAATAGCTTTAAAGTATTGCTCTGGCGCCGCTTAAATTTTGACGAAGCGGCGCACAATCCAAAAGTAGATGGGATAAGGCAAGATTCTGAGGAACTTTAAAAATCTCGAGAATCGCTTAGGGAAATGAATATCAAATTCTCCCTTCTGAATGCCTGCCAAAATTTCTTGGGCCGCTTCTTCAGCGCTAATGAGTGCAGGCATTTCAAAGTCATTCTGGGCTGTTGCCTCAGTGGCAACGAATCCTGGCGAGATCATATGGACGCTGACTCCTGTTGGCAGTAGGTCGTAATATAAATTCTCACAAAAATTGATGATGGCTGCTTTACTAGGGCCATAGGCCAAGGCTTTTGGTAGGCCACTATAGCCTGCCACACTGCCAACGATGGCGATGTGTCCAGAATGGGCTTTAAGCATTTCGGGGGTTACTAATGCAACCGCCCTCATAGGCCCCAAAAGATTAGCATCAATTGTTTTCTCGGCTATTTGAATATCAAAGTTATCGGCTCTGAGAGGTGTGTATACGCCAGAAACAAAAAGCAAAAGATCAATGCCGCCCCACGCATTGAGTATGGTCTTATATCCCTCTTTTAACTGTTCGTTACTAGTAACATCCAGTGGAATAACGAGAGTTTGATTTGTATCGCTATTAAGGGCAATTTGATTGAGGCGCTCAACCCTACGGCTAGAAAGCGCTACCTTGGCGCCTTGGGCCAGCAAGGCTTTCACGCAAGCTTCCCCAATACCACTCGAGGCCCCAATGACCCAAACTCTTTTTCCTACAAATTGTTCAATGCCTGATTGCTTCATACGCTCAGCGCATCCGAAGATGCTGTCGATGGTTGGTGGCTGAGTGTGAATTGCACTACATCAATGTTGTGCTCAGTAAAGCCGGCTGCACAATACATTAAGTAGAAGTTCCAGAGGCGAATAAATGCTTCGTCAAATCCTAGTTGGCGTACTTCTTGAAGTTTGTGATTAAAACCATCCCTCCAGAGACACAGTGTTTTTGCGTAGTCCGCACCAAAGGCAAACTCTTGTTCGATTTTCAGCCCAGCCTTAGCAGCGCTAGCCTTAAAGCTTGCCCGCGATGGCAGCATACCGCCAGGAAAAACGTATTGCTGAATAAAGTCGGTATTACGTCGATAGCGCTCAAATAGATCTTCGGCAATAACAATGGTTTGAATGCAGGCCTTGCCACCAGCTTTTAAACATTTGGCAACCGTTTCAAAATACTCTGGCCAATGTTTTTCACCAACCGCCTCAAACATTTCAACTGAGGCAATACCGTCAAATTTTTCTTGGCAATCGCGATAGTCTTGCAATCGCACTTCAAATGAAGCTGGATTTGTCATTTGGGCCTGTACTGCTAAAAGGCGGCTTTCAGCAAAAGCTTTTTGTTCTGTAGATAAAGTGAGACCGGTAATTACTCTATTGGTGCGCAGTGATTCTTCCATTACGCCACCCCAACCGCAACCAATTTCTAAAACATGATCCCCTGGTTTTGTCTGAAGGGATTCCAGAATGCGTCTAATTTTTGCACGTTGAGCATCGGCCAATTCTTGCTTATCTCCCTCTGAGAACCAGGCGCTGGAGTAGCTCATAGTGGGGTCGAGCCACAGGGTGTAGAAAGCATTTCCTAGGTCGTAGTGAGCATGAATATTTTTACGGCTACCGGTTTTGCTGTTATCTCTTAACCAGTGTTTCAGGCGATAAAAGATTGATCCATACCAGTTGCCATAGATGGCTTTTTCTAAAATAGTTCGGTTACGAATAGCCAGCTCAAGTAGAGCTTTGAGATCTGGGGTATTCCATTTACCCTGTATATAGCTCTCAGCAAAACCGATATCTCCATGAGACATGATTTCTTTAAAAACAGACCACTCTAGTATGTGGATTTCGGCATGCAACTGATCGCCATGATTTCCAAACTCTCGCTTCTCTCCATCTGGAAGCGTCAACTTCAAGTAGCCACTACTAAGTTGAGTTAAGAGCGTTAAAAGTGTCTTAGCGCTGAGTTGATGCTTATGTGAAGAGTACGCTCGCTCTTGAGGGCGAGAAAAGTTGAGTCTCGAGAGAAGTGATTGTCCAGGGCGATTCATCTGCTGACTTCTAGTTCTGGTGGTTTAGGCTTTGAGTGAAAGGGTACACCTTTTATCCATAATTTCAATGCCTGCCAGTGAATTCGGAAAATCACACCTAAACTCATGAGGGGGTAGCGAAGCAATGCCAGATAGACATTAGCGCGGCTTAGTGGGCGGCTGGCGCCACTAATACTGGTATTGATGAGGGGTAGACCGTCCTCATGCAGCTCAATACGATAGACACTGTTTTTGCCGCTACTGCTATCTTGCGGGAATAAAAAGCGAAAATGATATTCACCTCGTACCTCGCAAAATGGCGATACATGAAATACTTTCTTGCTGGTGAGTGTTTCGCCGGAGTGCAGTACTTCACCTGAATCTTTATATAGTAGATAGCAGTGACGCTCACCAAAAGTATTATTTACCTCGGCTAACACTGCCTGTACTTTGCCATCCGCTTGAGTGCAGATCCAGAAACTCACCGGATTAAAAACGTAGCCCAATACCCTTGGAAAAGTTTGTAACCAGATTTCTCCATCAACATGAGGTATTTGGTTATCAGCAAGAATCTTCTCGATCCAGGCAAGACTATTAGGTTCGCCTAGGCCGTGGTCTTTGTCAAAAAAGGCACAAATTCCCCAGCTGTTATCGCTTAAGCCGTGATCATTTAGTAAGTTCGGGTTAGCTTGGCGAGCGCGCATCGGAACGGAGATGGTAAATACCCCATACCCAAAAGCATTTTTAGCCGGCCGCATGCGCTGGTGCTTGACTACTCCAAAGTTAATCTTTGCTTGCGCCATTAACTATCTTGTTTTGCTTTGATGGGCTGACGAACGCTTTCAATTAAGGCTTCTGCAACTAGTTCGCCGGAACGTAGGCCATCTTCATGAAACCCAAAGCCAGTCCAAGCGCCGCAATACCAAATGGATGATAGGCCTTGAATCAAAGGCAGCTCTTTCTGCGCTTGTATTGCACTCATGTCAAAGACGGGGTGCGAATAGTGAATCTCCTGATGCACTAGCTTTGGATCTGGCTCTTCAGAGGGATTTAAGCTCACAATAATTTGTGTATTTTTCAGTTGATCTGGAAGTGGCTGTAAGCGATTAATTAAATAGTTAACGCTGACATGCTGTTTTGCATTTGGCTTGTCGCCAGACTTAGCAGTGTAATTCCAGGCAGCCCAACAACGCTTAGCCTCGGGCAAGAAGCGAGTGTCAGTGTGAAGAATGGCCCGATTTTTTTGATAAGGAATTGCCGCCAAAATATTTCTGGCCTGTTGATCAATGCCGTGAACTAAATCTAGCGCTTGATCGCTGTGACAAGCCATGATGACTTCATCAAAATAGCTTGACCCAGCTTGACTAACAACCTCTGCTTGACCGCCATCATGACTAGTATTTACTCGCAGAACGCAATCACGTTTAATGACTGCCCCATGCTTTTCTATCGCAGCAACAATGCGTTTTACATACTCGCGCGATCCGCCTTTGATGGTTAACCATTGAGGGCGATTTTGAATCTGTAAAAGACCATGGTTATGGCAGAAGCGCACCATAGTTTGAATTGGAAATTCAAGCATTTGCTCAACTGAGCATGACCAAATTGCGCCGATCATCGGCAGAAAATAATTTTCTTTAAAGCTTTGACTAAAGCGATGGCGTATTAAAAAATCAGCAATTTTTTCATCTGGTTCTTTGTATTGATGACCGGCATCAATTTGCTCATGAGCTAGCTGGGTTGCTAGACGATTAAAGCGCAATATGTCATAAGCCATATGCCAAAAAGAGGGGGACAGAAGGTTGGAGCGCTGACCAAAAAATGAGTTAATGTCATTGCCTGCCCACTCAATCTTTTTGCTGGAGCCTGACTTTAAAGAGGCGTCAATCGAAACAGAGAAGGACATTTCTGAGGGGGCTACAGGCGCTTGTATTTCCTCAAATAGTCGCACAAGACGGGGATAAGTTTTTCGATTGAAAACTAAAAATCCAGTATCGACACCATGTGTGATTTCTTCGCCATTAACATTGCAAGTGAAATCTACTGTGTTGCTATGGCCGCCAATGTGGCCACCAGCTTCGTATAAGGTAATTTCAAATTCGGGGTGTTGTCTTAAGGCGTATGCACAACCCAATCCAGAGATGCCTGCGCCAATAATGGCAATCCGTTTTTGACTCACTGGACCTTCTCTCCTAAAAGCTTTTCAATTTGATTGGTAATGCTGCTGCTGGTAGGTTTAGTCATACTTCCATAGGAATCAACCACATTACCATTTCGATCTATTAGGTACTTATAAAAGTTCCATTTGGGTGTTGTACCAGTTTTCGTTATTAACATCTTAAACAGCGGGTTTGGGTTACTGCCTGAGACCGAACTTTTAGAAAACATCGGGAATTTTACGTCGTAAGTGTTTTTGCAGAAGTCAGCAATGTCTTTGTTGCTGCCAGGCTCTTGTTGTCCGAAGTCGTTAGATGGAAAGCCAAGCACTACAAATCCTTGGTCTTTATATTTGGCATAAATCTTCTCAAGACCCTCATATTGGCTCGTAAAGCCGCAGAAGCTGGCAGTATTTACGACCAGAATGACTTTGCCTTGGTATTGACATAGATTTTGTGGCGCCTCGTCCTGCAGGCGGGGGAAGGTATGAGAAAGTAGTGGGCTACAGCTGTTTGCTGCATTGGCCACCTGAACTCCGGGCAGGAGAAATAAGAAGGGAAGGAGCCAATTCATTAAATTGCGGTGCATATTGCGCCTTTAAATTTCGCTTGATAGAGGCCAAGTCTAAGACATTCTCAGCAATATCGCTGGCATTGCAAAATTGCCATTAATATTGAGCCATGAGTAAGTTGCCACCACCCTCTTTCGAAGCCAAAGTATGTCCGCCGGATGAACTTGCGGCTCGCTTAGCAAAGCTTCCTAGGCCATTAGTCTTTACAAATGGCGTCTTCGATATCTTGCACCGCGGACATGCTAGTTATTTAGCTCAAGCACGTGCTTTAGGGGCTAGTTTGATAGTGGGCGTGAATTCAGATTCCTCCGTAAAGATGCTGGGTAAAGGCGATGACAGACCCATTAACACTGAGGCTGATCGCCAGGCCTTATTGGCTGCATTGGAGAGCGTAGACATGGCAGTGTTGTTTACCGAACAAACCCCAGTCAACTTAATTGAAAAAATTCGCCCCGATATTTATGTCAAGGGTGGAGATTATGAAATCGATACTTTAGCGGAGACCCATCTTGTAAAAAGTTGGGGCGGGAAAGCGGTTGCTATACCGTTTTTATATGAACGCTCTACTACCAGCCTTTTAGGCAAAATCCGTTCTTAAAGATTTTGGAGTAGCCACGCCCAAACGCCGCGAAGTACTAAGCCCTCAGTTTGTTCAATCGGCCAACTCTGCAAGTCAGATTTTTTTATTTGAGTAAGAAGAACTTTTGCATTGCCACCATCAAGCCAAATTCGTTCGACAGGATGATTTAATTTTTTAGCTTGTAGTAATGCGTAGTGGATTGCGCCAATTTGCGCTGCATCACATCCACCAATAATGGCTTCATTCGTAGTGATTCCAAATTCTTGCTGAGATTCTTCACGAATTGCTAAAGGGAGTTGCGCGGTTTTGCTCTGCAGGCTTTCTTGCATTAGCCCAAGACCGGGCAGAATCCAGCCGCCGTAGTGCACGCCATTAGATCCGAGTAAGTCAATCGTAGTAGCGGTACCGGCATTCACAACTAGAGTGTTATTAGTGGATAGGGCGCGCGCGCCAATGAGTGCGGCCCAACGATCAGCACCGAGCTTGCTGGCATCTTGATAAAGGCTACGCATTCCCGAGAATGTGCTGTCACCTTTTAGTTGCTTCCAGTTCAAATCACTCCATTGTGGAAAAAGAGATTTGAGATTGGAGATAGCCTCTTCGCCGGCAACACAGCTAAAACCAATGGCATCCGGTTTTGGAAGTGTTTTAGCAATGTAGTCTGCTAATTCATTGCGATGTTCTGCTGACTGCAAAGACTTGCTGCTAATAGAACCAGAGTAAGCCCATAATTTTTTTTGTTGGGCGCTTGGATTCTGATTGGATTCCACAGCCGCCCATTTGAGGCGTGTATTACCAACATCAAAGAATAAATAAAGGCTCATGATTGAATCCGCAATGAAACATCACCTGCATGAATGGCGATCGTTTTGTTTTCTTGTTGCAATAGTAATGCTCCAGATTCATCAACACCTTTTGTGATGCCGTATATGGCATCTTTACCGGCGCCTGAAATGCAAACAGCTTGATCTCGATAGGCATCCCATTTCATCCAGGACTCCATGCAAGGCTTAAATCCATGTTGATCAAATTCTGCGAGATGATGCTCAAGAGAGTCAATTAATTTCAGCCAAAGGTATTCGACATCAGGTGGTGAGTTTGTAATCTGCTGAATTGAGCTCGCTTTCAATCCATTGCCTAGATTTGCTTCAATTGCTTCCGCATTGCGTAAGTTGATGCCAATGCCAATAATCATCCAAGTAGCATCCCCTGCTTTTGCTTGACCACCTTCAATCAGAATGCCAGCGAGTTTGCATCCATTGAGCAACAAATCGTTTGGCCACTTTAGGCGAAGACCTAATTCGTGAAGTTTTGATTCATTGAGGTCGCAAGCTTGTGCAATGCCAGATATGACTGCTAGACCAACTAGCAGACTTAGTCCGCTTAATTCTGCGGGAGTTCTTTTAAAAGGAAAGGCTAAGGAGAAGCAAAGAGAATCTTCCGGATTGGCTAGCCATGATCGACCGGCCCTTCCTTTGCCTGCTGTTTGTTTGTGGGCAATGCGTGCTACTGGGTCAATTAACTGACCCGCGCGCCAGCGCACCAAAAGATCGTCATTGGTTGATTTGGTTTCGGTAACACGCTCAAGGATGCAATTTGCAGTCATTCCGCCATTGTAGAAAGGTCTGACCTAGAATTGTGGGATGGATCAAAAAGATCAACGACCTCGGAAGTTGGTATGGCCTTTGCAGGCTATGCCATTGGCCAGAGCTATGAGCCTAAGCTATGCGCTCTTGATTCTCTATGTCAGCCTGAATCCCTTTGATTTTGATTTCCACAACGGAATATCTGCCTGGGCCTGGTTGGATGCTCCTTTGCCTCGTTTTATTACTTTATTTGATGTGACAGTCAACATCCTTGCTTATATCCCCTTTGGGTTTTTGGTGATGTTTGCCGCCTACCCACGTTGGCGCAACTTCGTAGCCCTTGGCATCGCCCTTGGCTTTAGTGCCACGCTTGCCTTGGGTGTAGAGACCTTGCAGTCTTGGCTACCTACACGTATTCCTAGTCAAATGGATTGGTGGGCCAATCTATTGGGGGGTTTATTGGGAGGCTTATTAGCCATTCCTTTGGGTCCGCAATGGCTCTCTGGCAGCGCTATTCGCCGTCGTTTTGACCAATGGTTTGGCTTGAATTGGGCAGCATGTGCATTATTTCTATTGTTTCCATGGTCGCAAATTTATCCCCAGAGCTCTTGGTTGGGAACGGGCGTTTGGGGGCATGCCATATTTGGCTCTGTAGATTGGGGCACTTGGGTGATTAATCATGTTGCTCAGGAGGTAGTGATTACATCGCTATGTTGGCTCGGCGTTGCTTTATTACTGTCGCTCGGGTTGCGGGCCAAGGCACCTCAGTGGCGCATCCTTATGGGGCTACTTGGTTTGACGGTACTTATAAAGATTTTGTTTACCGCACTTCTATTTGGTGCTGAGTTCAGTTTGAATTGGTTAACTGCAGGGGCGCTCTGGGGAATGGTGCTGGGAAGCATCTTATTAAGGTGGGCACTAAAGTTGGAGCCAGAGCTTAAATTTTGGCTAGCTTTGACCTGTTTGGTGGGCACCACGATAGCGGTCAACATATTGCCCGACAATCCCTATTTCATTCTGACGCTAAGACATTGGTATCAGGGGCGCTTATTGCACTTTAATGAGCTCATGCAGTGGGTTTCAGTAGTATGGTTACCTCTAGCGCTGATTTGGATGCTTCGCAGTGCCAGGGAATTTAAATCGAAACATTGATGAATATAATTTTTCTATGAGTTTTTCACACCACCTATTTTTTTGCTTAAATCAACGCAGTAATGGCGAAGACTGCTGCGATCAGCACAATGCTTTTGCGCTATTTGATTACGCCAAAAAAAGAGTTAAAGAGCTTGGAATTGCGGGCCCAGGAAAGATTCGCGTTAACAAGGCCGGATGCTTAGATCGCTGCGCTGATGGTCCTGTCATGGTCATTTATCCACAAGGTGTTTGGTACACCATGGTTGATGTAGATGATGTTGAAGAAATTATCCAGTCACATTTAATTGCAGGTCGCCCGGTTGAGCGCTTGCAGTTGACTTAGTGATTTTAATGATTGAAAGCGTTTTATGAATAGCCGTACAAAAGTAATTCATATTGAAGGTATTGTTGGATCAATGGAGATGTCGATTGATCTTCCTGATGAATTAAAAAACGATCCTAATTTTGCAGTCCGCGGTCTAGCACTCGTTGCTCACCCACATCCTCTAATGGGTGGAACAATGGATAACAAAGTTGCGCAAACCATGGCGCGTGCATTTAACCAACTGGGTTATGTTAGCGTGCGTCCAAACTTTCGCGGCGTAGGTGGAACCGAGGGTGTGCATGACGATGGCGTTGGTGAGTTGGAAGATTTGCTGCACGTGACTGACTGGATGCGTACCCCATCAAGCTGGGGTAAATTTGAGATGACTGCAAATCAAGCTTGGGCAGCGAATGCGAATACTTTGCCACTAGTTGTTTCTGGCTTCTCTTTTGGAAGTTTTGTTGGCAGTCATTTGGTACAAAGGCTTTCAGAGCTGGGGCGCCCAGCTGAACGCCTTGTCATGGTAGGCAGTGCTGCTGGCAAATGGACGCTGGCTCAAGTTCCTGCGGATACGATATTGATTCACGGCGAATTAGATGAAACGATCCCATTAATTGATGTTTTGGATTGGGCGCGCCCACAAGAATTAACAGTGCAGGTAGTTCCTGGCGCTGATCATTTTTTCCACCGTCGCTTACATTGCATTCGCAACATCATTACGGGTGCTTGGTTGGGCATGCCAGATCACCGCAAATAATTACAAATCAAATTAGATATAGAGAGTTAAAGCATGACTGAAGAAAAGTCTTTAATTGAGTATCCCTCATTATTTCCAATCAAGGTAATGGGTAAAACAAACCCTGAATATCTCCCTGCGATCATTCATATTGCTAAGCAATTTGATCCTACGTTTGATGAGAGTAAGGTAGAGCAACGCCCATCAAAGGACGGAAATTATCTTGGTATTACTTTGCCAATTACTGCGACCAGTCGTGAACAGTTAGATGAGCTCTATAGAACTTTATCTACCCACCCATTAGTTAGCGTCGTTCTCTAATTTGTTGATGGCGGCTTTGGTAAAACAACTTGGATTGGCAGAGTACGCATCGACGTATGAGGCAATGCAACTATTTACAAAGGCGCGTACTGGCGACACACCTGATGAGATTTGGGTGTTAGAGCATCCCCCTGTGTTTACTTTGGGTTTAGCTGGTGATGCAGGGAATTTGCATTCGCCGAGTAATCAAATTCCTCTGGTGCAGGTGGATCGCGGTGGCGAGATTACTTATCACGGGCCAGGGCAAATTGTTGTTTATCTTCTGTTGGATCTCAGGCGCCTTGGAATTTTTGTCAAAGAGCTGGTTTCTCGAATAGAGCAGGCGGTGATT
>JACCDH011566985.1_pt1 | contig 11939 bp, 15 predicted proteins | sample 7442481 | NCBI WGS metagenome assembly JACCDH01 (sample SAMN15323433, study PRJNA562643) | freshwater metagenome | isolation source: river surface water | place: USA:Blue River Watershed | collected 2017-08-15 | reverse complement strand
CCCAGCTCAGCGAGTGCGCAGTTCATTTGAAGAAGCTTCTCCATAATGGAAAACTCTCTTCCTTCTGGTACCGGGCCAAACCGGCACTCGATCAACAGCGCCTCTGGCTTGAAGTTATTTGAATGAACCACTGAAAAATCAAAACCGCCATACATCATTTCCATGGCCAGTTCTTCGCCAGGCCCAGGTTCGTCATTGCGTAACGAATAACCAAGCAAATTTTTTATTTCAGTCAGTATTTCCAAAAATTTATTTCGGTCAGGATCGGTGTAGGCCATGATGGTGTTTGGTAATTTTCATGCAAGTCGATATTGGGTCGCTGGCAAAGTCATGCTCATGCCGGCATGCACAGGCGAAAAAAATTCATCGCGCCAATTGCTTGCACCTGAAGAGATCTCACGCATATTATCTAGCACCGATCTCGCAGAGAAGTCAGATAGGTTCTCGTAATACATCGCTTTAACCTGCTGTTTTTCAGGGTCTAAGCCGTAGCAGGCTTTATGCATACGAGCCAGCTTAAGATTCGCTTGCAGCATCTGGCGAAGACCTCGCGTCACATGCTCTTCCGGCAATGGGCCCAAATGGCAATTCACCAGGAATCGATCTTCCATTTCTGTTGACGAATGTAGAAGCTCAAATTCCATCCCAGCGTATTCAAGCTCCATGGCCAGAGGCAGGTTGTCATCATGCAGTATGGCGGGTACTTCAAAGCCCAGCTCTCGAAAAATAGCTTCGGACAACTCGATAAACTTTCGACGCCAATCGACCCCTGTGACCATGCTCACTCCAAATCAATCAAATTATTGTCCTGAAAACCAATCATTCAATGGCGCCTAATCATTGACCATGTTTTTCATTTACCAATCATCTGTTGGGTAACCAGTTTTATGGATTCGTTCCAACAGAGATAGATTTTTTGTCTTGCTCAGACTCTGGAAGGGCGCCGAATACGCGACCAAAGGATGTTCTCAGGGCTTCCATTTGGCCCGACATACTGGCTTCTACTTGGCCCATGTCAGACTCAATTACGCAGGCGTCTTTATCCAAGCTCATATCGGCACTGACTTCCATCTGTTCAATCCCGGGAAATGATTGCTTGAGGTTATTGACTTGCGATTTTATTTCAGCAACATTGACTGGGTGAACTCGAATCAAGATTTGTCGTTGATTTCGAACCATGGTGAGTGCATTTCGGACGACCTTGAGCACCTTCTCCCGATCATCAAAATCATCAATAATCCGACGAACGGCATCCAGCACCAAGTCCACCATCTGGGCTTCTATTTTGCTGAAATAGTCGACGGTTTGGCTGATGACGCCAATCATTTTCTGAGCTTGCTCCTGCCGCGCTTCATCCCGTCCTTGACGATATCCCCTAGCCTGCTCGGCTTCAAAGCCCGCAAGCGCGGCGTCCAGTATTTGGTCGCGCTTTTCTCTTGCAGATGACATCATTTCCCGCGCTTGCTGGTACTGCCAGAAGTCATCGGCTTTGATGACCTTGCTGACCGTGTCAAGCTGGGCTATTTCCTGAGTTCTGCGAATAATAAATGCCATTCGGGCTCCAGCGTCGTGATGACAGAGTGAACGATATGCGCGGCCTGTCGCTTTTCGGTGGTCATTTGTTCTGCTTCTCTGGGAATCTTTAGTCGCATGCGCTGCCTGACAGCGTCTGGCGCGTCCGTGATCGTTGAATAAATCAAGCCATAACCCATTTTTTCTGCCGCTGCGATTCCGGGTGCTACCTTGGGCATCTTTACCGCGGGCAGGAGCTGAGAGCTTTTTATTGCGAATTTAAAGGCTTCTTCACCCAGTTGAGATTTCCAATCTAATACCTGCGATCGGCTAAGACTTGAACGAATCTGTGATCCAACAGCGATTGCACCCGCATGCCGAGCCAGCTGCATCAATCTACGGGAAGGTAAGCTGATTAATGAAAAAAAATAATACGAAGTATCATAGAAGGTATGATCGCCAAGGCCTGATGATTTCAGCATCAAGGCAGAAAGACGCGCATGGACTCGTGTTTGACTCCAGACTTTCGCGGGAACTTTATCTTCAAAAAAATCACATCTTCTTGATGGATGAAGGTTTCCTGCAAGATTGAAATTAAAATCCAGAATAGCTTGGAGCACTCGCGGGTGATGCCGGTAAATATCAGAAATTCTTGTTTCGGTCATCCAATCTCCCCAAGAGCAGCGACTGGCGCTTTATCTGGCAAGGAATTTTGATATTTTTTCCATTGGCGCCAGATAAAATAGGCACATCCTGAAAGCAGGGACAACAAGAGAACAATTCCTACCCAAAGTAATTCGGGCGATTCCTGGATACGGCGTACAAGGGTTTCTGATGCGTTTGGTATTGACACGGCGGCAGTTGTCTCAGAGACAGAATCAGTTTTCACTGCGACTGATGCGGGTAATGATTCATTCAGATTGAGTCGACCATTGGACGCAATGAGAATGACCGATACTTTTTCACCGCTTAGTCCCGGGATACTGTTCGCGACCAAACGTTTTATTTGGGCAACAGAATCTTCAAGGTTCACACCTGTCTTGTGTTTTATAAAAACCGCTGCTGATGAGGGTAATGATGGGTCGCCGCCCGCACTCCGCTCTGGCAGAACCACATGGACTCGGGCTTTTACAACCCCGTCAATTTGCGACAGGGTAGATGATATTTCCTGCGATAGCGCCCAAATGTAACGTGCTCTTTCCTCCAGGGGCGAGGAAATCAATCCCTCTTTACGGAAAATTTCCCCCATCTTTGCATAGCGCTCTCTAGGCAAACCCTCCACTCGTAGGATGCCGATAGCCTTCGACACTTCGTTTTGTGCAACATCCAGGCTGACCATACCTTCTTTGCCTGCTATCTTGCCGGCCTTGACACCACCATCAAGCAATGCGGCCAAGGCTTCATTCGCCTCGCTTTCGGAGACGCTGCTGATCAACTCGACCCGAGTTTCACAAGCAGTAAGGAAAATGAAAAGAAAGCTAGCCAATGCCAGCCGCACAAGACAACGATATCGGAATATAACTAGCATCATTGCAGTTTAGTGAGCTGATCCACATGTTGAACGGCTTTCTGCACTCCCTTTCCTACCAGCTCGACTTCAAGCGAAATGGCTGACATCTCAAGTTGTAATCGCATCATGTCTTGTACACGTAGATCAGAAGGCAAGGTATCGAGAATCTGGTGAGTTCTTTGGATATTTTTTGTGAAATTGTTTCCCACGACATCGAGGCGTTTTAGCAATACATCGCCCAGTGATTTCGTGTCGATCACAGCATTAGCCGGTACCACAACAGTGTTAGCAGCCATTTGGGGCTGCTCGATCCGGTTAGCTACCAGATCAGAAAACCGGACACCATCTTGCTTTACCTGTTGGGTTATCTCGGGTACGAAAACCTCATCACTATCGATGCTCGGTGCCGTGCTCATTGTCTCGACCACAGCATTAACTATCTCTGTCATAACTCCTCCAAGTTTGCATAAATTTGACGTTCACCAACCCGGCAGGCTAGTGGCTGTAGGTGTCATTGAGAGCGACAGTCGATCTGATTCCGTCGCCGCGCCTGGGTTAACGCTAACTTCTTTGTCTGCCGATACTGACAACTGTGCTTGATTCAAACTTATTTTCGCTGGTGTGGGCCAAAGGGAAGCGCCGGACAATAAATGCTTTTTTTGCAACAATGTGGTTAAAAAAAATCGCTGCTTGTCATCCAGTCCATTTTCCTTCAACAACTCAAGAAGAATTCGGTCTGCGGCCACGACGTTACCGGAAAGCGCAAAAGCCAATCCTCGATAGAGCTGCAAATCATCACGCTCAACTGACACGACCAAAGCAGCATCCGAAAGGAGGGTAAGCGCCTCGTCAAACGAACCAATTGCCATATGTGAAAGCGCAATGCCGATATACGAAAAAGCATGCTCAGGACGCAGGACGCGCAGATTCTGAAAAATACCCATTGCAGGCACGACATAGCCCGCATTAATCGCTGCAAACCCAAGCTCAGCAAGCAGTCGAATCTCTTCGCTTGCCAGAGGAAACTGGGGATCAGTAAAGCTGTCTGCTTTATTTATCATGCGCTGCGCTCCGAAAGCATATGCTTCAATGCAGATGCCCGCTTTTTAATGTTTTCCAGACTCGTATCCACCTCAGACAACTGCAGCAGAGGGTCAAGTATTTGTGATGACTCCTCATATTTCCCAAGTGCAGCAAGGCATTCAGCAATATGCACTGCCAGCTTGACATCCGCAGAATCCAACAAATAAGCGCAAGTTAATGCAGGAATTGCCTGTTCAAACATACCCAACTGTTTGCAGCACAAACCAAATGCCGTCAAGATACGAATATCCAATGGTCGGTAAATCAACAGGGTCTGAAAAATACTACAAGCACTTTCCAGCTTACCTTGCGTGAAGATTGAGTAGGCAACGCAGTAGATCATGTCTATCTGCTCATTACTAAAACGCATATAGCCAGGCAGAGCCTCGACTTTCTCTCTGAGTTCGCTAATCGCATCTACATCGAACATGAGGACTGCCACTACATGTGGCACAGGCTGAGGAGGCAAAGTAAAATCATTCACGCGCGCAATGAATTGGAAAGTGACGAAGAAAGTGTTTGCAAAATACTATCCAAACTCTGAGCAATTTTCTTCAAATCTTCGCTCGCATTCCTACTGGCTTCTTTCATTGCATTCGCCGATCTATCAGCCATGGTTTTTGCCGACTCGAGTTTATCCGCTTCCAGCTTTTCATTACTTGCCAAGTATTTTATGCCTGACCCAAGCATGTCCAGAAGACCCTTAACCGACTGAATAACGCTTCCGCGAAGCTGATCTTTATAACGCGCAGCATTAGTTTTTGTTTCAATATCAGAAGTTAATTTCTTTTGACTTGCACTAAGAAAATCAATATGGTTTGATTCGCTTTTGAGGAGGCTTTCAGCCTTATCTAATTCTTTTTTTATCTCCTTTTGATCATCTCTTAGTCTGCTAATTTCCAAAGAACTAGGATTAATTTCCTTTTGTTTTAAGTTAATTTGTGCTTCCACTGCGTTGTAACGGCTTTTTAATTCATCTCTATCCTTAATAAAATTTTCTAGATTCCTTTTATCTCTTGAAACCGTTAATTCGTCGCTCGCATTATCCTTCGTTTTTAAACCCAATTCGGTATTCTTTTTTAATGAATGATTGCTCGAAACAACTTGAAGACCACCCATGAGAATCTGCGTTGCACCGGCGGCAATGTCAGCGCCCAATTGCATTACATTGGCCGCTTTTTGTTTAGCGAATTGCTCTACAGCTGTCCTGAGCGCTAAATCAGTATCCAAGATACCAATCTGAGCAAGATTGTATGCCTGGTTTCCTTTATGTTCCATCATGACTCGGAATAACTCAAATATATCAATCGTCGTGCTCAACGAAGATAGCGCAACAATATCTGCAATCGCTTTTAGTTTTTGAAAATCAAATTTCATCTCACCTGGCCTTGGAATATCAGACCACTTATTGTCGATAATGCTGGCAGCAATTTTCTCAAGATAAAGGCGAGAACTGGTTGGCAAGTTAGAATCTTCTGCATAAATTTTTTTCAAAATTACATTACTGATTTTCTCAATTTCTGAAGATTTAGTTTCAGGAGATCGCTTATCGTCATGAACCAGAGAAGAAAGACTTAGCAATCTGCTTTGCAGATCTGAAGAAATGGAATTATCCATAGTCATGTCCTTTCGAATTAAGAGCGACTTATTGCAGAAGAGCTTCTTGTAGCAACATCTCTCACATCAGCGACTACAGAGCCCATAGTTTCATAAGCAGAACCCAGGATTTCAATATTTTTCGCAATCGCATCTCTGTTTGAGTCCAGGTACTGGTTAAGTGCTTCCTGCATTGCAAAAAAATAGTTTTTCTTGTTATCTGCTTCTTTCATGTCGAAATTGATCACGGCTATTGAAACGCCATAACTTCCACTAACGATCATCGACGCTGCTTCAACAACTTGTGCCCCAGAAGAGATTGCTTCGGTCGCTTGCGATGTCCAGTTGGCAATATGCACATTCAGTTTTGCACCCAATTTAGCCGCATTCTGAACGGCATCCGCAACTTTACTGGCATTGCCGGTAACACTGGCAAACCCGGCAATCAATGACGCACCCAGCATCGTGATGGTGAGCGCAATGGAATACGCCATGGTGATTTCTTGCTGATACTTTTTTACCGCGTCATCTCCTTTATCCTTAATGGCTTGCGGTATCAGGTCACGATTGTCCATGATTCGCTCCATCATACCTTCCCAGGAGATCTTTATTCTTGCTTCTGTACCATCACTTTTTTTCCATTTCGCTTCGGTTGACTCGGCAATTCTATCGGCGACACTCATCATTGCCTGACCCACTCCAAGTGCGGCTGCAATGACGGCAGGCGCCCCCACGCCTAACGAAAATACTGAAAGTGCAACTGTGGCAATCAATCCAAGAATTGCAGCCGCTGTCGAAAAACCAAGACCAACATCATTCGATATTTGCTGAGATTTTCTTTGATTCGCGATTTCTGCTGCTTTTTTTATGTTATCGCTCATATTTTTAAAAATCTCTTTATTAAGCAAATCATTAGTATTCATATTACTCACCATAATTTGCATAATACCTTTTGATTCATTCTCGCTGACTTGTGACATCAATGCCATCATGAAAACTGCCGCAGTATCAGGATCCATGTTGGGCGAAGGAATTGTTTGCGAAGATACATTCTTTGGAAGAAGCACACTCCCCTGATAACGATCCTGAAGACTGATAATATTTTTAAATAAGGATGCTCCTCGCTTCGCTCGCTCAGCTGATACTGGATCATCTAAAAGCGAAGCATTGGAATTAACAGCCCAGCTACCACCTGAGGAAATATCTAGATTTCCACTCATAAAACCCCCTGTTGATAACTATTTTTAATTTAAAAATACTATTTATAAAAGTAAATTTATTTCAATTTTTTGATTTATATCGCGTTTCAAAATTAAGCATTAATTTTACCTTCTCTGAAATTTCTTTAAATTGTGGCAAAGATCCAAACTCTTCATAAATTTTTTTTAAAAGATCATAAGCTTCACTTGAACGATTCAACGAAAGTAAACATTCAGAAATTTGTACGGCGGGGACAGGGTCAGATGGCTCCCAGAGACTTGCAATACCGAGATATTTGATTGCCTCGTCAGGTGCATTCAGCATCTGCAAGCAAGTACCAAAAGCAATAAAAAATCTTCGGTCACTTTGCTCATGAATCAGCAAAAATCCGAATAATTTCATCGCTTTCTCATATTTGCCTTGTCTGAAAAACTGATAACCAGTCGTATAAATTGCCTCAAGTTTATCCTTAGAAAAATTCATCGCCGATGCAATACTGTAGCCTTCTTGGATATTATTAATTAATTCATCAACAGCAATTATTTTTTCAGATTCACCTTGAAAAAATATATTTTTCTCAGACATTTTTATATAACTTAATAGAAAATAATTTTATGATCTAAAGTTTTGAATAATAGTGGATTTCGACTGACCATCTTTCTGATTAACATTTGCTCCTTGATCTGTAGCTTGCGTATAACGACTAGTAAATGTTTGAATTCGCAATGTCTCTTGCTGTGATTTGCTGCTTCGCCTTTCACTTTCCGCATTAAGTTTTTGGGCGAAGAGTTGGATATCGGCATCTTTATACCTTATGACTTTTCCGGCTAAAGAGTCACTAATAGCCTGATCAATGTTATCAACACCAAATTCTTTCATCGCTTGAAGCAACCTAGCAGCTTCTGCAGGAGAGTCTCCGAATATTTTGTCACCGCCGGTTGTTGAGTTTGGCTTAAACCTGTTTATCTCTACATTCAATGAAGAAATCCTATTTATTTCCTCAGAAATAGATTCAACGATATTTTTTTGTAGATTTAATGCTTTGGCAATTGCATTTGACAATCGCGCATTTACAACTGTTATGTTGTAGAGAACATTTTTTGTATTCGTATTTTCTTTGCTTAGAAAATATTCAAGTGTCAGTGCAATTTTAGGCTCTGCCACATCGTACTCCTTTGCCCTTATTTAATTCAAAAGACATTGATAAAACAATTATCTAAACGATATATCTTTACTTTTTATTGTTCATTCTTATTTTAGTTTTTTCATATGTAACTAACTAATTTTTTAAGTTCCAAATTTTTTTAAATTTCCGGAACATTTTTTCTTTCTTCACCACACAGTCCTTGACAGCTTTGTGCATAAAAACAGTTACAAAGCGCAAATCTTTATGAAAATGCTCCAAAGAAATGTTTTATATAGGAAATTTTTTTGATTATGAAAGCGACACGAATTCGTCATTCAGTTGTTACCGGAAACCAATCTCCTGGGGTTAAATTTAGCGAGAAGCCGACGCAGTTTTTTGAACTGCCCGATCGGCAGCTGCTTACTCCTTCGGAGATTTCAGATCGGCCACAACTCGAGCAGATATTTTCTAAAAAAACCATCGATGACTATATTTCTGAGCATTTGCGTCCCAGAATTTTTGATTCAGATCTATTGACTCCGAGTCGATTTCGTGAAGTTTTGTTGAGCCTGCGGTCCAGCCTTCGCACACTGGCACGCAGCAATCCCTCTTCCGCAAAATCTTTGGGGCGTCTGGCAGCGATTCTTGATGAGGAACGTGATCTTTCCGATCTGTTGCAGATGTACCGCGCCGCGTTGCTCCAAGGATGAGTTTGCCACTCTTAAATGCAGTGCAAATTTCTGATCTTGATCAGGATCAATCCAATCTTCTTCATATACTGGGTTATCACCATCTGCAGCACGGCAATACTCTCCAAGCGGCTTTGATTTTTGAATCAGCTCTGTCGTTTGACCCGCTGAATGTAAAAATTGTGCATGGTCTTGCTTATGCGTATTTGCGGAACGGTCAGCCAGAGCGGGCTTTGTCACTGCTGGAAAAACTTCCTAATGAGCCCAAAACAAATGCACTGACCTGGCTGCTCAAAGGTCAGGCTTTTACAAGAACAGGTCGGGTTGCCGAAGCGGCCGGGGCAATGCGCATGTTTATCCAGATGCGCGTCGCAGGAAATTTACAGGATTAGCGTTCATGATTAGCCTCTCTTATCAAGTACAGTCGCTCATACAGAAAATCGTTAAGCGTAATGATTTGGTGCTTGCGGCTTTGATCGTTTGCATCATCTTCATGATGATTTTGCCACTGCCGACCTGGTTGGTGGATGCGCTTATAGCAGTCAATATGTGTTTGTCGGCCACCCTGCTGATGGTCGCGATGTACCTGCCTAGTCCACTGGCATTTTCTTCTTTTCCTTCTGTTCTGCTGGTCACCACACTATTCAGATTGGCGATTGGTATTGCCACGACGCGGCTGATTCTTTTGAACGGCGATGCGGGGCATATTATTTACACCTTTGGCAACTTTGTTGTCGGCGGCAATCTGGTGGTTGGCTTGGTGGTTTTCCTAATTTTGACCATTGTTCAATTTGTTGTAATTACCAAAGGCTCGGAGCGTGTTGCTGAAGTCGCCGCGCGCTTTTCGCTTGACGCTATGCCTGGCAAGCAGATGTCGATTGATGGCGACCTGCGCGCTGGCACAATCGATATGGATGAAGCAAGGCGCCGGCGCGGTATCGTTGAAAAAGAAAGTCAACTTTACGGTGCGATGGATGGTGCCATGAAGTTTGTCAAGGGCGATGCGATCGCTGGATTAATTATCGTCGCTGTCAATCTTCTGGGTGGCGTGTTGATAGGCGTACTTCAGCGGGGCATGACAGCTGGCGAATCAGTCAAAATCTATTCAATTTTGACGATTGGTGATGGGCTTATCTCTCAGATTCCGGCTTTGTTTGTCTCTATTTGTGCCGGCATGATTGTTACCCGAGTGACTAGTGCGGACGGCATTGCATCCAATATCGGTAGCGATATTGGCTCCCAGCTGCTATCCCAACCCAAAGCTTTCATGATTGCTGCTGTGGTCATGCTGGGTTTTGCCGTTATACCCGGTATGCCGACTACAACCTTTCTGATTCTGTTTGTTGTTATGGGTGGGGTCGGCTATATGTTTTTCAAGGGCGAGCGGCAAGTCGTTGATCCAAAGACAGGCAAAGTCACTACGGTACCGGCCATTTCTGCTGCTGACAAATCAGATAAATCCAGCAAGCCTGATGCTGCCGATCATTTTGCACCCACGGTTCCTTTGCTTGTGGATATGCATTCCGGACTGGAGAAGGCATTTTCCTCCGATTTACTGAGCGATGAATTGGTAAAAATACGGCGGGCCTTATATGAAGATTTGGGAATCATTTTTCCTGGCATCAGCTTACGTTTTAATGATTCTCTCCCGGAGGAGGCCTACGTCATTATGGTCTCTGAAATACCGGTTTCTCAAGGAAGAATGCGGCCCAAATATTTGATGGTCAGGGAGACCGTAGAAAATCTGACCGCCCTCTCCGTGCCTTTTGAGCCTGATAAAAAATTTATTTCCAGCATCCCAACCATCTGGACCCCGGATGAATTGAAGAATTCATTGGCTAATGCGGGAATTTCATTTTTTGAGCCCACTCAGCTTTTGTCCTATCACATTGCGATGGTTCTCAAAAAGTATGCTTCTGAGTTTATAGGCATACAGGAGACGCGATCTCTGTTGACTGAAATGGAAGTCAAGTTCCCAGAACTGGCAAAAGAGATTCAACGCGTCATGCCGATTCATAAAATTGCAGAAATACTTCAGCGATTGGTAAGTGAAGAAGTTTCCATTCGAAATCTGCGTGCGGTGATGGAAGCTTTAATTGAATGGGGACAAAAGGAAAAAGATTCCGTCATGCTGACCGAATATGTTCGGGTTGCCTTGAAGCGGCATATTAGCCACCGTTACTCAGCAGGGCAAAATGTGTTACCCGCTTATCTGCTGGCACCGGCCGTTGAAGATGCGGTGCGCAATGCGATCCGACAGACCTCAGGAGGCTCTTATCTTGCTCTTGATCCGGGAATTTCCCGGCAATTACTTGATAGTATTAAATCAACGGTGGGCGATATCAGCCGTTCGATGCAAAAACCCGTATTGCTGACTTCGATGGATATCCGTCGCTACATGCGAAAAATGATCGAGCAGGATTTGTATGAATTGCCGGTGCTTTCATTTCAGGAGCTAACGCAGGAAATCAACATTCAGCCTCTGGCACGGGTGGAGCTGTGACAATGTATTCTTTTTTTTCAACTGACCTCGGTACTCGTGGCCTTAATTGCGAGTTCAAGATCAGTAAATTCTCTGATCAGTCCCAAGAAGCCACTGGCCTCAAATACACCGCGAACCTGCTCACCCATCTCGGCCAATACGACCTGCCCTTTTCGGGATTGGACTTCTTCAATGGCTTTGAGGATCACACGCAAGCCGTCACTAGATATATGGCTAAGTATAGAAAAATCAAAAACAAGTCGTGTTATGCCTTCAGCTATTGCGCTATCGAGCAGTTCATGCAGCTCGTTAGCAGCCATTTTATTAATATCGCCACTGGGTCGGACAATAAGTACTTGACCACGGACTTCAGTATATATCGTCATTTTTTAACTATTTTTTTAGGGAAACGCTGAATCAATCTGCATTTTCTGGCGAACCAGCGCATCTGTGCGACGCAAGATCATGATAAATCAAGGGCTTAGCATCACTATCCAAACCACAAAAGTAAGAGGTTTTATTTAATCAGCACTTCCTTAGGTATTTATTGCAAAAAAAGTATTGTATCCAGACTCCGACGAAAGTTCACGAAAGCTTCACATGAAATTAGAACCCAGCTTCGATACATTACAGGCTCAGGTCGAACTACGCGTACTGGTTGGCCCCCAAGCAGGTAGCTCCCTGAGTCTCGGCATAGGTGATTACTCCTTGGGAACATCTGATGAATGCGAGATCATTCTG
>JACCDH010828923.1_pt1 | contig 11941 bp, 11 predicted proteins | sample 7442481 | NCBI WGS metagenome assembly JACCDH01 (sample SAMN15323433, study PRJNA562643) | freshwater metagenome | isolation source: river surface water | place: USA:Blue River Watershed | collected 2017-08-15 | reverse complement strand
GGTAAAAAATCGATGGCGCTGAAAGTCCAAAGTAACTCATCTAATTTTTGAAGATCCGATTTCTCGCCAACCATGACGATATTGCGCACTGGATGACCAACTGGAGTAGTACTCCAAATCTTGCGTGTTAAACGGCAAGCATATTGCAGCTTATAACTTACGTTGCTATGAAAATCGATGCGCGCCATCAGCTACTCTTTGCGCTTACTTTTGCTCAATCAAATAATTGACTAGCAGCGGCACTGGACGCCCTGTTGCACCCTTTGCCGCACCACTCTTCCATGCAGTTCCAGCAATATCGAGATGCGCCCATTTATATTTCTCAGTAAAGCGGGATAGGAAGCATGCCGCTGTCACACTGCCTGCTGGACGACCGCCAATATTTGCCACATCTGCGAAATTCGATTTCAACTGCTCATGGTAAGCCGCATCCAGAGGTAAGCGCCACACAGTATCTAGTGAATTATGGCCAGCCTTTGTGAGCGCACCTACTAAGCCTTCATCGTCAGAAAACAATCCGCTATGAACATGTCCAAGCGCGATGACGCAAGCACCCGTTAAGGTTGCTACATCAATCACCGCCTTTGGCTTAAAGCGCTCAACATAAGTTAAAGCATCACATAAAATTAAGCGGCCTTCTGCATCGGTATTGAGGATCTCAATAGTTTGACCAGACATACTCTTCACAATATCCCCTGGACGAGTGGCTTGACCAGAGGGCATGTTTTCGCAAGTGGGCACAACACCAATCACATTCTTTTTTAACTTCATCAAGGCGGTGGCATACATCGTACCAATCACTGATGCAGCACCACACATGTCGTACTTCATCTCATCCATCGCTTCACCGGGTTTAAGTGATATGCCTCCAGTGTCAAAGGTAATTCCTTTGCCAACCAAAACAATTGGGGCTTCACCAGCCTTACCGCCTTGGTGACGCATCACAATAAACTGTGGTGGAGTGCTTGATCCCTGGGCAACTGATAAAAATGACCCCATACCCAAGGCCTCAATTTGTTTGCGCCCCATGACTTCTATCTTGAGGGTGGTTTTCTTGCTCAAGCCTTGCGCAGCTTTAGCTAAATAAGTTGGCGTACAAATATTGGGCGGCAAATTACCAAGATCCTTGGTAAGGTTCATACCCTCAACCATCGCGATACCCTCTGCTACAGCAGCCTTCAACTCTTTAGCGCAATTGTCATTTCCAGCAAATACCAAGTGGTTGAATGTATCGGCTTTGTCTTTTGCCTTAAATTTCATGGCGGGCTGGCGAACCCCAAATCGATATGCCTGATCCCCAGCGTACTGGATAGTTAAGCGCACTTCCTCTGCAATAAATTCTGATTGATGGCCCAGGGAAAAACTCGGGATGAACCACAGCGCGTTTTGAATTGAGCCACCACTAAGGTGCTTCAAAGCTGCACGAGCAATTTTAGAAAAGGCAGTCAAGCTTCTGGCATCTGCTGTCTTGATATCGCCTAAGCACACCAAAAGTACTCGCTTTGCTTTCACACCGGCACTAGCCCATGACTTTTCAGCACGTAAAGTACATACAGAGGCCTGCTGAACATCGAGATCGCCAACTACGTTTGCATGGGTTACAGACCCACCAAGCAAGCGATCCAATTCAGCAAGTAAACCAATCTTTGTTTTTGCGCCTGCCAGAGCATCAACATCACCTTTGGAATAGGCCAATACCAAACAATCAGAGGGTTGCGCTAGCAAGGTTAAAAGACTCGCCTTGAGCTGTTTTGGGTTATTGATGTCGGCTTGGGAGAAAATCTTGGTACTAAATTGCATAGTTATCATCTCTTGCGATATTTTTAAGTAAATTCAATGGGTTTAAACAGATATTTATCCATTATCCTCCGAGATATGGGCTCACACCTTGAGTGGGTCTCTAAGGCCACATTTATTATCTATCTATGATCTTTCACCAAGCTCTCCGCCGCGAACTCAGTTTTACTACTGGCGGGGTATTTTTGGTCTTGGTAACCATCATGATTACCACCCTAGTGATCCGAATCTTGGGATTTGCAGCCAATGGGGTAGTCAACCCAGAAGACGCCTTAGTGTTAATTGCCCTCGCCACTTTGGGCTATATGGCCGTTTTACTCACCGTGTCCCTATTTGTAGCGGTGTTAATCGTGCTCGTGCGATGGTACAAAGACTCTGAAATGATTGTTTGGTTCGCTAGTGGCCTGAGCATCGCCAGCCTCATACGCCCTATTTTGCGTTTTGCCCTCCCATTAATCATCATCATCGCATTGCTAGCATTATTTGTTTGGCCATGGGCAAATCGTGAGTCAACCCTCATCAGTCAGCGCTTCCAACAAAGAAGTGATGTCTCTATGGTAGCTGCTGGTCAATTTAAGGAGTCTGCCAAGGCGGAGCGAGTCTTCTTCATTGAAGAACTAGACATCGATAAAGGCGAAGTCAAAAATATTTTCGCGGCAGAAAATAAAAATGGTCGTCTGAGTGTCGCAGTGGCTGCAACTGGCTTTATTGAGAATGGGGCTGGAGGCGAAAAATCAATCGTGCTTAACAACGGACGTCGTTACGAAGGCCTACCAACTCAACCCGATTTCAGAATTTTAGAATTTGCAGAGTACACCACCAAAATTCAGAACAAAAGTGCTCTCGATCCAGCTCCTCGAGATAGAGAAAAATCTGTTTCAGAGTTACTTAATGATCCTGACCCAAATACCATCAACCCGAATCGCGCAGAACTACTCTGGCGCATTGGCTTGCCGTTCATGGCTTTAGGGCTTGTATTAATAGCTATTCCACTAGCTTATGTAAACCCCAGACTGGGAAACTACACAGCCATGTTTTATGCAGTTCTCATTTACTTAATCTACAGCAACCTTCTCAATCTAACGCAAAATTTTGTTGCTCAAGGCAAAGTAAATGTTTTTATGGCTGCATGGCCTATTCACCTATTGGCTTTTAGCATTGCCTACTTACTCATCCGCAATCGCATCAACCCATCTTTAAAATGGTGGCGCCGTCAATTACCCGCCTTCCTAAGCAATAAATGAAATATTTATTTCCGTATATTTTTGAGCGTTATTTAGCAAAGCAGATATACGCTGCGTTTGGCTTTATTTTGTTTGCCTTGGTTGCGCTTTTTTTATTCTTTGACATCTTGAGTGAACTTGGTTCAGTCAAAGGTCAATACACGCTTCAGCTGGCATTACTACATGTCGTCTTAAAAGCACCCAGTCGAATTTCTGAAATCATTCCTATTGCAGGTTTGATTGGCAGTATTTATGTCTTTGCAATGCTTGCTAGCCAATCAGAATTCACCATCCTCAGGATTGCTGGGCTGGACGTTAAGCGTGGCTTAAAAACCCTTGCCAAAATATCACTCCCCCTCATTGTGTTGACGCTCGTCATGAGCGAGTGGCTAGGGCCCTACACAGAAAGCCTATCTGATCAAATCCGCATGAAAGCCCTAGGCTCCTCTTATAGCTCCCAATTTAAAACTGGCGTTTGGGTCAAAGACCGCCTTAGAGATGAAGATGGTAGTGGGCCAGTTAGACCAGGGGTGCGGTATGTAAACGTGGGCAAGATCGAGCAAGATAATCAGATTAAAAACATCCGCATGTATGAGTTTGATGATGCCTATCGTTTGCTATCGATTCGTAGCGCAGTATCTGGACGCTTTGATGAGCTTGGCACCTGGGTGCTTGACGATGTTACGGAAACTCGCTTTAAGGAGACCAAGCAATCAGATCCCTTAAACCCCGTTTATTCGGCACAGACGAGCACTTACCCCAGTGTTAGCCTTAATTCAGAAGTAACGCCACAGATTCTCAGCGTGTTGCTGGTTAGCCCCGAAAAAATGTCAATTTTTAGCTTAGGCCGTTTTATCTCCCATCTCAGAGATAACAAACAGGATGCGCACCGACACTCGATCGCTTTCTGGAAAAAAGTGATCTATCCCTTCACAATTTTCGTCATGTTGACCTTAGCTTTGCCATTTGCCTATCTGAAGGTCCGCGCTGGAAGCGTCGGTATTAAAGTATTTGGCGGCATCATGCTCGGGATGAGTTTCCAGTTGTTCAACTCCCTTTTCTCTAATGTTGGTCTACTGGGCTCATGGCCAGCACTGCTAACTGCAATGACTCCGCCTCTGGTCTACTTTATTTTGGCGCTCATCGGTTTGCGCTGGGTCTCTCGGTCTTAATACTCAAAAATCATATAGAATTCCATTGATATATCCTAATTGATATAAATAATGGAATTCATATGAATCTGCATCAATTTCGCTTTGTTCGTGAAGCTGTCCGGCAAAACTTTAATCTCACCTCTGCCGCCAAATCACTTTTTACCTCACAACCTGGCGTCTCCAAAGCAATTATCGAATTAGAAGACGAGCTCGGCGTTGAAATTTTCCGTCGCCATGGCAAAAGGATTCGCTCGCTAACAGAACCGGGCAAACGGATTTTGACCTCCATAGAACGAATCCTAGAAGAAGTGGAAACCTTAAAACGAGTTGGCAAAGATTTTGCAAGCCAAGATCAAGGTAGCTTTGTCATTGCCACAACCCACACTCAAGCGCGTTACGCATTGCCCAAAGTACTTACTGAATTCACCAAACGCTTTCCTAAGGTTCGCGTAAGTATTCAACAGGGAAGTCCCACTCAAATTGCGGAACTCTTGGCTCATGACCGCGCAGATATCGCCATTGCTACAGAAGGAATTGCCAATACTCCTGGCATCCTTGCGCTACCAGGCTATCAATGGCAACACGTCGTCATGGTGCCATTAAGTCACCCACTGCTCAATCAAGCCAATGTCACTCTTGAAGAGATCGCTAAGTACCCATTAATTACATATGACCGAGCATTTGCTGGCCGAAGCAAAATTGATGCTGCGTTTGCCCAGCGTAACCTCAGTCCCGATATTATTTTGGAAGCAATTGATGCAGATGTGATCAAAACCTATGTAGAGACAGGCATGGGAATTGGAATAGTTGCAGGCTTGGCATATGACATGGATCGAGATCGAAATCTTCGTGTAATTCCTGTGGGCCATTTATTTGGCAACAATGTTACCCACCTCGGAGTAAAACAAGGCGCCTATCTACGCTCTTTCGTTTACACCTTCATAGAGCTTTTCTCACCAACGCTCACGCGCAAGATTGTCGAGCAAGCGATGAATAATGAATCAGAAACGTACGAGATCTAGTCCGTGCTCGGTTTTAGTCTCCGTGTTAACCTAGGCAGAGCCTCGCAGTACTTTTTTAGACCAAACTCATTGGGTTCTTTATGAAAAATTCTTTGCTATTAAAAATATGTGCATTCTTTTTGATGCTCATCAGCTCTACATTTACGGCAGCTCAAACAACTTACCCCAATAAACCCATTAAATTAATTGTCCCATTTCCACCGGGTGGATTAATTGATAACGTAGCACGCTTAATTGCGCCAACACTATCAACTGACTTAGGGCAGGCTATTGTTGTTGAAAATAAACCGGGGGCTGGTGGCAATCTTGGTGCCGCTGAAGTAGCAAAAGCCAGTCCGGACGGATACACCCTACTAATGGCATCACCACCTCTCTCAATTAGTCCAGCGCTCTACAAAAACTTGCCATACAACCCAAGTAGCATTGAGCCAATCGCGATTTTTGGGCAGCTTCCAAATGTTCTACTAGTCAATCCAGACTCGGGAATCAATACAGTGGCGGAGTTGGTAAAAAAAGCGAGAGCAAATCCAGGCAAAATGAACTACGCCTCAAACGGAAATGGAACGTCGCTTCACTTGAGTGCTGAAATGCTCAAAAGCCAATCTGAAATCTTTGTAGTTCATATTCCGTATCGCGGATCTGCTTTAGCAAATGTAGCCTTAGTCTCAAAAGATGTCGACTTTATGTTCGATAACTTGCCATCCGCTCTTGGTCTTATTAAGGGCGGAAAATTAAAACCCCTCGCAGTTACTACTAGCACTAGAAATCCAGCTCTCCCTCAAGTTCCTACAATGCAAGAGGCAGGCTTTCCAAGTTTTCAGGTATCAGCATATTTTGGCATTGCCGCACCAAAGGGAATTTCTGCTGATATCTCCACAAAATTACAAAATAGTATTCAAAAAACCGTCGCGCAAAAAGACGTTTCAGAATCACTCACAAAACTTGGCGCAACTGTCGACTTTATGAATGCGACAAAGTCAGCCGAATTTATTAAAGCTGATGCTCAAAGATGGCGCAAAGTGGTTGATTACGCCAAAATTGAAATGGATTAACAGAAATCTGTAGTAAATGAACTACCAGCGGGCTGCAAATGCAGCCCGTAGTTCTTCAATCTGCGCATCAGTTAATGGCGTTACGGCGCCCTGCTTCAGCAAAAATAACTTTGCAGTCTCTTCGAGCTCCTCAAGAGTGGCCATCGCCAAAGATGGGGAGCTGTTCCATACATAAGGCCCCAGACGCGCAAGCATCATTGCGCGCAACGAAATTCCCTTACTGGCATATGCCGCAATAGCCTTTTGCGCAAATGCAACTGTCTCTGAGGATCCAGGCCTTGAATAAGGAATGAGAGGCACATGGCCTACTTTCATTACAAAATATGGAGTAACTGCAGGCAACAATTCAGCCGGGGTATGTAAATCTTTTACCTCATCCGACCCAAGCGTTAGGGCCACGCAATTCGTACTATGCGTATGAATGATGCAGGAGATTTGATCATCCGATTTTATAGCCTCTTGATAGATAGCAGCATGCAAGCCAATAGTTTTGCTGGCCTTATCCCCACTAAGCTGATTGCCCTCATGATCAATCTTTGCTAAACGAGCAGGATCTAAGAAACCGAGACAAGCATCTGTTGGGGTAATTAAAAAGCCATCAGAAAGTCGAACACTGATATTTCCCGCTGTTGCATGAACGTAGGAACGATCAAATAGACTCTTTCCAATACGACAAATTTCTTCTCTGGCTAGTTTTTCTGCTGTCATTTTATTTTCACAATTTTGAGAATGCACTGGTAAAGAAGTGAGGGGACCCAAAATTTCCAGACTTAAGCGCAAGGTGTAATGGCTGCTTAAGCCCTGAGGCATAACACCAAGGAACACCAGGGTCAATCTGCTGACCTATCAGGATTTGATCAACACCAAGGGCTTTTACACAAGCGCCGGATGTTTCACCACCTGCAACCACTAATTGCCCAACACCTAAATCCACCAAACCCTTAGCAATATTTGCCAAAAGACCCTCAATAGCATCGCCCGCAGCTTGAATACCCAATTGGGATTGAACCTTTTTAACCTCTTCAGGATTGGCAGTGGAATAGATTAAAACTGGTTCTGATGCTAATAATGGTTTTGCCCAAGCTAGGATATCGGCCACCAGTTTCTTGGGCTCATTGTTAATAAGAGTCAATGGATTAAGGGGGTAAGCGACCCCACCGGCATCAATAAAATTTCGCACCTGAAGATTGGTGGCTTGCGAACAACTTCCAGAAATAATTGCTCTATATCCGGTGGCGGGTGGCAAAGAGGCAGTTTCAGGACTAACGGACAGGCCGAAGTTACCAGGAAGACCGATGGCAATTCCCGAGCCCCCCGTGATTAAACGCAAGTCCTTTAATGCTGGTGCAATCCGATATAAATCATCATTCGAAACTGCATCGACTATCGCAATCGGAATACCGCTGCTTTTTAATTCAGAAATTCGAGATTCAATAGCGTCAGGGCCAGCCAAAATTGTTTCATAAGCAATTAAGCCTACTTTTTGAGAGCATTGCGCCTGCATGACCCGCACTAAGTTCGCATCGTTCATTGGGGTTAAAGGATGATCGCGCATACCAGACTCATTGAGTAACTGATCACCTACAAATAAATACCCCTTAAAAACACTTCGGCCATTATCCGGAAAGGCGGGTGTAGCAATTGTAAAGTCGACCCCCAGTGCTTTCATCAAAGCTTCTGTGACTGGACCAATATTTCCCCTTGGGGTGCTATCAAACGTTGAACAGTATTTAAAGAATATCTGTTGAGCCCCCTGAGATAGAAGATAATTTAGCGCTTCCAATGATTGTGCGACTGCGTCCTCAGGAGCTATGTTTCTGGATTTTAGAGCCACAACGGCTGCATCTAGTTCTTTATCTAGAGCTCTATCAGGAATCCCAATAGTCTGAACAACCCGCATACCATTGCGGACTAGGTTATTTGCAAGGTCAGTTGCACCGGTAAAGTCGTCTGCAATGCAGCCTAAAAAAATACTCACTGCGGTGCTTTCGGCAACTCAATGCCAGGGAAAATTTTAATAACGGCACTATCGTCTTCCTTGGCAAATCCAGATGTTGAGGCTTGCATAAACATTTGATGAGCCGTTGAAGATAATGGGAGTGGAAACTTACTAGCTCGCGCCATGTCAAGAACGATACCCAAATCTTTCACAAAAATATCTACTGCCGAAGTCGGCTCATAGTTGGCCGCCAACACATGGCTCATCCGATTTTCAAACATCCAGCTATTGCCAGCACTATGGGTAATCACATCATAAAGGGCATTCGGGTCAACTCCCTCTCTTAAACCTAACGCCATAGCCTCAGCCGCAGCGGCAATATGAACGCCCGCCAACAATTGATTGATGACTTTGACTTTACTGCCAATTCCGGCCTTGTCCCCTAAACGATAGACCTTACCCGACATAGCCTCCAAAATATCATTGACCTTCTCATATGCACCATTACTTGCTGAGGTCATCATTGTCATCTCCCCGCTGGCAGCCTTCAGAGAACCACCAGAGATTGGGGCATCAACATAAAGAATTTCTTTATTGGCTAAACGGGACTCAAATGCAATAGAGATATTTGGATCAACAGTGGAGCACATGATAAAAACACTTCCCGGCTTTAAAGAATCAGCCAACCCTGAACTTGTGGAAGTACCAAATAAAACCTCTTCAGTCTGAGCTGCATTGACCACAACAGAGATGACTACGTCGCATATTGAACCAAGCTCTTGAAGCGAGTTACAAGGAGTGCCTCCAGCCTCACAAAACTTTTTAGCTACGTCCTGCCGGATATCAAATACATGCAAGTCAAATCCCGCCCTCCGGAGAGATCCCGCCATACCAGAGCCCATCGCCCCCAAACCAATCAAGCCAACTTTTTTCATAACAAGAACTCGTTTTAGTTATTTTTATTGATACGCCAAGAACATTGCTCACAATCATAGCAAAGGGGGGTACGATCAGAACTGCTTGATCGAGGGGGAATTGCCTACAAGTGGGATGGTGCCCCGGGGCGGACTCGAACCGCCACGCCTTGCGGCACCGGATTTTGAGTCCGGCACGTCTACCAATTCCATCACCGGGGCAGGTGTTTGCAGAGGAAAAACTGCATTGAAGCGAACTAAGAGGTGAGAGTGTAACAAAAAAAGCATAGGCAGAGTCATTCTTGCCCTAAGAAGACCTTAAAATAGGAGCATCAAGCCAAATTATTAAAAGGACTTACCCGTATGGCCGGCCATTCGAAATGGGCCAATATTCAGCACCGCAAAGGTCGTCAAGACGAAAAGCGCGGGAAGATTTGGACCAAACTCATAAAAGAAATCACCGTTGCCGCTAAATTAGGCGGTGGCGATGTTGCCACAAATCCCCGTTTACGCTTGGCAATTGATAAGGCCAAGGACGCCAATATGCCCAATGACAACGTGCAACGTGCTATTGCCCGTGGAACTGGCTCTCTTGAAGGCGTTAACTACGAAGAAATTCGCTATGAAGGTTATGGTGTTAATGGAGCAGCAATTATTGTTGATTGCTTGACTGACAATCGCACGCGTACTGTTGCTGAAGTTCGCCATGCATTCGCAAAAAATGGCGGAAACATGGGGGCTGAAGGCTCTGTTGCTTTTATGTTTAAACATTGCGGTCAAATGCTATTTGCCCCTGGCACTAATGAAGATCAACTCATGGAAGCAGCACTAGAGGCTGGTGCAGATGATGTGATAACCCATGAAGATGGATCGCTTGAGGTACTTACTCCAGTGCCTGATTTCTCCAGAGTTCAAGATGCATTAACCAAAGCAGGCTTTAAAGCAGAATTAGCTACTGTGACTATGCGTCCCGAAAATGAGACTGCCTTGGAGGGTGAACAAGCTGAGAGCATGCAAAAACTATTAGACGCACTTGAAAACCTAGATGATGTACAAGAGGTCTTCACAAACGCGTCGCTTTGATGACGTCCCATTTAATCATTTTTATCCCATTTATAACTAGCTTGCTATGAAAATTCTTTTAATCGGATCCGGTGGTCGTGAACATGCTCTTGCTTGGAAGCTAGCCCAATCCCCGCAAGTACAAAAGGTTTATGTGGCGCCCGGCAATGGTGGAACCGCTACAGCCAAAGCCATTGGTGCAGTTATTGAAAATCTCCCCATCTCTGATCTCCAAGGACTAGCCGATTTTGCTAAACGCGAAAAGATTCATTTGACGGTGGTAGGCCCAGAGGCACCGTTAGCAGCTGGCATTGTTGATGTTTTTCGTGCCAATGGTTTACGTATTTTTGGTCCTACTCAATTAGCCGCTCAATTAGAGTCCTCCAAGGATTTTTCCAAAGCTTTCATGAAGCGCCATGGGATCCCAACGGCGGATTACCAAACCTTTTCAAATGTACTGGAAGCTCATGCTTACATTGACGCTAAGGGTGCGCCCATTGTAATTAAGGCCGATGGTCTTGCTGCCGGCAAGGGTGTGGTCGTGGCAATGAGTCTAGATGAAGCGCATGCGGCAGTAGATATGATGCTTGCTGATAATAAATTCGGTAATGCTGGTGCCCGTGTAGTGATAGAAGAATTTCTTACTGGTGAAGAAGCCAGTTTTATTGTTCTCGTCGATGGCAAAAATGTCTTGGCCCTAGCTACCAGCCAAGATCACAAGCGCTTGCTCGATGCGGATCAGGGTCCCAATACTGGTGGCATGGGTGCTTATTCTCCGGCACCAGTAGTTACCCCAGAAATTCATGCGCGTGCCCTACGAGAAGTAATCATTCCAACTGTCAAAGGGATGGAATCGGATGGCATACCCTATACCGGTTTTCTCTATGCAGGACTGATGATTAGTCCAGATGGTAAGCTCAAGACACTTGAATTTAACTGCCGTATGGGCGATCCAGAAACCCAACCCATCATGGCGCGCTTAAAAAGTGATTTAGTTAGAGCACTTGATTGCGCCGTGGATGGAAAGCTCAATGAAATGGAGCTGGAATGGGATCGTCGCACTGCACTTGGTGTGGTTCTTGCTGCCCACAATTATCCAGATACTCCTCGCAATGGAGATGTCATTACCGGAATCCCTGCCGATACGGATGATCAATTAACATTTCACGCGGGCACGAAACTAGTGGGTGACGAGCTAACGACCTCTGGTGGACGCGTCCTATGCGTAGTTGGCTTAGCAGATACTGTTCGTGGTGCGCAACAACGAGCTTACGAAGCTATCTCAAAGATTCAGTTTGACGGCATTCAATATCGCAAAGATATTGGTTACCGTGCCGTGAAATAAATTTTCATCAAGAACTTTTCACTTTTGACTAGCAATCCCAATACTCCCTCCACTCAACAGACTCAAATTGAAATTGAGGCTCTGAAAGAATATTTTTTAGGGCTTCAAAATCGCATTACAAACGCCATGAGCGCGCTTGATGGAAAAGCATTTATGGTTGACGCATGGGAAAAACCCGAAGATAGCAAACTCAAAGGATATGGTCGTACCTGCATTTTGGATGGCGGCAATATTTTAGAAAAAGGTGGGGTTGGCTTCTCGCATGTACGTGGCGACCAAATGCCTCCTTCTGCTTCACATCATCGTCCAGAAGTTGCTGGGCGCAGCTTTGAAGCTATGGGTGTATCTCTCGTCTTTCACCCAAACAATCCCAAAGTTCCTACCACTCATATGAATGTGCGCTGCTTTATTGCACAGGCTCCGGATAAAGAGC